>JAEEGL017033426.1_pt1 | contig 15254 bp, 13 predicted proteins | sample 9134231 | NCBI WGS metagenome assembly JAEEGL01 (sample SAMN16246548, study PRJNA631951) | gut metagenome | biome: gut microbiome; feature: rumen; material: fiber-attached | host: Bos | place: Iran: Karaj | collected 2018-10 | reverse complement strand
CCTTGTAGACTCAGAGGGCAGCGGAATCGAAAAAATTCCCCTCCCACCCAACCAATGCGCTCTGGGTCTACTTTTTTTTCGCTGGTTTGCGGTTTTTGATGAATCTGTAATCGGTCTGCCAACATTCAATCAAACCTCTGTGTACTTGTCTTTAACGAGAAATCGTTTTAGCACTTCGCTTACCCCTTCGCATTATGAATCCTCACAATGCATTCGCGCTTATTACTCTCATCAAAAATGGAAGCTAACGGTTCGAATCCGAAAACCAGCATATGGAAAAAACTGAATTTATAAAACCATCTGACGAAGTTGTTTCTCAGAATGGGACAGCATTAGTTCCAGACGAAAATAATGTAATTCATATAGACGAAATACCGGATCCAGGATTCGATATGAAATACTATGAATTCGATGAAAAACAAGTAAAACGAGTTGAAGTAGGAATAAGATCCTCATTTGAATATAGAGGAATTATCCAGTTCATAAAGCATAACTTAAACGTTAACCACTGCTCGTTCTACGAAGGTTATAGTATGAAGAATGGTTTGACTATAGAGCTTCACCATTCTCCATTTACACTGTATGATATAACCGAAGCTGTTATGGCTAAAAGTCTTAAGAATAAAGGATATTGGGAAACCTTTAGAGTAATCGAAGAAGTTAATCGGTTACACTATGAATTTAAAATAGGACTCACTCCTTTAAACCCAACAGCACATAAACTTGTACATAACCAAACCTTAGTCGTTCATCCTAAAATAGTTATAGGGTTTTGGAAAGATTTTTATAGTGAATACCAAGCATTCTTAAGCGAAGCTGCTGTAAGTAAATACAGAGAGATGCTTGATATGGAAACTAGTAACGGCGGAGAACCTAAAATTCCGAAGATACTGGAATACAGGCCTACTATTATACAATCTCCAATTCACGCTATTACGCAAGAGCTTGTTGATAAGCTTTACATAGACAGTAAATTAAACAAACTAGAGGAATATTCGAATGCGAAGGATAAAGAACAACAAAAAACCGAGGAGTCAGACTCCAAAGAAACAGAGGATAACAAAGAAGAGATTCAAACAGAATCATGATTCTGAATTAACAAATTCTTTAAAATCGTTAGTTGAGAAACAGGACGAACTTGTTTCTATAATCCAAAAGACCAATATTGGAGAAGTTGATGTATCACTTAACAGTTTTCACGCTTTTATAAGGCGTGAATTTCTTTATGAGCTTGATAAGTGGTTCCAACAAAAGATATTTATAACCAACGTACAATCTCCTATACAGAATTCAGCTTTAATTGGAGAACTCAAAAACAACGAAATCGTAGAAAATAAAATAACGATTATCGCTTCTCTTATCATAAGCAAAATGTCCGACGTTCTTAAAGCTCAATTCCATGCTGTATATGCAGACGATGAAGATAACTCCAATATGATGGAATATATAATAAGGCACCTTCTTTTTTATATTAAGAAAGTCAATACTGATATAAGCGTGTTGTTTGAGGACGAAAGCACTCAAGATATCGATAGTAATCAAATCCTTGAAGCTTATTTCCTCACTATAGAAAATGAGATTTACAACAACAATGGTATAGAAGTAGTAACAAACCAGCCAGAAATCCAACCAAAGGAAGCTCCGGCTGAGGAGGAATGAATAAATGATTGATGCGCCGATGATGCTTGGTAGCAATTTCTTAAATTCGCTATCAATGTTTCAGAATAGTAACGACTTGTCAGAACTATATAACGTAACTCCAGCAGTTCCGACAAAGTTCTCTACATATAATTTATATTCAGGACGTTCTGTTATGGGCGTTCATGGATATCCTGTGTTGAACGGAGGGATGTTTCCTCGTATCTCCAATATAATCGGAGAATCTGCTACTGGTAAATCCAGTATTCTCGTACAGCTTACAACAGGAGCTGTAGATTACATAGTAGAGAAATTTGGTCTTGGATTCGCAGAACTTATTTACTTTGACAACGAAAGGAATATGGATGCATACAGGTTCTGTGATTTGGCTAAATGGGGACCAGCTGATTTCCAGATGAAGTGTCACTTCAGTCAGAAAGATTTGACTATCGTAGAACTTGCTGACTTTATCATTAAGAGAGCCGAGAATAAAGTCAAGTATGCCAAAGATTATATGATTCCCACAGGAATGAGGGATCTTAATGGTCGTGAGGTCATGTTCTATGCTCCAACTTACATCTGCGTTGACAGTATCGCATCTGTTAACCCTGAGGGAGTTGAGGATCTTGTTGAAAAGGATAAGGCTGGAGAGATAAAAGAACTTACTAGTCTTGGAACCAATATGGATGCTGCTAGGGAAGCTAATGCCTGGACTATATTCACCAGGAAGATGAAGCCTTGGCTTGATAAAGGTAACATCGGTCTTTACTTTATCAATCACAAGACTAAAGAGATTAAGACCTCTATGTATGAACAGCAGACTCGTTATCTTCCATTCCTTAAAGTTGGTGAGAAGATTAAGGGTGGAAAAGAGCTTATCTTCCAGTCATACAACATCTTTAGTCTTGCTTCATCTGACAAACTCAACGAACGTAATCCTATATATGGACCAGATATTACAGGATTCATTGCTAATGGATCTTTTGTAAAGAATAAAGTAAACGTTGAGGGTATACAATTCCCAATGGTGTTTGACCAGTCAAGAGGATATATGCCTGACCTGTCAGATTTTGAGTATCTTTATCAGAAGAAGTTTGGCTTTGACGGTTCTGTTAAGATGAGAATGGATATTCTTCCTGAGATAGAGTTCTCAAGAAGGACTTTACACGATGCCATTCAAGAGTATCCTCAGCTTGCAAGGGCTATCCAATTTACCACTAAGTACTATGGAACGAACACTATGTTCTATAAAGCTAAGCCTTTGAGCCTGAAGTCTGTTGGTGAGAACGTTCCTCTTGAAAGGCGTCTCAGTATGATTTACAACTTCACTCATCAGTATGATAGGTCAATCTACGACGACCAGTATAAGAATTTCGTAGAACTCGCTCATGCTAACAGGCATTACTATACTTTCGGTTTCGATTCAGACTTCAGGAATACTATAGTTACCAACGAGAATATAGATGATCTTGATAATGGATACACACTTCTTCCCGGCAAAGGAATATCTCCGTATTCTGCTGATTTAGGAGAGTGTGAGATAATAGACGGTCACTATATGGGTATACTTCCTACAACAGGTCAGAATAACACCAAAAAGAAATAAAATAAAAATGTACTTGGTTTTATACCAAGTACATTTTTTGACATCCAAATAAGAGGAACGATTATGAGTACTACTATTGAAAATAAAGATACAATTATAAAAATCATGAAAAAGCCACAAGCTTCTAAAGAAGGTACTAAGAGTACTGAAAGTGCATTTACTGGAACTGGCGGAGAAGATTTAGCATCTACATCTACTAACACAGATGATGCTGTTAGGAAAGAAACTGATTTAGAGCGAAAAGAAGACAAAGCCCGTAAAGAAGATAGACCTAAATCTGCTACGAGTAAAGATGAAGCTCGTAGAAATCTTAGAGATAAATGGACTAAGTACGCTAGGTATTTTAAACGTATGTACGATTATCTAGTCAGAGCCGAGATGCTTCATCCTTACACTAATCGTGCTAAGGATATTGCTATAAAGTATAAAGCTAATAATAATTCTCTCATGCCTAACTGGCAAACAAGAACTTGTAAGCTTAAAAATGAAGTAACTTATGAATCTGTAAGAGAAGGTATAAACGTTGTTGTTCGGAGTGCAATAAAACTAAACGACAAGCATATTAGCTTTATAAAAGCTATTAAGGATAAAAACAACAACTGGGATAAGTTTAACGAAGAAATGCTTAATGAACTTAAACCTGCTCAAGGACTTATGGACGTTAAGACTAAAGAAACTGACGTTAGGTGTGGTTCATTTTCAACTAATCCTAGAGCTATCACTAATCTTGTTGCTGAGATTTGTAATGATAAGTTTTTCACGTTTACTATTTCTGACGTTTTCAAGATGCACTTGATTCCACTTTTAAGAACTCTCGTTACAGAAGCAAACAATATGGTTAATAATCCCGGTTGGGATGAGAATGCTATTTCACTTTCAATGGTAAGCGATTGTGTCGTTTACGTTAAGTCCATAGTTGAGACTATGAAAGTTTGTATAGCAGCTCCTTTGCAAGTAGCAGAAGCTTCTTTGAAAAAAGAAACACCATAAAAAATAATAGGAGGGGAGAAATCCCCTCCTATTATTTATTCGATGAGAACCTTGCTACCATTAGCAAGGTTCTTCTTTCTTGGACTCACATCGCGCGAGTCCATAAGTTTAATATCCTGGCAGATAGCTGCCAGGATTGTTCCAAGAATTACTATCATCGGAAGCATAAAGATCATATTAAACTCCTTTAGAGGAACGTTTGGATTTAATTTATATTATCGTTCCTCTTATTCTATTAATATAATATATACGTCATAGTTATATTTAACTCAACTTCATAGATATTTTTAATTAATGCTTATTTTGTTAAGTAAAACTTATTTATATATTTTTAGAAAAAGCAAAACAGAAATGTGAATATAAAAAATCTGTTTTTTGCTAAGGGGTAAATCAATGCAGATTAAAACAACAAAAGCTACACAGAATAAAAAACTGCTGGCTAGTACACCAGCCGTTCAACTTCCAAACAATCATAGGATAATATCCACTATTGATACTAGAGACCTTCTTAAAGACAAAGGTCTTAATTACTATTCACTTTATAGAGGCACCTTAGCATATTTCTTTGACGCTCCAGCAACTAGGATGAAAGATTGCATAGAAGTAATCTGTGATGGAAAGTCTTACTGTCTTACAATAGTTGAGTTCATCTATGATTTAATTTTCTGGAAAGCCAATGTAGTCTTCAATATGAAGATAACTAAGGATGAGATGTATGATTACAGTCACCCTAATAAGAATCTTTTCAGCGGAATCTTGGATAAGGTTGCAAAGAAACTCATAGAGAGCAATAAATCAGTAACAAAAGAAATATGCGATTGTGTTGCTAGCATAAAGACTAATCTTTCTACTTTCGCACAGAACTATTCTTGTGTAAAGTGTAACACTATTTCTATATATAACGTTCTCCAGTTTAAGAACAGAAGCAAAGAGTTCAAAGATCTTTTTAATACTCGTCTCGATAAAACTAAGACTATTGCTGAGACTGAGCAGTACATGAAGAATGCCGAGCGTAGATTGGCCAATGCTATCTCTGCTGATAAAGAAAATTGTCTTAATCCTTATGTTAAAGCTGGGCGTCTTAATATGGCTCAGCTCACTAAGTTCCTCGTAGCGGTTGGGACTCGTCCTGATATCGATAAGACTATTCTTCCTTGGCCTATTGAAAGAAGTTATCTTCGTGGTCTTCAGAATGCAGCAGAGTACTTCATGGAAACCATTACAGCACGCGATGCTATGATGACAAAGAACGATAATCTTCCTCGTTCAGGTTTCCTTTCTAGGGAAATAAATCGTCTTACTAGCGATATTTATATCAACTATGACGTCGAAGATTGTGGGTCGAAGATTACTATACCGTACGATGTGAAAAACTCTGACTATCTTAAGATGGTTAACGGTAAGTACATGTTAGACGATAACGGAAAAGAGCATCTTATAGACTCTGAGAAAGATTCCAAGTTCATTGGAAAGACTATTCAGATTAGGTCGTTTATAACCTGCAACTGTAAGGATGGAGTTTGTAGGAAGTGTGTTGGAAACGTAGAAAAGAGACTTAGGGATACTCGTCTTGGCTCTCTTCCTTCTATTAAGTGTATCAACCCGATGTCTCAGAAGTCTCTTTCTGCTAAACACGATCTTGGAACAAAATCTATATCTATTAAGAACGAAACGCTTTTGAAGTATTTCTATTCTGATGGAACCGATTTCTTCATTAAGCCCGAATATGCTACCAGATCTGACTTATATGTAGTAGTTAGGTCTGATACAATCGAAGACCTCCTTTATGCTGATGTAGATGTCGATGATGACAGTATCGATACTCTTATCGCACTTGATTTCGTAGCTATTCGCGACCACGATGTAGACTATGAAATCTCTAATGAAGGATTGAGACTTGCTTTAAGTGATGAAGTTCTTAGGAACAAGAAGTGTTTCAAAGAAGGTGAAGATAGCGATTCAGAACTTACCTTTATACCTATAAACAAACTTGATCTTGAAGATAGCCCTGTATTTAACGCTATACTTGATACTGAGGAGATATCAAAGTATCTATCTAATCTCATCGGTACAATCGATAGGAATAGCATTTCACGCTACACTAATCTCAACGAGCTTCTCCAGATGATTATGCAAATAATCTATGAATCTGGATTCGTAGATAATTTCATACACTTTGAATGCATAGTTAAGAGTATGCTTCGTGATATAAATGATTGTACTAGAGCTCCCAACTGGTCTGATCCCGATGTCAAATATCAGATTCTTAAGATCTCTACTGCTATCATGAACAAAGACCTTTACACCGCTATAAGCTATCAGGGACTTAAGAACTTGTTCAAAACTGTTAGCGTGAGAAAGAGGATGGGAACTTCTCTGTATGACAGCTTCTTCAAGATAAGCAAGCTTTACTAAGAGGTCACTATGGTTAATCTAATAGAGAGACCTAGCGCTATAATCTTGAATCACTACAAAGAGAATAGCGTATATTCCTTACACAAGTTCTTGTCCGTTTGGGATAATATAACGTTTAGGTATACACAACACTTATTCGAATACGAAAAAGAAGACGATGATGATCCTAACTGTAAGGTTGGAGTCTTGAGGATACCGAGAGGAGTTGGTATGGACGTTGTCGAAACCAAACTCCAAGAAGCTGGCATCGAGTATAAGAAAGATAACCAAGTTGAAGCCTACAGGCACTATAGAGACATATCGTTTAACATGGTTCTCCCACCAAAGAACGAAATACACGAAAGTAGTGTTAAGTTCTTACATACAGCTGGTAAAGAGAATCATCAAGCATTTCTAGCTTTGGACGTAGGTAGAGGAAAAACCTATTGTACTATAAAGCACATATCAGAAGTGCACAAGCCAGCTCTAATTATATCCTACAATCTATCATACCAATGGCAAGAAAAAGCACTTCAGTACACTGATCTTGACAATGGTGAAAATGGTGGAATAGTAAATATAGTAGGAACGCAGTATTTCAGAGATGTAACAGATGGTAAAATTAAACCCAACGCTGCGCTTTATATTACCTCAATCTCTACAATCCACATGTATCAAAACATGTATGGAAAATCAAGCATTCAGGAAATTGCCGATAAGCTTGGTATAGGGATTAAGGTATTTGATGAAGCGCATAACCGTTATCTCTTGTTCAATTCAATAGACTTGAACATGCAGACTGACGAAACCATTTACCTGAGCGCAACTCCTGGAAGAAGTTCCAAACCAGAAGACAGGGTATTCAACAGAATCTACAAGAATGTACCATCGTTTGGTTCATTCACGTCTAAGATGAGCGATTTCTACACTGTAAAGTATATAACCTATGACTCATTTTCGACAGCTGTCGACAGATGCCAGATGAGAACCCCTAGGGGAATGAACTCACTTAAGTACACAAGATATCTGTTCGACAAATATGGGAATAATATGATGAGACTTATGATGGAAGAAGTTAGACCCATATTTGCCAAGTATCCTGATTGTAGAATGCTAATAGTCACAGATTGGATAAGAGATATCAAGTTTATAAAAGACTGGTTCGCAGAGCATTACCCAATATATTCAGTTGGAACCTATTGCCAGCTCGTCCAAAAGAAAAGTGATAGAGAAAAAGAATTAGACAAACAAATCATAATTGGAACTATAGGAAGTATGCAAAATGGAAAAGACATTGAAAATCTGCAGATCATATTCCCAATCTGTTGTTGGGAATCTCCTATAGTAACACATCAGCTCATGGGTCGATTAAGACAACTTGAAAACCGAGACGTCTATTACTTCGATCTAGCCGATATAAGCGTTCCTAACATCATGAAACAAAGACGGTCAAGAGATCGTATACTTAGGGAAAGGGCTAAAGGTGAAATTGAAGACGACCGAGTGGACTTAGACAGGATATGATATACTTTGAAGATCTTGACAAAATCTCAAACGTAGTTTGCAAAGTAACACCATCTTTGTATTTGAAGCATGTGATAATCTTAAAACAAGAGAATCCTAAAACGAATACGAAGATGGACTTTGCTTTCTACTACAACTGTTCTAATAATAACCCCTATGATTCATCTAAAGGGATTATGTTTAGAATGAATTCCAGCTACCTTATACTTGAAAACGTAAACTATGTACGTGATAAAACTGGAACAGTAAAACCAGCTAAGACACGTATAACTATATGCGTATCCGATACTCCAAACTTGAGTAATCATATGGATATGGCATTATCTTGGTTGACTCTCTCCAACAATCAAGTATTTCAGAGCGACAGTGTGGGAAATCCCATAAAAGTTCTTGATCCTAGTATCAGAACAGCTTGTCCTCTACTTAGAGAACCTACAGGCATAGTGTTCAAGCCTTGTATAGTTCAAGACGATCAAAACAACAGGTATCAAGGTATTAGCATTGGAAATAGAGAGAAAGGCGAAATTACTAGTTTAACAGCTACAGAGTTTTACACATTGAAGACAACAATTCTAAACGTATTAAATAATATTTACATTTCAAATATCACCTCAGTTAATCAAGCGTTGAACTATTGCCTTTACACAAACTTCATGGAGGTTGTTAGAAAAGATGGATCTAGCAAATAGTAATGAACAAACAAATCTGGATTCACAGACTGGTGAATACTGGATAAAAACTACGCCATCGGGAGAACCGTTGATAGTAGGTAACTCATATCAGTTCAATGGGAACTATTATACGTATATAGGAGATTTTGATGAATATATTGAAAAACACAAAGACGTAATTATGTCCGGGATGATGAGAGATACAAGCGGAAGTAAGGGAATAGAAAAATTCCTCCCTATCCCAAACATTCCGTGTATCTACACTATCTCAGATAAGATATTTGCGAGGAATATTATGACTTACAGACCCACTGTTATAAATAAGCAGAAAAGAAAGCGGAATGACGATAGTCGTCCGATAAATACCGAAATCTCCGAGCAAGATAATACTCTGATGAGTATGATGAAACAGACTCTTCAGACTAAGGATATCACTAGAGGAGATTTTAAGGATCTTTACAATAACGATTCTGATATGAACAATTGTTTGCGTTGTATCGAAGTTGGTGGTAACTTAAGCTGGCCTAGGTTCACCGACCTTGCTGAACGTATTCCTGGTATTAATATCAGAATGCAAATATACGATAATGATGGAACTGTAATATCCGAAATGGATACTGGAGCTCATAGGAAAACTAGCAAAAAGAAAAAGGAGAGTTAATCTATGAGAATATTTGCCTATATTACGCATGGCTAAAAAGATTAAGAAACCGAAAGAACCTAAGAAGGTTAAGCACTTAAAGTTGTTTCCGACTGCAGTTAGAAACCAACTTAGGTTCTTTGGTTATAATGAAGTAGATGAAGATATACCAGAAATGGTAATTTCATTTTTTTATTCTCAATTTAATGAGTCCAGAAGCGATAAAGAAACTAAAAGAATCGCAGTATTTTATAGGGTAGACGATAACTCTGCTCCAGCAGCTTATATGTTTAGTAACTGTGATGATCCGACTAAAGGTGTCGTTACTTTTTTAACTAAAGAGAATGATAGAAATGAGATATTACCATATACATTCAATTTCATTACAAACAATCTCAGTGTAAACTATAAAAATTGCACTATACGTGTATGCAGAATTCCTGAGAAATTTAAAGGATGGGATGAAAAACTTGAGAATTTGGAATTGAATGAAATGTACAAAGGATATAAGTGTGATTACGGATTTTACACTAACTTCAAAAGTGACAATTTCTTATTTGCTGAAGACGATAGAATTTTTAAAAACGAGTATAAATGGCAAATAGTTAAATCCGTAAATGGTCAAAACTATTCAGAGAATGGAATAGTCAATATGAAAAGCTTTGAGAATAATCTTAATAGTGAAGCTTTTAGAGAAAGTTTCAATAAAAGTTTTTCTTTTTTATGTTTCAACACATTCTTCTTCTTAGATAAGAATCCTAAGACTAATCTGCCAAGTTCTGACTACACTAACAGGAAAACTGTAGGATTCAATAAGATAATCTTCATGTTCTCTGACGACCCAAACAGAAATGAGAATATTTTAAACTTCTTAAAAGATACTATCTTTAAATATAAGAGTAGGCTAAATGTTAGCGACGAACTATTCTATAGTAGGTTCGGATTCGCTTTTAATAACTATATAGACTACAAGATGCACCTTGTTAAAAACATCTTAATAGATTTATAGCTTTTTTAGAGGAGTATCTAAATGGCTGATCAAAAATTAAAAGCTGCTCGTCTTGCTGCTACAGGTGCAATATGCCAGTTAATGGATGAACTTGAGTCTAGGAAAGACGGGTATAACTCATCAAATATAAAAGCCTATCTTAATTCTTTAAGTGATACACAATTCGTTGCTTTCATGAAAAGAATAAGGGATGAAGAATGGTTTAACTTCCCGTTTGATGTCAATAATGCCGATAAGCAACATTCACCAAATCTTAACAAGCTTAAAACTGTTGGTAAGAAATATGGTATACCTTTGAATGAATATGTTGCTTATCCGTTTAAGAATCCAAAAGATCCTACTAATCCAAGTATCTCAAAGAATAAAGTTCCTGTCCTTTATTGTATAGTAAGGCCTCTAGCACAGCTTCTTGATAAGAAGGCAGCTTATGCTAGCGGACGTGATCACGTTAACTTACTGCAAGGAACTGTTACTGGAAAGAGTAAAGCGTCTACGTTTACTAACGTTCAGAGTATAGCATTGACTACTTCTAACCAGCTTGACACTCTTAAAGAGCTTTTAGGACCTCGTGCCGACGACCCTGAGAGTAAAGCTAAAATGCTTAAACAGATAGCAGATACTGGAAAGTTTGATATAAATTCCATTAATGTTAGGACTCAAGATAAGCAGTCTCTTGAAACTATTAGAGTATTCTTAATATCTGCTGGATTAAGAGTTTCTTTTGGAAACAAAAAGCTTAGTTACATTCTACCGTTAGAGTAAATTATGTGTATATATTAAATCTTTAGCCTAACTGAGGCAAGGAGATTATATGCAATACACGATCGAGGATTACGAGAGTGAATACAAAGACTTAGATGATTTTGTAAAATACGATAAGTCTATTGATTTCGAGCATGACCGACAAGACGTTGATGAAATCGACTACTATCAAAAACGAATAATCGATGCTTTGTGTGAACGTGAAATGTTGAAGGGCTATACAGAACAGGAGTTCGACATCGGATACCAAGTAATTTACGTATCACGAGAGATAGACCTCTATACTTCGCGGATAAACGATATCCAATGTAAGGCTTTGTCTAAACCTTATAAGTTTAGTAAAGCTTGCAATCATTTTGCATTCTCTCGTAAAATAGCGTAAGAAAACCGGGGGATTAAATCCCCCAGGTTCTTTTTTGAACAAACAAATTTAATATTCTGAATCTATGGAAAAGGTAAATGGAGAAACAATCTTTAACAGTTTCTCAAGGAGATTAATATGGAAAAAACTGTCTATATCACTGTTGGATGTTCAGGATGCGGAAAGAGTACATGGTGCAAGAAACACCGTGAAGCCCACAGTGACGTTGAATCACTTTACATTTGCCCTGATGAGATCCGTAAGGAACTCACAGGTAACGTTAGTGACCAGAGCAAGAATAGCGAAGTTTTCGATCTCGCTGAGAAGAGGTTGCTTGAAGGCACCTCGAAAGGAGTGAATGTGTATTGGGATGCAACCAATCTCAATCCACAGCTCCTTGAACGACTGATTGGGATGATAGGGCATGATTATAACATAGCCCTCATCATTTTCAACCGGTCAAAGAACTGGCATGCCTGTAGGGAAGCTGTTCGTCGTGATATCGAGAACGGAACTGACAGGTCTGAAACTAGTGAGGTCGTTGTAAAAGACGACAAGGGAAACGACATTCCACTTATCAAAGCGATGTCTAAGAACTTCGCTAAAATGAAGAAGTTGATTCGTTCGGGTTATTTCTATCCAAGATGTCATTCTTACATGGTCTGGTGAAACGAACCTGAATAGTTTAAAGGCTTCAGAATTAAGTAGTTCCTATCCTAAACGAAAGAAAACCGAGGGATTTAATCCCTCGGTTCTTTTTTCAAAATAAAACACAATTTAATATATATATTTTCTATTCTGAATTTATAGCAACTGTGCTTAAAACAGTAAGGAGATTAATATGGTTACAGTTAATGCTGCAGGAAAATTCGAGGCTTTCATCGTTCCGAATTCAATTCGGAAACTTAACGACTTTGGTCTCGATTCATCGAAGACTGCCACGACCGAAACTGCAAAACTCAACGGGGTCGACCCGAATCAGATGTATGTGCAGGTTTGGATCGTCGGCGGGGACGAAAAGGAGTCCACCGAAAACCTCGCAGATCACGGTTTGTGGGTCGGCGTACATCACGTCGAATACACAACTTCATTTTTGCCGGTAGCCCTCTTCAAGAACCGCAAAGAAGGGGATACAATCAAAGATCTCCACGTCTACGGATGGGGCTGGAGTCGCCCGGAAGGGATGAAGGAGAGAGAACTCTTCGACCTCGTTCTTCCCGAAGTTACACTTGCACAGGGAAAGTACCGTTACCGGGGATTCGGAAACGGAAAATTCGATGAGGTCTTGAAAGACCTCATCGACCGCGCAGCGTAACAAAAAAAGAACCCGAAAGCACGAAAGTGTGAGTAGGGTTCTTTTTTTTCATAAAAATAATTATTTAACCTTGATAGTTATAAATGATCTGCATATTTGATGGGACATTTTTGTTCCAATCGACAGCTTTAGTTATACCATTCCACTGTTCTTCAGATCCAGTGAAATTAATTGTAGTTAAAGTCAAACAAGTACCGAATGCACGATCACCAATCTTCTTTAAAGTACTAGGTAACGTAACTGATGCTAGTTTATAACATTCAACGAATGCATTATCAACAATCTCAGTAACTCCTTCAGGAATAACAATTGAAGTTAAAGAAGAACAATAAGAGAATGCATCTCCAATCTTAGTTAAAGTACTAGGTAACGTAACAGATGCAAGTTTATTACTTCCTGCGAATGTACTATTTCCAATCTCAGTAACACCTTCAGGAATATTAATAGAAGTTAAAGAAGAACAATTACCGAATGCATAATCACCAATCTTAGTTAAAGTACTAGGTAATGTAACTGATTCAAGATTAGAACAGTTTTGGAACATACCATTTCCAATCTCAGTAACACCTTCAGGAATATTAATAGAAGTTAAAGAAGAACAACCGGTGAATGCGTTATTTACAATCTTCTTTAAAGTACTAGGTAATGTGACAGATGTAAGTTTATTACAACTACCGAATGCACTATTACCAATTTCAGTAACTCCTTCAGGTATTACAATAGAAGTAATATTCTTATCATAACACCCTAATAATACTCCAGTTTCAGTATTATAAATTATTCCATTCTCTTTCTTAAACGGACTACCTTCAGCGAATGTAACATTAGACCAATCGGAGAAAGAATCCAAACTTATCTCTGTAACACTAGCAGGAATTTCAATTGATTCTAACTTAGTACAATTATTAAAGGTATATCTTCCAATCTTAGTTAACGTACTAGGTAATGTAACTGATTCAAGATTAGAACAGTTTTGGAACATACCATTTCCAATCTCAGTAACTCCTTCAGGTATTACAATAGAAGTAATATTCTTATCATAACACCCTAATAATACTCCAGTTTCAGTATTATAAATTATTCCATTCTCTTTCTTAAATGGACTTCCTTCAGCAAATTCTACAATAGACCAATCATAAAATGCTCGATTGTTTATATGCGTTACTGATGCAGGAACAGTTACTGACGTTAATTTAGAACAACCACCGAATGTACTAGATAGATCTAATAAGCCTTCACCAAGGGTTACAGATTCAAGATTAGAACAATTACTGAATGCGCCAACTCCAGTGGTAGTTACACCTTCGGAAATAGTTACTGACGTTAATTTAGAACAATTACTGAACGCACTATCACCAGTAAATTTAGTTCCTTTAGGAATGATAATTTCCGAAGTTAAAGATGAACAACCGTAGAATGCGCCATCTCCAATTACTTTCAACGTACTAGGTAATGTAATAGATTCAAGTTTATCGCAGCCTTTGAATGCACTAGCGGCGATATTAGTAACTCCTTCAGGAATAATAAAACTGGTAATAGTTTTATCTGTGGCACAAGAAACACATTTGTCAGAATATATCACACCATTTTCTTTCTTAAACGGACTTCCTTCAGCGAAAGTAACCTTAGACCAATCGTTTCCTATTTTTCCTAATATGGATACAGAAGCAGGAATAGTAATCGCCGAAGCAACACGTGACGTGTCAAACGCAAAATCTTCTATTTCTTTTACACCTTCAGGGATAGTGACCGTATTTAATGATCTATTTTTAAACGCGCCTGTACAAATTTTAGTGATATTTTCTGGAATTACACAATCGGTAATTTCATTATCTATAAATTCTATAAGTTCGTGAGTTTTAGTATTAATAATCATTCCATTTTCTTTCTTAAACGGACTACCTTCAGCGAATGTAACCTTAGACCAATCTTGGACCATTCTAGATCCTATGAAGTTTACAGAAGCTGGAATAATCATTTCAAGGTTAGGACAACCAGAGAATGCGTAATGTCCAATCTTCTTTAACGTACTAGGTAATGTAACTGATTGGAGGTTTCTACAGTTGGAGAAAGCCTTATCACTAATCTCAGTAACACCTTCAGGAACTACATAACTAGTAAGAGTAGCTCTATCTCCTACAATATCACTAGCAGTAAATACTACAGGTTCAGTTTCTCCCTTTAACCAATTAGCATTATTAAAATCAATATCTTCATCTTCACTTTCACATAATATAATATTATCTACAGAAGTAGTAATAGCATCTTTTAACATCTTAGCTATACTACCTTCTACTTCTTCATTACCATTAAGAGTATTAATAATACCTTCTACTAAATCTAT
>JAEEGL016081967.1_pt1 | contig 15254 bp, 14 predicted proteins | sample 9134231 | NCBI WGS metagenome assembly JAEEGL01 (sample SAMN16246548, study PRJNA631951) | gut metagenome | biome: gut microbiome; feature: rumen; material: fiber-attached | host: Bos | place: Iran: Karaj | collected 2018-10 | reverse complement strand
TTCGTTTTTCATCATAAAGGCGAAGCTCGATACGTTTTGTTCCGTCTTTCATAAAATCGAAGTATTTTGGTTGCAAATTCATTTCATGTGTTTTCATATTTTATATTATACCATGGAATCTCTTTCGTTGACACTGTATTATGAATATTTTATAAAATGTTTGCATTATCTTGATTTAGAACTGTATTTACTCCAGTAATTTCTAAAAGTTCGAATTTCTTTGCCTGTATATGTATACCTCAGAACTCGTACGGCATTAGAATAGGGTAATCCTTTTTAGGTATAACCTTAATCTTAGCAGTGTATTCGGGGTGATCGATACACCAGTCCACAACCATGCAAAGCCGAATAAGGTAGTCCACTCGCCCCTCACCAAGTAAAGGTAAACTTTGTGTTGATAAAACTACAATAATCTGTTATAATATAGTTAGATGAACTTTTTAGAGTTTGTACTTTTATTTTAGGAAGGGTTGGCGACTATAGGTGTCTGAAAATCGTGAATTGGATTTATTAAAATCCAAAGAGCAAAGAGCTTTTTCAAAAAAACAAGATACGTGGCAAAAGTATGTAGAGGCAAAAGATCGTACTCGCTTGGCTTATTATGAAATGGTTTCTGCTTGGCAAAAACGTTGTGATGCCAGAGATAAGTTGAATAATGAGTATGCAAAAATGATAAGCTTTGACAAAAACAGTCGTGAAATTTGGGAGGAGTATAAGCGTATTAGCGATTACAATAATTCACGCATTGAATTGCTTCGTCTTGAAGCGGATCGCGAGCATCAGGAAGTGATTAGCTGTTTTGAACGAGCAAGTTTTGAGTATGAATTTGGAGACAGAGCCATGGCTTCGGTTTACTCTCGGGATGGGCATGAGCATAAAGAGCGTCGTAACAGATTAAACACCGAAGTTAGTATGCTGACTCAAGAGATTCGTGATGCGAAAAATAATGCCAAGCGGCATGTACCAAGAGCCAATTCTGCGGCATTTCATGATGCGAAGATTGTTTTCGACAGATTAAAGTTTGCACACGAGTCTGCTCAAGCGGATTTTAAGTATTTAAAAGCGATCCGCGATCATCTTAAAACTAAGTTTGAGCATGCACAAGTAGAACATGCTCGTCTCAGAGAAGAACTCCGTAAAAAACTCGAAGAAGTAAGGGCAGATAAGAATAGCGCTGAAGAGGGAACGATAGACGAGAATACTGGTGAATAAACCACGATTTAAGGGCCAGTTTAAATTGGCCCTTTTTCATATGCTTTTTCGTTATTAGTTGAGTTATCGTATGTGATATAATGGGCATATCATTAATGTGGAGAAAAGAAAATGTGTGGAATTGTGGGATATGTGGGCAATAAAAACGCGCAGGATTTTTTGGTGTCGGGATTAAAGAGATTGGAATATCGGGGATATGACTCGGCTGGAATTTTGACATTATCAGATGATGGAAAAGCAACTTTGATTCGTGCAAAGGGAAAGATCGCAAATCTAGAAGAAAAATTAGCCAAGCTAAAACGTAGTGATACGATTGGGATTGGCCATACGCGTTGGGCAACACATGGAGAACCGAGTGAACGAAACGCGCACCCACATCAAGCGGGACCAATTTATTTAGTGCACAACGGAATTATCGAAAATTACAAAGAATTAAAAAAGGCAACAAATGGGCACGAATACCAATCTGAAACAGATTCGGAAGTGTTGGCAGCTCTTATTAATTCGTTTTACAAAGATGGCTCGCATCCTTTAATTAATGCAGTGGTGCAGGCGCTGAAATTAGTAAAAGGAACATACGGAATTGCAGTCGTATCGGTATTAAATCCAGACGAAATTGTAGTAGCAAGGAGCGGATCGCCATTGGTAATTGGTGTAGGACATGATGAGACATTGTTAGCTTCGGACGCGTCGGCTTTGATTGGTCACACTAAACAGGCAATTTATTTAAATGATGGCGAGGTGGCAAGATTAACAAAAAATAGTGTAGAAATAAAGACTTTGAATGCGGAGCCGGTGTCGGCAAAAGTGGAAGAAATCGAGACAAATCTTGCAGCAATCCAAAAAGGTGGATATGAACATTTCTTGCTTAAAGAAATTATGGAACAGCCAGATTCTTTGGTGGAGACTTTGCGGGGTCGAGTAAATGCAGAAGAAGGGACGGTGAGATTGGGTGGTCCAGGACTAAAAGAAGCGGAGCTTCGCAAAATTAAGCATTTGATTATTGTAGGGTGTGGAACAGCTTATCATGCCGGATTGTTGGCAGGATATTATATCGAAAAGTTTACTCCGGAGATTACGATTGAGACAGTAATTGCAAGTGAATATCGTTATCGACAGGCATATATACCTGAAAATTCGGTGGCCTTGATTGTGTCGCAGTCGGGCGAAACGGCGGATACACTTGCGTGTCTTCGCGAGATTAAACAACAAGGGGTGAAGACAATTGGAATTGTAAATGCGATTGGATCGACTATCGCGCGTGAAGTAGATGGCGGTACCTACGTGCATGTGGGACCAGAAATTTCAGTGGCGTCGACAAAAGCTTTTACATCACAAGTGATTGCAATGGTAATGTTTGGCTTAACGATTGCGCAAGCAAAGGGAGTGAAACGAACAATTTTGAAACCATATGTAGAAGAGATTGCTAAATTACCGGAAGAAATCCGAAAAGTATTAGGTGAGGCCGATCAGGAGGTGAAAACAATTGCGGATAAGTATAATGGTTATGACCATGCAGTGTATCTTGGACGCGACACGGCTTATCCGATTGCGATGGAAGGAGCTTTGAAGTTAAAGGAAGTTTCGTATATTGATGCAAATGCGTATGCATTTGGAGAACTGAAACATGGACCATTGGCGCTGATTGATGATAGATTCTTTGAAGTGGCGTTTTTGCCAGAGGGTGAGCTGTATGAAAAAGCTGTGTCAAATGTACAAGAAGTGTTGGCACGGAATGGGCATGTTATAGCGGTAACTAATGTGCCGAGATTTGATTTACATGTGGAAAATGTTGTAAAAATTACAACAACCCTTACGATTTTTGCCCCGATATTGATGAATTTAGTATCACAATTACTTGCATATTATGTGACGGTTGCGAAAGGCTATAATGTTGACCAGCCGCGAAATCTTGCGAAGTCGGTGACAGTAGAGTAAAATATAAGATATGCGGAAGAAATCCGATTTTATTTTACGAACTTGTTTGATTTTGGGTGATGCGGTGGCATTGATATTGTCTTTTGCGATGGCATATTTCGTGCGAGTGCATGTAGACCCAAGACCATATATGTTTGAATCACAACTACTTGATTTTACGTTGACGATAATATTGTTAGTGCCGATTATGTTAGTGGTACTTGCGGCGTTAGGACTCTATAAAAAGTCAGTGTTTTTGGGGCGTTCAAGATTGCCAGAGATAGGAAAATTATTATTAGCGGCAGTGCTGACAGTGGCAGCTTTGATTGTATATGATTTTTTTAAGGGTGAAAATTTATTTCCAGTACGTGTGATGGCAATAACGGCGGTAGTGCTTTCGTTTGTTTTCTTGGCGGTAGAACGAGTAGTAGTAAGATACTTAGTTAAGCTGATTTTTAAGAAAGATTACGGGACAAGACGAGTAGTAATTGTTGGAAATTCAAAAAACACAGAATATTTGGCAGATTATATATCATCAACACCGGAATCGGGATACCGATTGGCGGGATTAGTAGCAAATCGGAAATATATACCGCAAGATTTGAAGATACATCAATATTCATCGCTGAAGGAGGCATTGAAAAAGGCACGAGCGGACGTGATTTTTCAGACGGATGAGAAATCAACGGAGTATGTGTATAAGCAGGCGATAAATAGACATGTACTTTATTATTTTGTGCCATCAGAAACGGCGTTGTCATCGCATTTTGGGGAAATGGAATTAGTTGGCAATACGCCAGCGGTTTTGGTAATGACAACACCACTAGCGGGCGGGGCGGCGGCGGTGAAAAGATTATTCGATATACTTTTTAGCTTAGTTGGGATTCTGCTAACGGCGATACCGATGTTGATTATGTGGGTAATATTAAAAATTTCAGATTTTCGGCATTCGCCGATTTATAAAGATGACCGATTAACACAGTATAACCGGAAATTTAAATGTTATAAGTTTCGAACGATGAAAGCAGAATATAGTGGAATGACGGCGGAACGAGCGTTTATCAAAATGGGAAAGCCAGAGCTTATCAAAAAATATCGTAGAGGAGGAGATTATCTTGCAAACGATCCGCGAGTGACTAAACTAGGTAGATTTTTGCGACGGACTTCGATTGATGAATTGCCGCAACTATTTAATATTTTGAAAGGGGATATTTCCTTGATTGGACCGCGGGCACTTTTGCCGGGAGAACTGCGAGACTATGGCGATAGATCTTTAATTTTAACTGTGAAATCTGGATTGACAGGGTTTGCCCAGGTGTCAGGGCGAAGAGATATTTCGTTTGAAGAAAGACGAGCGTTAGATATTTATTATGTACGGAATTGGTCGTTAGTGTTGGATTTGTCGATATTTTTTAAGACAATCGCGGTGGTTTTGAGGGGTGAGGGGGCAAAGTGAAAGTTGCGATTGTTTGCGACTGGCTAACAAATGTGGGAGGAGCAGAGAAAGTTTTATTCAAAGTGCATCAGATGTTTCCGGAGGCGCCGATCTATACGTCACAATATGATCCGAAGGGAATTGATTGGTTTCGTGATGCAGACGTAAGAACGGGATGGATGCAAAAATATCCGGTAAAATTGCGAAAAGTTCTTGGACCACTTCGACAGAGATACTTTTCGCGATTAGATTTATCGGAATATGATTTGATTGTTTCGGTAACTGGGGCAGAAGCAAAAGCCGTGAAGTCAGGAAAGTGGCTTCACGAACACAAGAAAAAAGCGATAAATCCAAAAGGAATACATATTTCATATTGTCATGTACCGACGCAGTATTATTGGCAGATGTATGATGATTATATTAAAAATCCAGGATTTGGGATTTTAAATCCATTAGTACGATTCTTTTTTAGACTTTTTGTGATACCACTAAGACGAGCTGATTTAAAGGCCGCGCGGCGAGTGGATTATTTTGTAACGATTAGTGATTATGCAAAAGAGCAGATACATAAGTATTATGGGCGAGAAGCTGTAGTGATTCATCCACCGGTAGAATTGGAATGTTTTAAGGCTTCGGATTCTTTGGAGTTGCCTTTTTCGGGTACCTATTACATTACTACTTCTCGGCAGGTAAATTGGAAACGGATTGATTTGGCGGTGAAGGCATGCATGATGACACAGCGGCATCTTTTAGTGATTGGGGAAGGTCCAGAACATAAAAAATTAGTGAAATTGGCGAAGGATTCTGGGTTGGTAAAGTTTTTGCCATTGATGGATAAGAAAAAATTAGCTTCGTATCTTGTTGGTGCGAAAGGTTATTTATTCCCGAGTTTGGAACCTTTTGGAATTGCGCCAGTGGAGGCTTTAGCGACCGGATGTCCGGTAATTGCGTTTGGTGAGGGTGGAGCTTGTGATTATGTAAAAGATGGTAAAAATGGAGTATTGTTTAAAAAACAAACAGCAAAATCGCTTGCAGAAGCAATACTTCGGTTTGAAAAAATGAAGTTTAACCGAGAAAGAGTGGCAAAAAGTGTAAAAGGGTTTGGGGAAGAAAGATTTGATAGAGATTTAAAAAGATTTATAAATGAAAAACTTAAGTAAAATTTATCGAGGATTAATTTATATATTACCAGGGGTATTGTTTTTGTCCTATTATCCGGTGATGAAATTGGGGACGAGTGGGGCGATGAATTTTGAATTGTCGTTGCCGCTTTGTTGGCTAGTTTTGTTTGATATAGTGGGATTTGTGATAATGGTGAAGCAGAGATTGCTTTTTTGTAACTTTCAAAAAAAATGGATTTGGCTATTATTGCCTGGGTTTTTGACCATTTCGATTTTATGGTCGGCGAATGTTTTGCGTGGAATCTTGACGGTGGGAATTTTGTGGTTGATTTATTTTGCAGTTGAAATAATGTTTAGTTTGAAAAACGAACTAAAAACGAATGGGTTTAGAGAGAAATTTTGGAAAGTGTTTTTTGGTTCGACGTTGGTGGTGTGTGCGTGGTGCTTTTTGCAATGTATTTTGGATCTTGCGGGGGTACCGCGAGAGTGTAGTTTGATGTGTGAGGGGTGCACGTATCGAAGTTTTGGATTTCCGCATCCGAATGGTTTTGCGATTGAGCCACAGTTTATGGGGAATTTATTATTAGCACCAGCGATTGTATTAGCATTTATTACGTTTTTTCGAATTAAAAAGAGTTATTATTTAATTCTTTTTGTGATTATTGCGACATTGTTTTTGACGTTCTCGCGAGGAGCGATTTATGCGTTTATAGTGGGGGTGATTTTTATGACGGGATTTGTGGTGGGGTATGCGAAGAGGGGATGGAAGAAAATAGCAAAACGGACAACAATGGTTTGGTTGGTGATGGTTTTAGCGTTTTTGTTTACCTTGAATTTGCAGGGGGTGATGGCGGCGGTAAGTCCGACAAATGACACATATTTTAGCGGAATTTCGAAAGCATTAAACCATTTGTCTTTAGGCGTGATTGATATTCGTAAAAATGATGTTGATTCGGGAAAGATCTACACGCCGGCTTCGGGATTAACAGAGGAAGAATATGAAGACAGCAAAAAAGAGGTTGTGGAAAAACCTGTGAAAAACTTTGTGGAAAAAGAGGAAGATTCGTATTTCGATGGCTATGTGGCAGAATCAACTGAAACGCGATTAAAGATGAATGAAGTGGCGCTAAAGTTGTGGATGAAGGATGCAAAAACGATGCTGTTAGGTGTGGGTTTAGGTGGTGCGGGACAGGCATTGTATGATAACGGATTGACAGATTGGCCGAAAGAAATTGTGCAGAATCAATATGTAAGTTTATTGCTTGAAACTGGCCTTATCGGAATGATGTTTTTAGTATTAGCTTTAGTGTTGGCGATACGAACAGTGGTGAGTATGCGAATAAAAAATACTGATATAATGACGAAAAAGTCTGAAATAGTGACAAGCCCTAAAGGAGTAATTTTGGCTTTAATAATAGCATATGGGATTTCGTTGATGTTTTTTGCAGGATTACCGAATGTTTTACAGGTTTATTTGATGCCGGCGGTGACTATGCTATTATTGTAGTTTGTAATGTCGGTTTTTATGGGATTACCGATGCCTCTTACGGCTGTGCAGCTTTTGTGGTTGAATTTGATTACAAATGGAATACAAGATAACGCTTTGGCATTTGAAAAAAACAGTATTGGTTTAATGAAAGAGAAAGTGCGAGTTATGCAGATTATTATTGTAAGTGTACCAGGAGCGGGCGAGTTTTTAGGGATTCAAAATATGCCAATAGTTTACATATTAGGATTAATTTTGACAGCAATACTGGTACTTGTGGTCATGGAAATATTTAAATTGGGATTAAATAAGAAAGCTAAAATTCATAACGAAAAAAATTAGTGTCGTAAATTTCGGCGCCATGATTTTTGTAAAATTGTTGGGCAGCTTCGCGACCGCGACCACAGGTAAATTCAAGACGGGCACAACCTTTTTCTTTGGCCCAATCAATCATAGCGTTCCAAAGTTGACTGCCGATGCCTTGGCCACGGACTGAAGCGTCAGTGACAAAATCTTCGAGGTAGGCGTTTTTGCGGACGCCGGGGCCCATTATGACAGACAAAGAGGCGAGACCGACGATTTTCCCGTCTTCGTTTTCAGCGATAAGAAGGTCGTGCCAAGGAGAATTGATGATGTCTTCAAACCATTCGCGAGGGATTTCGCCTTTGTCTTTACCAGAACGTGAAAGTTGAATTAGCAGTTCGCGAATGCGATTAGCAATCTCTGGGGTATACTGGTCAAGTTTTTTAATTATCATAAAATTTCTCCTAATTGTTTTTTTAATTCGTTAGCAAGATTGAAAATGGCATTTTCATTATTGCCCCACATGGTGATACGAATTAGGGGTTCGGTGCCAGAAGGACGGACAAGTAGACGGCCTTCTACGGATTTTAATTTTTCGTCGTAATTTAGTAATAGCTTTTTGGCCTGTTCGGAAGTTTTGAGATTTTGTTTTTGTTCGGGCGTGGCGGGCAGATTGATAATAACTTGGGGGTATTTGGTCATAATGCCGGCAAGCTGAGAGAGGGGCTGTTTGGTTTCGGAAGCAACTTTGGTGACCATAAGGGCAGTAAGCATACCATCGCCGGTAGCTTCGCCGGGAAGAATAATGTGGCCAGATTGCTCGCCGCCGATTTTGATGTTTTGAGTACGCATGGCCTCGGCAACATTAGAATCGCCGACGGCAGTAATTTCGGCTTTAATATGATGATCTTTAGCCCAATTTAAGAGACCTTGATTAGCCATGACGGTGATGGCGATTTGGTCTAGATTAAGGAAGTTTGCAAGGATAGCGATGATTTGGTCCCCATCAACTTCGTTGCCTTTTTCATCTATCATAAGACAACGGTCACCATCACCATCAAATGCTATACCAAAATCCAAGTGGTTTTTGATGACAAGGTCTTTTAGTGGTTCAAGGTGAGTGCTACCACAACTTGCATTGATGGCGGTGCCATAATTTGAATCGGCGTTAATAAGTGTAACATTGGCGCCAAGTTCTTTGAAAATCTGAGTATTAATAACGCTGGTGGCACCATTAGCACAATCCATGCCGATTTTGATATTAGTGAAGTCGGCGATTCCGAGATAATTTAGGAGATGTTCTTTATAAAGATTGATGGCTTCATCGTGCAAGTTTTCTCTTAAAGTGGCTGAAGAGAGCGCGTAAGTTTTTTCCGAAACAAGGGAGTTTTCAATAGCTTCGCAACCTTTTTCGCAAAGCTTTTGACCAGAAGAAGCGCCACGTTCAAAAATTTTGATACCATTGTCGGTGTAAAGATTATGGGAGGCAGTGACGTCAATAGCAAAGTCAAACCCCATTTCATAAAAACAATAATTGATGGCGGGAGTAGAAAGAATGCCGACGTTGCTATATTCGATACCGAAAGTTTCGCAGGCGGATTCAAGGTCGGAGAGGATCCATTCGGAAGATTCGCGAGTATCGCCGCCAAGTAGTACTTTGATATCAGTGCCGGCGTAATCAGCGAGACCAGCGACGATTTTAGTTAAAAATTCGGTAGTGAATTTTTCGGCAGGTTGGCGAATGCCGTCAGTGCCAAAATATTTCATGATTGATTCCTTTCAAGTTGTTTGATAATTACATCGAGAGTGAGTTTGATATCTTCGACAGTGCTACCGCGAGAAAGATCAGCGAGAGGTAAGGTAAAGCCTTGGATAATAGGGCCAGCAATGGTGAAACCGCCGAATTGTTCAAGTGCTTTATATAGGATATTGCCGGAATTTAAGTCTGGAGTAATAAGAATATTGGCTTTGCCAGAAAGAGGGGAATTGGGAGTTTTTTTCGCGGCGATACGAGGATTTATGGCAGCATCAAGTTGCATTTCGCCGTCAATAATATAATCGGGATGTTCAGCATGAATTTTGTCAATAACGAAATGGATTTTTTCGAGATCGGGATTTTTGCCACCAGAGCCATAAGTAGAATAAGAAAGCATGGCGATTTTTGGTTGTTCCCCGGTATAATTTTTAAAAGTCTTAGTGGTGTCTTCGACGATGGTGTAGAGCTGCTCTTTGGTGGGAAGTTTGTTGATGCCACCATCGGCAAGAGTGATAAGTTGCTCGCCTTTTTGACAGATAAAACAACTAGAGAAATAGTCGGATTTGAGGGGGAGATGATTCTTGTAGGCGAGGACGACATCGCGTGAAGAATAGTCAAGGCCGGAAATCATGGAGTCGGCTTCGCCGTTTTTAAGGATTTCGGCTGCGGTGTCGAGATTTGGTGCATCAAAAAACTCAATTTCGGGGAAGGCTTGGATGGCTTCTTTAAAAATTGAGTTTTTGAGTTCTGGGACAATGATTTTCATGCCCCAATTATAGCATATTATTTGTCTACGACTTCGCCTTCGACAGGTTCGTCAGAAGATTTGTCGTCTTTTTTGTCGCTATTGTCAGATTTTTTATTTTCTTCGGCGGACTGATAGAGTTTTGCGCCAATTGGCATGATTTTATCATTTAGTTCTTTCATAGCGGTTTCGAATTTGTCTTTGTCGGCGCCGGTGTCGTTTAGAACCTTTTTAGCTTCTTCGACGGCTTTCTTGATGGTCTCTTTATCGTCGTCTGAAATTTTGTCTTTATATTCGGTAGGCATTTTTTCAGCTTGGTAGATAGTGTTTTCTAGGTGGTTTTTGGCGTCGATAGAATCGCGTTTTTTCTTATCTTCGTCGGCGTGCATTTCGGCTTCGTTTCTGGCTTTTTCGATATCTTCTTTGCTCATATTGCCGGAATTTTGAATGGTAATAGACTGCTCTTTACCGGTGCCTTTGTCTTTAGCGGTGACATTTAAAATACCATTAGCATCGAGATTGAAGGTGACTTCGATTTGTGGAACGCCGCGAGGAGCTGGTGCAATACCATCTAGGATAAAACGACCAAGAGATTTGTTATCGGCGGCAAATTCGCGTTCGCCTTGAAGAACATGAATTTCTACTTGAGGTTGATTGTCGGAAGCGGTACTAAATATTTCGGATTTGGAAGTCGGAATAGTAGTATTGCGATCGATTAATGGTGTACGGACACCACCCATGGTTTCGATACCGAGAGTGAGTGGAGTGACGTCGAGAAGGAGGACGTCTTTAACATCGCCTTGCAATACGCCACCCTGAATGGCTGCACCAACGGCGACAACTTCGTCCGGATTGACACCCTGCATTGGATCCTTACCGAAGATGGATTTAACCTTTTCAACGACGGCTGGCATGCGAGTCATACCACCAACCATAACGATTTCGTTGATGTCTTTGGTGTCGAGCTTGGCGTCTTTGAGGGCTTTTCTAACTGGGTCTTCAAGACGATCTAAGAGCTCAGAAACAAGTTCTTCAAGTTTGGCACGAGTTAAGGTAGTTTCGAAATGTTTTGGTCCATCGGCATCAGCAGAAAGGAAAGGAAGATTAATATCAGTAGAAGTAGATGAACTGAGTTCTTTTTTAGCTTTTTCGGCTTCGTCTTTGACGCGTTGCATGGCGGCAGCGTCGCCTTTGATGTCGATGCCAGATTCTTTTTTGAATTCGTCGACGAGATAATTTACGATGATATTATCAAAGTCTTCGCCACCGAGGTGAGTGTCGCCGTTTGTGGACATTACTTCAAATACGCCGTCACCGAGTTCGAGAATACTGACATCGAAAGTACCACCACCAAGGTCGAAGACAACGATTTTTTCGTCTTTTTTGGATTCGAGACCATAGGCTAATGCAGCAGCAGTGGGCTCATTAATAATACGCTTGACTTCGAGGCCAGCGATTTTGCCGGCATCTTTAGTAGCTTGACGTTGAGAATCATCAAAATAGGCCGGAACAGTGATGATAGCTTCGGTGACTGGTTCGCCAAGGAAAGCTTCAGCATCGGCTTTGATTTTACTAAGAACCATAGCAGAGATTTCTTCTGGAGTGTATTCTTTACCATCCATTTCGACGGCAACGCCGTGCCCCTTTTTAACGATTTTGTAAGGGCTAATCTCGAGATCATGCTTGACTTCTTTATCTTCAAATTTACGACCAATTAGACGCTTGATGCCATAAATAGTGTTTTTTGGATTAGTAACGCGTTGACGTTGAGCAACCTTGCCAACGAGGCGTTCACCTTTTTTAGTGACGGCTACCACTGATGGAGTAGTGCGATCACCTTCGGCATTAGTGATAACTTCAGGTTTGCCAGCAACCATATAAGCGAAGGCGCTGTTAGTGGTGCCAAGGTCAATACCAATAATTTTACTCATTTTTTCCTCACTTTCTTATAGTTTTCGTTGGCACTCGTAGTATGTGAGTGCTAATTAATACCCATTGTAGCAAATTAGCACTCGGCTGTCAAGTCTGCTAATTAAAGTTTGAATACGCTGATATTTTAGTCAAATTTGGTAAGTTTTGAATTGTGATATAATGACAATATGAGTATAAAAAAAGGTTTCACTGTTTTAGAGGTTATTATCGTTGCGGTATTTGCATCGCTTTTGATAATTCTCTTTTTTATCCAAAAATCCAATATTGATGCCATGAAGCGTGACGAGGATCGTAAAATTGCTATTAATGCGATGTATTATGCTCTTGAAGAAAGTTTTTATAAAGATCACGGATATTATCCTGAAACGATTTCTGAAGAGAATATTAAGGTGATTGATCCCGCGCTTTGGACGGATCCTTCTGGTTTAAATCTTGGTGATCCTTTAAGTTCTTATTCGTATGAGCCTGCTAATTGTAAAGACGGTAAATGTAAAGAGTATATTTTAAAAGCTGATCTTGAAAAAGAAGACACTTACGCTAAGTACAACAGAAATTAATTTTGTTCTTTAGCCTCTATGTTTCTTTTGGATTTTGTCTTTGCGTTTGAAATTAATTTCGTGATTGCTTTGAGCTCTGTTGGTGAAATATCTGAATATTTAAAAGTATAGGTTGTTTCATCTCCTACCGTCGCCAATCTAAATGTTCCGTAGTGAAATATTTTCTGCATTAAACTGTCCTGGCGAAAACTTGCATCTTCTACTGAACTCAAATCAATAATGTTTACTGAGGTGGATACCAATGAATTCATAACGAATTGTGTTACGTGTTTATTGGTAATAAAAAGCTTGTTTCCGCGATAGATTCGGAGTGCTACTACACAGATGATACATGCTGCGGCCAGAAGGGCAGAAAGTATAATAAATAAGAAATGTTTGCCCATTTCATCTATTAATGCTTGGCCCATGAGTACTATCAAAAACGCTAATAAAATAAGAATTAATCCGGCTGCTGTTCCCCCTAGAATCATAAGAAGACAGATTTTTGCTCTAGAAAGAGCGAATTCTACGTATTCGTCTTCATCAAGTTTTAAGCCGGGAAAATCTTTTAGGCTTCTTTCATGTCGGATTTTTGCTAAAGGTTCATCCATAAATACTCCTTTTTGGGATTATACTTTCTTTTTTGGGTTTTGTAAATGTTGTCTCCCCTTTTCTGTCACTATTCTTCCCTTGGGGGTGCGGGCGATTAGCCCTAGTTGTAGCAGATAGGGTTCATAAAAATCTTCGATGGTTGTTGCTTCGTCTCCAGTAAGTGCTGCAATTGTGGTGAGTCCTACTGGCCTGTCTCCGTAATTTTCATACATTAGTTTGAGCATATTTCTGTCTGCTGGATCTAATCCGAGATAATCAATTTCCATCATCTCAAGTGACCGCGTAGCAATTTCCTGATCGATAATACCGTCGCCGTTTACATCCGCGAAATCTCGTACTCGCTTAAATAGCCTGTTGGCGATTCTTGGGGTTAATCGTGAACGTGCGGCAAGGAGCGTTGTTGCTTCGGGTCGGATTTTTGTTTTTAAAATACCTGCTGTCCGATTGATAATTTGTTCGATTTCTGATTCTTTATAATATTCTAACCTATGAATTATTCCGAAGCGGTCGCGCAAAGGTCCGGCGAGAGATCCGGTTCGAGTAGTCGCTCCTATGACTGTGAATCGTGGTAAATCAAGTCGCACTGAACGTGCTGCTGGGCCTTTGCCGATTACGATGTCTAGTTTGTAATCTTCCATCGCTGAGTACAAAACTTCTTCGACCGCTCGTCTTAGGCGATGGATTTCATCGATAAAAAGCACGTCGCCGTCTTTTAAATTTGTCAAGATTGAAGCAAGATCTCCGGCTCGTTCGATTGCTGGCCCGCTTGTGACGCGAAGGGAAGCACCAAGTTCGTGGGCGATTACGCCTGCCATGGTAGTTTTACCTAGTCCAGGCGGACCGTATAATAATATATGATCCAGAGTGGAGCCATCGTTGCGTTTTTTTACTGCTTTGATTGCTAATCTTAGATTATTTTTGAGATGTTCTTGTCCGATATATTCAGCAAAATTGGTTGGTCGGAGCGAAATTTCCATCCGCTCTTCTTCGTTGTTGTTTGAAGCCATTGTTGGCTCTACTAACCTCTCAATTGCCATGGGTTTATTATAGCATAAAGTTGATGTGACTGAGGTTATTTGAACTTTATATTATCTCTTGACTTTTGCGGGGGGGGGGGTAATATATAAACTATAAAGGTTATACTAAAAAAGCAAAGGAGAAAAAATGAAACAAGATTCAGGCATTGCGATGTCTGCTATGGATGGGGGCAAGCAAAGGAATGGAAATGGATTGAAAATTGCTACAATAATTGCTTCCATTATAGCTGTCTGTGGTATTGGGTTTGGTGTTTATGGTATGATGCAGGGTTTTAAGAAGGATGGTCAGATTTCTGATTTGAAAATTCAAATAAAAAATCTTGAAAAAGCTGCAACTATTGGGCTTTCTGAGACTACTAAGCCATCCGAATCTACAACCATGACAGACATCTACGAGAATTTTGCGAATAATTTGTCCAAAAATAATTCTGTAACTGTTTTTGGCTACTATTATCATTGGACTGGTTCAGATAACATAAAAAGAACAGTAGCGTCAAAAATTGAAAATTCTCATCTTACTATAACAGATATGGACAATGGAAATGTAGTAATTGCTGAAGCTGATGGTATTATTAGTGCATATTTTGTTGAAGTAGGAAATGGCGGTGTGCCTTATATGTATCTAATCAAAAAAGACGGCAGTGTGGCTCGTATAGATATATCTGAAAACGGTGCTAGAACAATTGAGAATTTGGATGGATACGGAAAAATCGTTTCAATTTTTAGTGGTGGCGATTTATATGCTCATTTGATTGATATTAATGGGAACGTGTATAAGAATTCTTAATATAAACTTAAGAGTATCAGAAAAGCACTATAAATTAGTTTATGGTGCTTTTTTAAAATAGAGAATGTCTAAGCCATTAATAGAAATTTGCTGTTAAAAAATCAGCCAAAACGCCGAGCTATGTATAATCTGGTGGGGGGTGAATTGGGCAGGTATTAACAATCTACAAGGAAGATATCCGCGAAAAGTGGCGATTTGCGTCTCATGATATAATGGTAGAAAGGAGAATGAATGATAGATTCTAAAGCATGGAACTGGAACGTGGTAAAAGGCGACCACGAGAAATATTGGCAAGAGCCAGCGATGGAATCTTATTATCTTATAAACCGATGGCTATCTCAGGATAAGAGAGATTATCTCGATCTCGGTTGCGGG
>JAEEGL015713466.1_pt1 | contig 15254 bp, 10 predicted proteins | sample 9134231 | NCBI WGS metagenome assembly JAEEGL01 (sample SAMN16246548, study PRJNA631951) | gut metagenome | biome: gut microbiome; feature: rumen; material: fiber-attached | host: Bos | place: Iran: Karaj | collected 2018-10 | reverse complement strand
GTATTCGTTCTTCTCGGCGGGAAGGTACTCATCACCGAACTTTTTGGGTATGAAGGCACGCACCGCGTTCAGTGCGTCATCCCCGATCCGTACGCTATCGGTACGGATATAGGTGACCAGGCCCTGTGTTCCCTCACCCTGCAGGTCAATGCCTTCATAGAGCTGCTGGACGATCTGCATCGTCCGTGCCGTTGTGAAGTTCAGCTTGCGGCCGGCTTCCTGCTGGAGGCTGGAGGTGGTGAAGGGAGGTGTGGGGAGGCGCTTTTTCTCTTTGATTTTGACGTCGGAAACAATGAAGGAATCCTTTTCGATCATTTTCCGGATGTCTTCCGCCTGCTTCCCGTCGGACACCTGGGCGCGAACGCCGTCTACCGCGGCCAGCCTGGCAAGGAACACCTGTTCCTTGCGGCCGTGCTGTACGGAACATCTGGCGGAGATATCCCAGTATTCCTCGGGAATGAAGGCGTTGATTTCGTTTTCACGGTCAACCACCATCCGGGTTGCCACACTCTGCACGCGCCCCGCGGACAGGCCTTTTTTGATCTTGGCCCAGAGAAGCGGACTGATTTTATAGCCGACCAGGCGGTCCAGCGCACGGCGTGCCTGCTGGGCGTCGATCCGGCCCATATCGAGTTTCCGGGGATTTTTGATGGCGTTCTGGACAGCCTTTTTGGTCACCTCGTTGAACTCGATGCGGCACGGCTGGTTTTCGTCCACGCCGAGCACGTGATACAGGTGCCAGCTGATTGCTTCCCCCTCGCGGTCCGGGTCTGTCGCGAAATAGATCTGGGAAGCGTTTTTCGCTTCTTTCCGGATCCGGCTCAGGATTTCCCCGCGCCCGCGGATGGTAATATATTTCAGATCGAAATCATGATCCGGGTCGACGCCCAGCTGGCTTTTCGGAAGATCGCAGACATGACCCTGGGACGCTTCCACCTTATATCCTTTTCCAAGGTAACGCCCGATCGTTTTGGCTTTTGCCGGGGACTCCACAATAATCAGCTTCTGTTTCGAGGTTGTCGCCATCTGTGATTCCTCCGAATCAAATTTGGTTGGATTTCAAAGCGTATTTTTTCCCGGGCAGGGATTCCGTCAGGCCGCGGATCTGCAGCATCGTCAGCAGGCACAGAAGCTCTGCCGGAGGAAGGCCGCTTTCCGCGGCAATCTGTTCGAAGCTCATTTCACCGCGCTTCAGCAGGCCCAGGATCATGCCTTCCGCGGCTGTATTTGTTTCCACAGAAGGATTGCAATCGCTATTTTGCACTTTGGGCGGCGGATTGTCAAGCCAATTCATATCCTCGAGAATATCGCCGGTACAGGTAAAATAGCGCGCGCCGTCCCGCAGGAGCTGATGATTGCCTTCGAAACACGGGGATCCGGGATCCCCGGGATAGACGAATACTTCCTTTCCCTGTTTCAGCGCGTGGTCCACGGTTCTCAGGCTCCCGCTGCGAAGCCGGGCTTCGATCAGGACAAGGGCTTCCCCCAGCGCGGAGATGATGCGGTTGCGGTACGGATAGTTCGCGGCCAGGGGCCTTTCCCCCGGAGCGTATTCGCTGACAAACAGCCCGCCGTTCTTCAGGATCTGTTCTTTCAGCACGGTATTTCCGGCCGGATAGTTCTGGTCCAGCCCGCAGCCCATCACCGCGATGGTTGGACTTCTACCCTTCAGGCATCCCTGATGGGAAGCGGAGTCGATCCCGCAGGCGAAACCGCTGACAACGGCGATGCCATGCCTGCTCAGGTCGGCCGCGATGTTTCCGGCGGCCCTGAGCCCGGCATAGGATGCGGCCCTGCTACCCACCATGCTGATTTTCCGCAGGCGCAGGCATTCCGTGTTCCCCTGGCAGAAAAGAATGGATACCGGATCGGTGATTTCCTCCAGAATCCGCGGAAACGACGGATCTGAAACCGTCATCGCGTGAATATGGCAGCGTGTGATCAGGCCGCGCATCCGGTCCAGGAAATCCGCGTTCCCGGTACGGATGAGCCTGTCCGACGCGGAAGGCGCGAGAACGGCCCGTATGCGGTCTTCCCTGTTCATGACCGCGCGGTGAACAGACTCCCCTGTTTCATACGAGAGCAGCAGTTCCCTGACGTGATCCGCAGGCAGTTTCGCGTGGGCGATCCATGCCAGGTACGCGGTTTCAATGGATTCATCAATCATTGTTTCATCAGCCCCAGTATTTCTGGTCCAGCTCGCGGTACTGGATGGCTTCGGCAATATGCGCCGAAGCGATGGTTTCTTCTCCCGCCAGGTCGGCGATTGTCCTCGCGACTTTGAGGATCCGGTTATACGCGCGCATACTCATATGCAAAGACTCAACCGCCATGTGAAGCAGGCGTTCGGCATCGCCGCTGAGCGCGCAGAACTTCCGGATCGCGCTGCTGTCCAGCTGGGCGTTGCAGAAAAGGTGAAGCGGCCTGTACCGGTCCTGCTGGATGGCGCGGGCGGCTGCGACCCGGGCAGCTACGGCGGCGGAGGATTCCGCTGCCGCGGCATGGCTGATTTCGCTGATCGGGACTGAGTCCACCTCAACCTGGATATCAATCCGGTCGAGCAGAGGCCCGGACACCCGGTCGAGATACCGGCGGATTTCCTGCGGGGTGCACCGGCACTGCTTTACGGAGCTGCCGAAATATCCGCAGGGACAGGGGTTCATCGCGGCGATCAGCATGAAGGAAGACTGGTACAGCACCTGGCGTTTGACGCGGGATACCGCCACTACCCCGTCTTCCAGGGGCTGGCGCAGCGCTTCCAGCGCGCTTCGGCTGAATTCCGGCAGTTCGTCCAGGAACAGCACGCCGTTATGCGCCATGGAAACTTCCCCGGGCTTGGCGTCCTGCCCGCCGCCGATCAGGGACGCGACTGAAGCGCTGTGATGGGGAGCGCAGAACGGACGGATCACCATCAGGCCGCTGCCGGCGGGAAGCCGGCCGCTGATGGAATGAATCCGCGTGGTCTCAAGCGCTTCCTCAAACGTAAGCGGCGGAAGAATGCCCGGAACACATCGGGCAAGCATGGTTTTCCCGCTGCCGGGAACACCGACCATAATCAGGTTGTGTCCGCCTGCCGCCGCGACTTCGACCGCGCGCCGGGCGGCCGACTGCCCTTTGATCTGGGCCATATCCACCGGGAAAACAATTTCGTTCCGAAGCGTATCAAAGGAGATCTGGGACTGGGGCTGGATTTCCCGGGTGCCTTCGATATAATCAATCACTTCTGTCAGATGGGAAACCGGTATGATCCGGAGGCCTTCGATACACGCGGCCTCTTTGGCGTTGCCGGCCGGGAGAATGATGTCACGGATGCCGTTTTCCTTCGCGCTGATCACCATCGGCAGTACGCCGCTGACCGGCCGGACATGACCGTCCAGGCTCAGTTCACCGAACAGCGCGGTCTGACCGAGATTCATCTCCTCAACGGGATGCAGTTCCCCCATCGCGATCATGACGCCGACAGCGATCGGAAGGTCAAAGGAGGGACCTTCTTTTTTCATATTCGCGGGGGCAAGGTTGATGGTAATCCGTTTCGGAACGATTTTGCGGCCGCTGTTGATGATGGCGGCATTGACCCGGTCCCTGCTTTCACGTACCGAGGTATCGGGCAGGCCGATAATCTCCATGCCGGGAAGCCCGCTGATGCCGAAGACTTCCACATGAACCGGGAAGCCGTTCACTCCGCTTACGCCGAAGCTCAGCGTTTTCGCCATGATTTCATTCATAGGTTCTGTTTCCTCCCAGTATGCCGGTTCCGCGGGATGAATACGGAACTAATAGTATACACGAAGGATATTTTTGCCGATGTCAAGCCATTCTTTGCTGACGCCGATCCCAGTCATATACGGGAAGAAGATGATAAAGGCAACCAGGGCGGACGCGATGATCACCAGGGAAAGAATCATCCGGAAAAGCTGTGTCCTGCGCGTTCCCTCCCCCATGCAGAGGCCTGCGCCGAGAATCAGGAAAGGAATGCTGGCAAAGTAGTGATAGATATAGGTTCCGCGCGGTACCAGCACCCAGGGCAGGTATTGCGCGAGCAGCCCGAGGAGCACGAAGGAAAAGCCGTTTTTCCAGCTGTCCGTGTTGATGTGCCACGAAAGCGGAAAAATGGGTCCCCTGCCGGATTCCGCAGCCGGATCGGGCTGCAGCCGGTAGTGATGCGCGGCAATCCAGCGGTATACGCAGACCGCGAGGGTGGCCAGGCCGCCCCACCAGACCACCGGGTTTCCGAAACTGAAAATGCTGAAGTGCGTCTTTGTATCCGCGGGCAGATAGAGCTCGGACGCGTAATACATGGGCTTGCCGATGACCGGCCATTCGTACCAGGGCGAATAGAACGGGTGGTCCATGCCAAGGCCGGGAGTGCTGTGATAGTTCAGCATGCCGATCTGTGAATTCCATACGGCTTTCAGGTAATCGCCGAAGTTCCTGATTCCGGTGTTGTACGCCATATACGGGATATAGCTCAGCAGGTATACCGCGATCGGGATGATCACGAAAGCGAAGACGCACCACAGGCAGATGAAGAACAGGCGGAGGACCACCGGCAGGCCGTGCGTATAAGGCGCAAGGCGGGCGGTCTCTTCATCCGTGAGAGTGCCGGACGCGATCAGTTTCCGGGCGCTCCGGCAGATCCGGATCTGCCGGATACCATGCCAGAAGAAAAGGACGGCCAGGCCCGCTCCGGCATAAATGCCGATCCATTTGCTCGCGATGGACAGTCCCATAAACAGGCCGCTGAATCCGAGCGGAACCATGGAACGCCAGAGGGGGGTCCGGGAAATATCCGTCTGGATATAGCGGAGCATAAAGAAGAAAGCAAAGAGAATAAACAGCACCGGGAAACTGTCTATCGTGGCGATCTGCGTCTGTGTCAGGTGCATGCAGTCCAGCGCCATCAGCATGCATACGAATGCCGCGACGGGCGTTTTTTTGGTCAGCTGTTTGCCGATCAGATACATCCCCGGCAGCATGAGGATGCCCGCCAGCGCGCCCGCAAAACGCCATCCGAAGGGCGTCATGCCGAAGATGGAAATGCACCAGCTGATCAGGACTTTACCAAGCGGAGGATGGCTGGTTTCGTAGGGCGTTGTTCCCTGCGTAAATTCATACCCGGTTCTCGCGTGATAGATTTCATCAAAATAGGTGCTGTTCCACCAGGAGGGTTCGGCTTCCCCGGAACTGCCGGCAAGCGAGGGCAGGGCTTCCAGGGTATCCTGCTCGTCAAGCAGCAGCGCGGGATCGGAAAGCAGTGCGGATTCGGCGTTTTCTCCTGTCCGGGAACGGATGGTGGCGGGAATGGGCTGGCCGCTGCTGTCCCGGAATATCACTTCGTTCAGCGCATGGCCGATCTGGTCGGAACGGATTTTGATATACCGCCCCTGGAACCTGGAAATATACTGTTCATAGTCGTAATACTTCCGGCCGCCGTTGACGTCTTCCCAGCTCCGGGTCACGTATTTCCATTTCCAGCACTGCCCTTCATTCATCTGGGCATATTCTTCATCGGACCAGATTTCGCCGTCGGTGCTCTGGCTGATGGTGAAATCGTGTTTGCTGACTTTCGCGAAGTACAGGATCCGGATGTCGTCGTGGTATTCGCCCAGGTCAAAAACAATCTCCTCGTCGATGCCGGATGAAGTCCATCCGGTCTGCGGCGCTTTGGTGCTGCCGAGCGTGGTCAGCGTGATGACGGAATAAATCAGGGTGATTGCCGAAAGAATGGCGGTATCCCGGCGGGACCAGTGGAGTTTCCGGTCAGGGTTGTAGTCGAGGACGGATCTCTTTTTCGGCAGGATCCTCGGGCGGAGGATGTCCGGCTCGGAGCGTTCCCACGTTTCCGCGCTGCCCCGCATCTGGCTGTGCCCTGTCAGGATGGCGCATACCGCGCCCGCGACGTTCAGTATGCTCAGGATATCGGCCAGCGCGGTGGTATCGGTGAGCAGATGTCCCTGGGCCGAACCCAGGCGTATGCTGTTGTCCAGTACAATGCCTTCATTGACAAAGGTGGTAAATGTAAACAGAGCCAGCAGATAAAGGATTCTTCTGTCGCGCTGGATGATCCATGCTGTACCGAGCAGGAAAAGCGCCGGGAACAGGTACCTTTCGTGCATCTTGACGCCGAAAACATACAGGAGGATGAAAAGCAGAGCCCCCAGATACGGAAGGAAGCGGATATCGCCTTTCCGGATGGCCATGGATATCGTGATGACAAACGCGAAAGCCATCGCGGCAGCGCCGACATATCCCCAGTCCGCTTTGAAGACCAGGCAGGCGATAAACCATACGGAAAAACAGGATGCCACATTGGTTTCGATCCAGGGGAGGCGGAGGTCCCTGTTCCGGATAACCCACCATACGGCATAGGCCGCGCATCCGGCAGCCAGAAGGATGGGCGCCGCGATGTGGGCTGTCGATTCGATTCTGTTCCAGTTTCCGCCCAGGAGGTAGTAGAAATTGGCGGTATTGACCGTCGCGTACGGATAGGATCCCAGCGTGCTCCTGTATTGCTCAATCAGCCAGCCGAAATGCTGATGGACGCCGAAGGGTACGATGCCGATGATCATCAGGACGACGGCGATACCGGCGCCGATCAGCATCCGCAGCATGGTTTTCCACCACAGTTTCTTTTGCCGGACACACGTAATGACCATATACGCCAGCCCGAGGAATCCGAGCATCAGCGCCTGGGGTTTAACCAATACGCTCAGGGCATACACGGGAATGGCCGCTTCCCAGTTGTCTTCGACCGCGAGCAGGGCAACCATCACCAGCATCAGGCAAAGCGCGCTGTCCATCTGTCCCCAGGCGGCGCTGTTGATGATGGTTGCGGGGCTGAAGGCAATCAGGATCAGGATGACGCAGATGCGGTGGATCTGCCCGGGAACCTTTCTCCGGGCATATTCGTACAGAATCCAGCAGAAGGCGGTGTCGCAAAGCGAAGGCAGCAGGCGCTGGACCACCCGCATTCCCGCGGCGTCGGTGATGCCGAGCCAGCGGATAATCAGGGCATTCAGCCCCAGCACATATGTATAAAGCGGAGGGTAATCGCAGAAACCCGACATGGGATAGAACTGAGTCGGACCCCAGTCGGCCATGGTGTTCCCCCAGCTGTTGAAACAGTTGACGTCGACCATATATCCTTCGACGAATATGCTCAGGATGACCCGCAGCACCAAGGCGACCCCCAGTACCGGCAGGAAATACCGCATCTCAGACCTGGTTTTCAGCAGGTCGTCCCTCTTCCTTCCGCGGAAATAGATCGTGATGACGGAAAAAGCGGAAACCCAGATGATTCCGGCAATCAGCAGGTACGGCCATGCGGGGCCGGCTGTTTCGGGTTCGGTTTCGTAATCGTCATAGGTGTCGTCACTGCTGTACGCGGGAATATACCAGCGGTCGGCGATAATGTCCCGCGGCACTGTCTCAACAGCGGTCAGGCTGATATTGTCAAACCAGGCCTTGCCGGTGCTTTCCCCGCTGTATCCGCCGAGCCGGACATATACGGTGATCTGCCGCTGATCCGGGCCGGTTTCCCCGTAGTATTCAATATAACGCCAGTCGCCGGCCGTATCGTATACGGCCTCAGAGAACGCGTATACGCCTTCCACGCTCAGGTTCGCGCCCCGTCCGCCGTCGATTCCGTCACCGCGCACGTATCCGCTCAGGCAGTAAACGGTATCCGGTTCGACGTCGACGTTCTGGGCCAGCCGCGCGTCATTCCCGGCAATATTGTAGATTTCCGCGATCGTTCCGTGGTTACCGTCCCCGCTGTCGAAAAATTTGTACTGGGTATATCCGGCTGTCAGTTCCCAGGCGTCGGTATACCATCCTTCCGGAATGCCGTCCCGGCCGAGTGTTTCAAAACCGCCGTTCCGGATCAGGTTGCCTGTGCCGTTTTCGGCAACGGCTCCGGCAATGACTGCGAAACTGAACAGAAATACCAGAAGGATCGTGGTCCATTTCCGGCCTGAAAAACGCATCTGAGGCTCCTCCGTTTACTGAAAAAACATTCCGCCGGGTTGAAAAGCATCCGGCACATGGGTCACATTTCCGGGATTGACTTCGATCACGTCGAAACGAACCTGGCGGTTCAGCAGACCGCGGCTCATCAGATAGAGCACCGCGCCTTCGGCGATCCGTTTCTGCTTCGCGGCATTGATAGACAGGAGGCCTTCCCCGGGAATCCCGGTGATCCGCGTCTTGACTTCGACGAAAACGATCGTCTCACCGTCGAGCATAATCAGGTCGATTTCTCCGCGTTTGGTGCGGTACCGACGTTCCAGCGTGGTCATTCCGCGGTTCTGCCGAAGCCAGTCTTCCGCCGTTTTTTCTCCCAGCAGGCCTGTTTCATATGTCCGTTTCATACAAAGTGGCCGATGAAACTCTGCCGGTGTTCCGGGCAGGGCCCGTATTTCCGCAGCGCTTCAATATGTTCCTTTGTTCCGTATCCCTTGTTCCTCGCGAAACCGTACATGGGATAGAGCTGGTCCAGCTCCCGCATCTGGCGGTCCCGGATGACTTTGGCGACAATGCTTGCGGCCGCGATACTGTAGCTCTGCGCGTCCCCCTTGATGATCGGAATTTCTTTTCCTTTCAGGTCCAGCCGGGTGACGGCGTCGATAAGAAAGATATCCGCAGGCACCTGTTCCGCGGCGATCCGCATTGCTTTTCGCGTCGCCTGCAGGATATTGATCCGGTCAATTTCGGAGGGGCCGACCTGCCCGATCCCGACATACAGCGCGTGGGTCATGATTTCGTCGTATACTTTTTCGCGGCGGCTTTCACTGAGTTTCTTGCTGTCGTCCACCCAGATCAGCAGCGGCTCTTCCGGCATGACGACACAGGCGGTTACGACATTTCCGGCCAGGGGGCCGCGGCCGACTTCGTCAATCCCGGCAACGACAGCGCCGCCTGCCCGGTATGGCGCCTCAAACTGCAGCAGTTCTTCCGCGTGGGCGGTTCTGTCATTCATCGGCTTTTTCCTTCCTGAATTCCGGTTGTTCAAGCGTGATTTTTCCGAGCTTTCCGCTTCGGAATTCATCGAGAACCACACTGAAACAGCGTTCATAATCATACTGCCCGCCTTTCAGCAGCCATCCCCGCCCGGTACAGATGGCGTCCAGAAGCTCCACGCCGTCAGCTTCCAGGCTGTCCAGGTGAAACCGTTCCTTCACCGCTTCGGGACTGGATTTCTTCAGATCCTCCAGCAGGTTCATCGCCAGGCTTTCCATGTCGATGACGTCATCGCTGACCGATCCGATATAGCACAGCCGTCTGGCCGCCTGCTGGTCGTCCAGCCTGGGCCAGAGCATGCCCGGTGTGTCGAGGAGCTCAAGGTAAGGGGTGATCCGTACCCACTGGTTGCTTTTTGTAACACCGGGGCGGTCTCCTGTCTGTGCGATAGACGAACCGCGAAGCATGTTGATGAACGTGCTTTTTCCGACGTTCGGCACGCCGATGACCATCGCTTTCACCGTTTTCCGGATTCCGCGCTCTTTTGCTTTTTCGACGATTCCCGAACAGGCGTTGCTGATGGTTTTCAGCGCGTCTTTGGATTTCCGGACACGCGCGTTCATGACAAAAGCGTCAATTCCCTCACCTTTGAAAGCGTTGATCCAGGAGCTGGTGGAAGCCGGGTCCGCCAGATCGGATTTATTCAGAAAGAGCAGATGACGTTTTCCGGAGATCATGCGGATCAGTTCCGGATTGCGGCTGGAGAATGGCAGGCGGGCGTCGCAAAGCTCGATCACCAGGTCAACGCGGTGAAGCTGCTCCTGCAGCAGGCGGCGTGTTTTGGCCATATGGCCGGGATACCAGTTGATCGGCTGATTCCTGTGATCCATCCGTGCTGCGCCTCCGTATAAAAACCTTTCATTATATTATCTTATCAGTATCAACGCGTCAAGGCGAACAGATCCCAAAAACTGAAAACGGCCGTCTTCGGCCGTTTTCAGCTTCAGTGTACAGTTTCGTCGCAATATCCGATCAGCAGCCGGTAAAGCGGCGCCATCGCCTGATAATCCCGGCGGACTTCTTTTAGAATCCGGTCTGAAAAGATCATTTTGAAATCCGGATTGTACTTTGATACGTACATCTCTTTGGCACAATACCACGGTATCAGCCGGGCCGGAATGACATCCGGAATTTCAATCCGTTTATGGGAAGTGCCGCCCAGAATCAGATTGTGCCGGTCAAGTTCCAGGTCATCCAGGAAACCAAGCGTGCCGTCCGGGTTCGCCCTCATCCGTTTACGAAAAAGGTTCAGCGCTTCACGGTTTTCGCCCCAGAATCCCATCCCCCAGCTCAGGCGGGCCGGACCGAGTTCAAACCAGAACATCAGGGACTTTTCGCGCGGCTCCGCCTCTCTGCGGAACAGGAGCCACAGATGATCCCGGTACGGGCTTTTGTCCCTGGAAAAACGGGTATCGCGGTGAATCCTGGAAAGGCATCTGTGCGGGCGGACTTCCATCCGCGGATCGATTTTCAGCATGTCCGGAGCCAGGTCGCTGATAAACTCATAAAACAGACTTTGGACTGTTTCGACATATCGGTCATGTTCATGATGAAAATACTCGGAATTGTTATGAAATTTCAGATCCAGGAAAAACCGGATCGTATCATCCGTAAAACCGGTAAACATGGCATTCCTCCGTCAGACCGAAATCTCAACGGGATGTACGCCGCACATCCGGATACTCTGTTCGTCGGGCTGGCTCATACCGATATAGAAATGCAGCCGGTCCGCCTTTACGCGCTCGCCCCGTTCGTTTACAACGGTATCGGTCAGTCTGTCCAGATGAATCAGGGTATTCCTTTTTTCTCCGGCGGGTACGCTGACACGGGCGAATCCGCACAGCCTTGGATGAACCGGCGCGTCAGGGCTGTCAATCCTGACATATACCTGTACCACCGCGTCTCCGTCCATATGTCCGTTATTCTGAACGTTGACGCTGATTCCGTCTTCCGACAGCACGGCGTCCGCCACCGACCATTCTGTATAGCTGAGCCCATATCCGAAGGGGTAAAGCGGCCTGCCGGTAAAATACCGGTACGTCCTGTTTTCCATATGGTAATCTTCGAAGGGAGGAAGATCGGAAATATCTTCATAGAAAGTCAGCGGAAGATGGCCGCTGGGGTTCTTTTCACCGAAAATGATTTCCGCCAGGGCGGTACCGCCGGCCTGCCCCGGATACCAAGCGAACAGTTTGGCGTTTCCGCCCTGAACATTCAGCGATGATCCGGCGGCGACGACGGTGACCAGTTTTTGGGCAGATTTCTGCAGTACCGCCATCAGGTTCCGCTGGCTTTCGGGAATCAGCAGGTCTTTTTTGTCGCCGCTGAAGTATTCATTGCCCGTATCGCCCTCTTCTCCCTCCAGGCCGGCGTCCAGGCCGACGCACGCGATCGTGACGTCGGCGGCCTCGGCATACATGGCGGCTTCCGCGAGCCGGTCATCCGCCTGGGCCAGCCCGGATGTACGGTCTTTGAAGAGATGGCATCCGAGGCTGTACAGCACGCGTATTCCGTGTTTCCTGCAGTACGCCCGGATTCCTTCCAGGAACGTGACGTAGCGGCTGCTTGTGCCGTTGTAATTGCCTTCCAGCGCGGGAATGCTGTCGGCGTTAGGGCCGATCACGGCGACTGTGCGGATTTTTTGCGGATCCAGCGGAAGCGTCCCGTCGTTTTCAAGGAGCACCATGCTGTTTTCCGCGGCTTTCAGCGCCAGGGCGTTATGCTCGTCCGTATCGACGGCAGTCACGGGGATCCGGTGATACTCGCAGTCATCGTCAAACAGGCCCAGCAGGTATCTGGTTGTAAAAAGCCGTTCGCAGGCGGTGGTAATCTGCTCTTCGGTAACGAGCCCTTCCTGGACAGCCTGCATCATGTGCAGGTATGTATTGCCGCAGTTCAGGTCACATCCGTTCCGCATCGCCAGCGCGGCGCTTTCGGGCGCTGTGGCGGTGACATGATGGTTGTTGTGGAAATCGGCAATGGCCCAGCAGTCGCTGACGACATGGCCTTTGAATCCCCACTTTTCGCGCAGGGTTTTCTTCAGCAGCGTTTCACTGCCGCACGCGGGTTCTCCGTTTACCCGGTTATACGCACCCATGAAGCTTTCGACTTCCGCTTCACGGACAGTTGCCTCAAAAGCGGCCAGATAGGTTTCTTCCATATCCTTCGGCGTGGCTTTGGCGTCAAACCTGTGGCGCAGCGCTTCCGGGCCGGAATGAACGGCGAAATGCTTGCTGCACGCGGCGGTTTTCAGGTATTTTCCGTTTCCCTGAAGTCCCTTGATAAAGCGGATTCCGAGCCGGCTGGTCAGATACGGATCCTCTCCGTATGTTTCATGTCCCCGGCCCCACCGCGGATCCCTGAAAATGTTGATGTTCGGGCTCCATACGGTCAGCCCCTTGTATATATCCCGGTCACCGTGGGCGCTCTGCCCGTTGAATTTGGCGCGCGCTTCCTCGGCAATGACGGAAGCGATTTCTTCCTGCATATCCTCGTCAAACATGGCGGCAAGGCCGATTGCCTGCGGAAACACAGTGGCCGTGCCGGCGCGCGCGACACCGTGGAGCGCTTCATTCCACCAGTTGTAGGAGGGAATACCCAGCCGCGGAATGGCCGGCGCGTCATATTTCAGCTGGGATGCTTTTTCCTCCAGCGTCATCCGGGAAACGAGTTCCCGGGCTTTCTTTGCGGCTTCGTCCCTGTTTCTCATCTCGTTTTTCAAAGCTTCCTCCCATAGCGCCCGCAGGCGAAATCATGCCGGACAATGAAAAAGACTGCTGCATCAGGCAGCAATCTTTATCGGGCACAAATCAGACTCTCTTGACTTCCTTGATCTTCGCGGCCTTGCCCTGGCGATCACGCAGATAATACAGCTTCGCGCGGCGAACCTTGCCGTGACGGATCAGATCCACATGGTCCACGCGGGGGGAATTGATCGGGAAAGTACGTTCTACGCCGATTCCGTAGGAAACGCGGCGAACCGTAAAGGTTTCCCGTACGCCGCCGTTGCGCTTGGCAATAACGGTACCTTCGAAAGCCTGCAGACGCTCGCGGTTGCCTTCAACAACCTTCACCCATACGCGAACAGTGTCGCCTACGCTGAACTGCGGAAGATCGCTGCGGATCTGTTTTGCTTCGATGGAACGGATGATCTCATTCATGATGTGTGCCTCCTTCCCTCATAGACGTTCGTGACCCGGGAAGCGAACCGAACGATTCGCCTTCTGTTCCGGACAGAGGACCGCCCGCATAACAAAAGACATAATAACACAGTCCATTTCGTTTTGCAAGTTTTTTATTCGGGTGCCGGGACCGGATTTGATCACTCGTCCTTCGGCGGACGGATCAGGAATCTGAAGAGGAAAACCCCGCCGGCAATGGCAGCCAGACGGATCAGCCCTCCCCATACCAGCGGTACCATAAAAACGGTGATCGCGCAGTAGCCCATGGCAATGACAATCGCGATGACCAGTACCACCTTCAGGATCATACCGAAGATGCCGCTGAAAACGGACAAGATGGATTTGAACATTCTTTCTCCCCGCCATATGGCAAGGGAAAAGCTGTCTCTGGTATGAGACAGCTTTTCTCCTGCGGTATAGGATTATTTCTTTTCGGCGATCGCTGCCTGCGCGGCGGCCAGCCTCGCGATCGGAACCCGGAACGGAGAACAGCTGACATAATCCAGACCGATCTTATGGCAGAACTCAACGGAACTCGGATCGCCGCCGTGTTCACCGCAGATACCGACATGAAGTTTCGGATTCACGGGACGGCCGAGCCTGATGGCCATATCCATCAGCTTTCCGACGCCCGTCTGGTCAAGCTTGGCGAAGGGATCGTTCTCAAAGATCTTGGTATCATAGTAGGCGCCCAGGAATTTGCCCGCGTCGTCACGGCTGAAACCGAAAGTCATCTGGGTCAGGTCGTTGGTGCCGAAGCAGAAGAAATCAGCTTCGGTGGCGATCTCGTCGGCCGTCAGCGCGGCGCGCGGAATCTCGATCATCGTACCGACTTCGTATTCCAGGCTGATGCCGGCGGCGGCAATCTCCGCGTCGGCAGTCTCCACGACGATCTTCTTGACGAACTTCAGTTCTTTCAGTTCGCAGACAAGCGGAATCATGATTTCCGGTTTCACGTCCCAGTCAGGATGCTTTTTCTGGGTGTTGATCGCGGCGCGGATTACGGCCTTGGTCTGCATTTTCGCGATTTCGGGATAAGTAACCGCGAGACGGCATCCGCGATGGCCCATCATCGGATTGAACTCATGCAGGCCGGAAATGATGTTCTTGATCGTTTCGACGCTCTTACCCTGCGTTTTGGCCAGCAGCGCGATTTCATCCTCTGTGGTGGGGACAAACTCATGGAGCGGAGGATCCAGGAAACGGATGCATACCGGACATCCTTCCAGCGCTTCATAAAGCTTCTCGAAGTCGCTCTGCTGATAAGGCAGGATCTTCTCCAGCGCCGCTTCGCGTTCTTCCACGGTGTCGGAACAGATCATCTCGCGGAACGCGGCGATGCGTTCCGGCTCGAAGAACATATGCTCGGTCCTGCACAGGCCGATGCCTTCGGCTCCCAGCTCACGGGCTTTCTTTGCGTCCGCTGGCGTGTCCGCGTTTGTACGGACGCGGAGACGGCGGTATTTGTCGGCCCATGCCATGATCCGCCCGAACTCTCCTGCGATGGTGGCGTCCACAGTGGGAATGATGCCGTCGTAAATCTTGCCTGTGGTGCCGTCAATGGAGAGGAAATCTCCTTCACGGAAGGTCTTCCCGGCCAGAGTGAACTGCTTGTTTTCTTCGTCCATGGCGATATCGCCGCAGCCGGATACGCAGCAGGTGCCCATACCGCGGGCGACGACAGCCGCGTGGCTGGTCATACCGCCGCGAACGGTCAGGATTCCCTGCGCGCTCTTCATGCCGGTAATATCTTCAGGAGACGTTTCCAGACGGACCAGGACGACCTTTTCACCGCGGCCGGCCCAGGCTTCCGCGTCTTCGGCGGTAAATACGATCTTGCCGCAGGCGGCTCCGGGGGAAGCGCCGAGGCCTTTGCCGATCGGCTCAGCTTTCTTCAGGGCAGCCGCGTCAAACTGCGGGTGCAGCAGGGTGTCCAGGTTACGGGGATCGATCATGGCGACAGCTTCCTCTTCGCTGCGCATGCCCTCATCCACCAGATCGCAGGCGATCTTCAGCGCGGCCTGCGCGGTACGCTTGCCGCTGCGGCACTGCAGC
>JAEEGL014533788.1_pt1 | contig 15254 bp, 17 predicted proteins | sample 9134231 | NCBI WGS metagenome assembly JAEEGL01 (sample SAMN16246548, study PRJNA631951) | gut metagenome | biome: gut microbiome; feature: rumen; material: fiber-attached | host: Bos | place: Iran: Karaj | collected 2018-10 | reverse complement strand
GTGGTTCCGATTGTTTCACAAACCGGCGATCCTGTAAATACCTCCGGTTCTGCTCCGGCTTCAGAAACTCTGAGCGCATCTCTGTCTTTGCGGGCAGGGGCAAAACTCAGAATTCAGCCATGCTCGCTTATCCCCCGAAAATGTCCTCATAGGTTTCGTAAGCGCCGGATCCCGCAGCAGCGGCCCTGGCAGCCTCCAGCAGCACCTCGATGGCGGGACGGACTTTAGCCTGCCTTCTCCGGAATTCATCAAGAAGATCCTGACCGGAGAAACCTTCCGAGATTAGCTCGGAAAGAATTTGCGCGGCGCATTCTCCGCCATCGGAAACATCAGGCTCAGGCTGGATAATCAGCATCCCCTCTTTCATGGCGCAAATGGCTTTTCGGGGACAGCCCGGTTCCCGGAAAAATTTCTCCGGAATGGTAATCCGCCTCTGTGACGTAATCGTAACCCTTTTCTGTTCCGGAATTTTTGGGTTTGCTGTTAACATATCTGCTCCTTGCCCATGCAAGCATAAAAAACGGCCCGAAACGTTCTCCGCGCCGCTTTTCCCTATTCCGGAGATTCCGGCATTTTACCGGATCCCCTAACGCGAGGTCACCCAGGCTCCGGCTCCTGCCTGAGGCTTAATGTCATTAAGCACCTGATCCCCTGAGGCCGGACCTACCAGCAGGATAAACTTTCCGGGCTGGGTTACGGTGTCGATCTTGGTTCCGAAGCCCGGCAGTATGGAGCTGTGCTTGCTCACGCGGATCTTCTTGTTCTTGAAGCTCTGCCGCGCGGCCTCAGCCTGAGCCATGGTGCTGAATACCCCCAGCTGGAGATAGCGGCCCTTGGGAATGGCATCTCCCTTAACCGGAGCCGGCTTCTTTTCCTGTTCGGCCTTTTTCTGAGCCTCTAATCTCTGTCTTTCCTGTTCGGCCTTCTTCTGGGCTTCTAATTTCTGTTTCTCCTGCTCGGCCTTCTTCTGAGCTTCTAATCTCTGCTTTTCCTGCTCGGCCTTCTTCTGAGCCTCTAATCTCTGTTTCTCCTGCTCGGCCTTCTTCTGAGCCTCAAGTTTCTGCTTTTCCTGCTCAGCTTTTTTCTGAGCCTCTAATCTCTGCTTTTCCTGCTCGGCCTTCTTCTGGGCCTCAAGTCTCTGCTTATCCTGTTCGGCCCTCAGCTGAGCCTCCTGCTCCGCCCTTCTCCGGGCCTCCAGCTCGCTCTGCCGCTCCCGTTCTCTTTCCTCCCGGAGAGCCTGCTCCCTGGCCATGCTTTCCTTGTGAGCGCGGGCAGCCTCGGCGGGGGTGGAGCCGGTGGCGGTGGGATTGGATACAAAGTTGCCCCGGGTATTTCCGGAGTCGCCGCCGACCACTACGCCGGAAACCACCTTTTCGCCGTTCTCAGCCGGAGGGGGCGCGCCGTTATCATCAAGGAGGGAACCAAAGCCGTCCTCTTCACCGTCCATGTAGCCCAGAGGCTCGCCGCTCCCGAAATCGTTATCGTTAAACTCGCGGTCATCGCTCTGATTCTGGGCAACCTGCGCGGTTTGCGTTCCGGTGGCGGTCTCCTGCTTCCCTCCGGTATTCCGGGCGGCGCGGACATCAAAAGGCACCGGATCCTGGCCGTCTTCATGAAAAAATACCGGCAGCATGAAAGCCGCAGCGCCGGTAATGACGAGAAAGCCGATAACTACCTTAACCATTCTGTTAGACATTTCTGGTTCCTCTGTTCTGATGCCCCGGATCCGGTTTCCCCGATCTCGTCCGGATCCCTTGTTCTGTTTCTCTCTTGCCGCTGTTCCCTGTTACCCGGAGCTTTATTTCCAAGATGGTTTTCCGGATGGTGAAGGTGAAGATGCCTTACTGCTCCGCTGCCTGCCAGGCCTGGCCGTCATCAATGCTTTTCAGGACTTCCTCCGCCGTGACAAAGGAACCCGCCACCACAAGCTCGCTGTCCACAGGAAGCTCCGAAAGCGCGGCGCGGTACGCCTGGGCGGCAGTGTCAAAGGACGCGATGCGGTATCTGGGAATGCCCAGAGCGAGCAGAGTTTCTTCAATGACCACGCTCTCCGCTCCGCGCTCTCCGGGAAGAGAACACACAAAATAATGCTCAAAGAGATCGAGATCCGTGAACTCCTTAAGAGTGCTTCTGATATCCTTGTCCTTCAGCATGCCGATAACGGCATTCCGGGGCCGCGGATTCAGATTGAGACGCTCGGCGAGGTAGTGCGCTGCGGGAGGGTTATGAGCCACGTCAAGAAGCACGTCCGGATCCCGGGAAATTCTCTCCAGCCGGCCCGGGAGATGCGCATTCATAAGCCCGGCCCGGATGGCACCGTCTGAAATGTCAAATTTGAAGACCAGCCGGAGCAGGAGCGCCGCCGTCACTGACAGGGGAGCATTGATAAGGGGCAGGGAGGGCACCTCCAGGTTCAGAATTTCAATGGGAGCCCGCATGTCAAAATGCGTGTCATCGCTTACCCGGATCTTAAGATTCCGGCCCACCACATGGAGCGCGGCCTGATGCCGGGCGGCAATGGCTCCGATTTCATTCCGGCAGACCTCCGGGAGTTCTCCGGTTACCACGGCCACCGTCCGATCCTTGATAATGCCGGCCTTTTCGATGGCGATTTCCTTCAGAGTGGATCCCAGAATCTGGCAGTGATCCAGCCCGATGCTGGGAATGAGGGCAATGTCGGCATCCAGAATATTGACTGCGTCCAGCCGGCCTCCCAGGCCCACCTCCAGAACCAGAACGTTGCAAAGGTGGTTTTTGAAAATATAAAGAGCTGCCAGGGTGGTGAACTCGAAAAACGTCAGCGGGCACTCCTCGTCCAGAACCTCGTATACGGCTTCAAAGGCTTCGATGAGGTCATCATCCGAGGCCATGACGCCGCCGTAGACAATCCGTTCATTGAAGGATCTGATATGGGGAGAGGTGTAAAGACCGGTGCGGTAGCCGGCGTTTTCCAGAATGGCGGCCAGCATGGCAGCGCAGGATCCCTTGCCGTTGGTGCCGGCCACGGTGACCACCCGGACATCATCGCTGACCTTATCCACGCCCAGCCGGGCCGCCGCCAGCTGCGCCCGCTCAAGACCGAGCTTGATAACATTGGGATTGAGCTTGTTAAGGTATTCCTGCCAGGCTGCAATGCTGGGGGCAGGCATGGATCCTTTTGTCATGAGGAACTGTCCTTAAATAAAAAATCATTTTCCGGGGCAACTCTGAAAAGGGAAATCGCCGTTAAACCGCTGTGCGCATTATACAAGACTGACATAAAAACGGCATTACTTAAGATGAACACCGGAAGGAATAAATGTGAAATGCCCCTGCCGCCATTTACACATAGAGAAACGGGAACAGGATAAGGCCCGTTCCCGCCATTTCCGGAGCCTTCAGCCAGTCTCCGTATCCTGAGAGCCGGAGCTACAGCGGACTCGGAATATCCACAAATTCAGCTTCAATCCCGAAATGCCGGGCTGTGAACTCGCCGAGAGCTCTGATGCCGCACCTTTCAGTGGCATGATGACCGGCGACAAAGGCGGTGATCCCCCGCTCCACCGCCAGGTGATAGTGATGCTCCTGAACCTCGCCGGTGAAGACGGCATCCGTGTCCGGCGGGAGATCCTCCCCCAGCACGAAGCCGCCGCCCCCGGAGCAGATGGCGATTTTTCTGATGGGATGATTCTGCGGCCCCATAATGAAGGGCTCCCGGCCGAGATCCCGGACAATGATGCTCCGGATCTGCTCCGCTGACACCGGATTCTCGAATTCCCCGATGACGGTAATGCTGCCGTAGCTGCCGGAAAGGTAGCCGGCATTCCGGGCGCCCAGCATTTTGGCGAGAAGAGCGTTGTTGCCCAGCTCGGGGTGTCCGTCCAGAGGAAGATGCCAGGCCATGAGGGACATGCCGGAAAGCGCCCTGACCCGCTGCCCCAGAACTCCGGTAAGCCGGGGATCCGCGCCCTTCCAGTAAAGGCCGTGGTGGGTCATGACGAGATCCGCATTCCGCTGGCGGGCCGCTTCAAACAAGGCCACATTGGCGGTTACTCCGGTGACGATGCGGGACACCCGATCCCGTTCTCCCTGCACCTGAAGACCGTTCATGCTGGCATCAGAATAATCGGAAATTCTAAGATAGTCGTTCACAAAGGCGGCTATCTCCATGAGGGGGACGCCGCCGGAGCTGGCATTATGAGAATCTGTCATGAATGTAAGTCCTCAGGCAAAAAACGAAAGCGAACAGAAAAAGGGAAGGAAAGGCCCTTCTGAAAACAGGCAATACCCCGCAACTGAGAAACGCTCAGGCATCTGGAAGCCTGCGCTCAGGCTGCTCCGGAAGCGGGGGCTCCCCGGTAACTTTATACCACAGCGCCGGAAAAAAGGATCCCCCGAAGGCCGTATTTACAGCAAATCTGCGATCCGGAAAGAGGAGCGGCGTCGGATCGTTTTGCGGATGGTTTTACGGAACGCTTTTCGGGGTGTTTTTCTGAAAAAGGGGTTCGGGGCCGGTTTCAGGGGAGACCGCCTCTGGCAGCCGGGAAGCCCGCCCCCGCCCTTTCCAGCTCCAGAAGCTGTCTCTTTCTCGCGAGTCCCCAGGCATAGCCGGTCAGGCGGCCGTTTTTGCCCATAACCCGGTGGCAGGGAACGATGATGGCCGCGGGATTACTCCCGACGGCCCCGCCCACGGCTCGGGGAGAGGCGCGGTTTCCCTGGCGGGCGGCGACTTCGCTGTAGGTCATGGTCTGGCCGTAGGGAATGCCAAGGAGGATTTCCCAGACCCTTTTCTGAAAATCCGTCCCCCGGAGGCAAAGCCGCGGGGTAAAGCCGGGATCCCGGCCGGCAAAATAGCTGTCAAGCCAGGCCCGGGTCTCCTGAAATACCGGGTTATCCGAGTCCGGAGGATCGGGAACGGAGATCCCGGCAGCGGCGTCGGCGTTAAACCGGAGACCGGTGAGAGAAATGCCGTCCGAACAGGCGGTCACAGGGCCTAAAGGGGTATTAATGATGAATATGGTGTCTTCCATGCGTTTCAGGCTTCCATGTGTTACAGGCATTGCATCCGGTATCAGCCGGAACCGGACTCCGCTGCGGGGCGCGGACAAATAATGCCGATCATCCGGCGCGGTGATCGCCCCCCTTTGATTATGCGGCTGGAAAATTTTTTCCGAAGCCGTCAGCCGGATCTCGCAAATGCTGTGAATTACCGCACGTTTTTTTTCGGCTCCGCTATGCAAAAACCATTTATTGCGGGAAAGTAAACTGCATGATGCCTGTTAAACCGCTGTCATCCGGCGCGGCAGTGTTTTTCAAATAACTGTCGCGGCTCCTTAAGGGCTGTTATTATTATCTTTGCTTCTGCTATGGCCAAACTAAACCGCAAGCTCTCCCTGAGCTTCATCATACCGCTTCTGATTGTTGCCGTCATCTCCGTATGCGGCATCTCGATATCAAACAGAACCATCATCGATTCTTCCAATCGTTCCATATTCTCCAGCATTCTGGCGGGCTGCTCCGGCTATATCGGCTACTGGCAGCAGAAAAATGCCATCGCTATGGAAAAATATGCCGCCCTGCCGGAGGATAAGGCGCTGAAGCTGAAGAGTCTGAGCGATCCGACTCTGGCCGGGGTAATGACCGATGCCTCCGGCGCGGTAACCGCCTACTTTGCCGATGAATCCGACGGCCGCCTGTACATGGCTCAGGGCACCGAGGAGCTTTTTAATTCCGGCTTTGATCCCCGGAAGCGCGCCTGGTATACCGAAGCCACGGCTTCTCCCGATCATGCCATATTCTCGGAGCCCTACATCGATGTCATCACCAAGCAGATGATCATCACCGTGGCCAAGCGCGCCAAAAACGGCGTAGTCGGCGCTGATTTCACCACTCGGGATCTCCTGAACATCATAAACGGACTCAGCATTCCGGGCAGCGGCTTTGCCGTGCTGACCTTCGGCCCCGAAAACCGGATTCTGGCCTACAGCAATACCGAATTCATCAATCTGCCTCTGGATTCTCTGGACTCTCATCTGACCGTAAAGCTCGCAGATGAAGTTCTGACCGCTTCATCTGACGGCAACCCCACGGAGGTTTCTCTCAGCGACGGCAGCACCATGATGGTCATGGGCGTTCCCATTGCCAGTTCCAGCTGGAAGCTTTTTGTATTTATCAACAAGGATTATTTCTACGGCTCCTCCAACAAAACCCTGTTTTTGTTTATTCTTGGTTTTACGCTCTTCTTCCTGCTGTTTTACTTTGTTACCAGGTACTTTATCTATAACAGGCTGGTCAGGCCCATAGAGGAGGTCAGCGAGCATTTAAGAAAAATGTCAGACGGGGAAATCAATCTTACAGATCGCCTGATAATCTCCACCGGGGATGAAATAGAGTCCATGAATAATTCCCTCTCCGCTTTCGTGGCGCGGCAGCATGACAATATCATCAAGCTCAGCGACAAGATGCGGGAATCGGTGAGCATGGCCAATGCCAACAACAGTCTGATCTCCGGCGAAATTAAAAACCAGAATGAAAGCATCACCGGAGTTGTGGATATCATTCAGGATATCCACAGCGTAACCCGCCAGATTATGGATGTAACCGCCAGCACCATTAAAAGCATCGATAATATCCACAGCACATCCGGCAACGGACTTTCCATTGTGGCCGAAACCGAAAACGCCATGCGCAGCCTGTCTGATTCCATAGGATCCACCCAATCTGCCGTTCAGGGCGTGGCCCGGCATACCGATGAAATTGCCCGGCTTTCGGAAAACATTAAGACCATTGCCGAACAGACCAACCTCCTGGCGCTCAATGCCGCCATTGAATCGGCCCGCGCCGGGGAACACGGCCGCGGCTTTGCGGTGGTAGCCGATGAAGTGAGAAATCTGGCCGTTAAGACCCGGGAATCCACAGAACAGATCCAGAAGACGGTGGAAGCCCTGATCGGCAACATGAAGAGCACTCTGGAAAAGGTCTCGAAAAGCACCGCTGACTGCACCCTGACCATTGAGCGCAACAAGGAGGCCGTGGCCTTCCTGACAGACATCATGAGTCAGATCGAAACCACCAGCGCGCGGGCAAAGCAGATTACGGATTATGCCAGCCGGCAGTCCGGCCTTATTTCCGCCGCCGATTCCCAGATTGAAAAGATCACTGCGGCGCAGACGGATATCCGGACGGCCGTGAATTCCATCTCCTCCAGCACCTCCGAAATACAGCATTCGTCTGAAACGATTATCAGGGAGCTCCTTCAGAATTAACAGCGGCGGCGCTGTTAAAAGAAAGCGCTGCGGACGGCTAAAAGCCCGGGCCGCAGCGTTTTTTTTTCGGGGGAGGCCGGGGGCTGCGGGATATTTTCCGGAAACGGGAGGAACAGGTATAATGCCTTCGGGGACATGAGCCCCGGCGAAGCGGCAGCGCCGAAGCTCATAGGGTCTTTCCGGAGCCCGACCTCCCGGAGGCGGAAGGAATGTTTTCGTCAAAGGGGCTTTTTTGCCGCGGGAAACAAGGGGATAATTTCATGAAAATCTTAAGCCTGTTTTTTGCAGGACTGCTGGGAATCACGGCTTTTGCCGCAGAAGCCGGGGATTTTGACGCCCTGACTAAGACCGGAGCCGTCTACGAAGCCGAAGCAAAGGGAAAATATCAGAGCTATGAGGTATTTACGGCAGATAACGGAGAGCCGCAGGTGGGCATCTACTTTGCGCCAAAGGAGCCTCTTAAAAATTTCCGGGTGCTCGGCCTTACCTTCAAGGACGCTGATGATAACGGCCAGGTTTACTTTGACGAAAAGGAAATCTGGCGCGCGGCCGAATTAAGCAGCGCAAAGCCGCTTCTGGTGCGTCTGACCTTCATCGGCTCCATCCCGAACTACGGCATCTCCTTCGAAGACGCCGCCGGCAAGATCCGGAAGTTCACCATCAGCGAAAGCGGCATGGACGGATCCCTGGTGCTGGCGCCCTTCAAATAAGCAGAAAACAGTCCTGCGTCCCGCCGGGAATCTCTGGTCTTCCCGGTTCGGGGCTCGCGGCTGCCTCTACACCGGCATGAAGTTTGCGGCGCTGAAGGATGCGGCATCGGCTGCAGCGTCCTCGCCGGGAGACTCCTGATCTGCCGCTTCCGCATATCCGCGCACCACGTTGTTCCAAAACTCCCCGATATTGACAAACTGCTCCACCTCAGCCATGAATTTGTCGTTATCCAGGATATCGCAGGGCAGCACCTTGTTGATGGCGCAGTGTCCGCTCTCGCCGTTCAGGCACAGCGTGGCTCCGTACGTGGAGTTAAATACGTAATTAGCCTCCAGCATGGCCTTGTAGAGCTTCTCATTATTGTCCACCCGGGGTTCCCCCAGATCGCAGATAAGAGCAATGGCATGAAACTCCGGGAGATCCGTTAAAGTAACCGTAAACTCGTCCGCCGCGAAGGAGCACGAATTGCTTTCATCAAGCTCCAGATCCAAACCGATGCTTTGCCCGAAAAATTTTATGAGTTCAATTCCTTCCATTAGCTCGCACTCCGTAAAACAATTCTGCCTGGGTCGCAGAAAACAGCAAAACCGCCCGGCTGCCCGAAGCGGTATTTGCGTTGCCCGGGCAGGAACGGGTCAGGATATCATAGCACGATCTGCGTCTCCGCTTAATGCCCGGGGGAAAGCTATACCGAAATTAGCAGGGTTTACTGCCGGATCCTGCCGGCATATTGGCATATTTGTCCAGAATCGCCTCTCTCTCGACCAGCGTCACCTCGCTCTTCAAACCTTTCTTATCCATAACCAGATCAGAGCCTGACGGTACTTTTCCTGACTTAATGCCGCTGGATTTCGCTTCCTCTAATTCGTTTAATTCCCGCATCATTTTAGAGAAAGAGCACTTCATCGCTGTTCTTGTAGGTCACGATAAAATTGAAGCAATTTGTGATAAATTCCGCTTCCCTGGCAAGCTCCGGAATCATGCTGCATTTATCCTTCATCTCCGCAGCGATTTTTGAGTACTGAACTATGTCAAAGCCGCCGGAGTTATTGCCGGCAATGACATTGTCATTCTTAATACCTCTGTTATTCAGGATATTATCATTATCATCTGGAACGAATTTGCAATCCCCAAATTCGTTGGTATACTCGGCTTTTATACCATCACCGGCAATGGATGGTTTCATGCCAGCGGTGTCGGCACGGGAAGCTTTCACCACATTCAGAATCTCCCGGATGCGTCTCGCTCTGAGAGGTTTTCCGGAGGTAACTTCCCCCTTTTCGTTAATGGCGAAATTCCCGGTCTTCAGAATCTCATTGCACACACGTTCTCCCAGAGCTTCCTAAGATGGGGCAGCAAATCCGCAGAAAAGGTGGTTTTGCCGCTTAATACATCCTTATTGACATCCCTGCCGTAACCTAAGGAATTAGCCAGAGCCGCTAAAAACTGGGGGCGGGTTTCCTTGTTGGCCGCAACGGTTGCATTGCTGCGAAAGAAGCGGAAGATATTGTACGAACGGTACTTCCCATTCTTGGAAACCTGATTCTTAAACTCGTTGAAATTGATAATATCGTTGTTTTCAAACTTCTTATCGTCACTTATCTCCGCAAAACTTTCCAGGGTTCGCAGATGATGCTGTCAGTCATGGGTAATCCTCTTGCTCCGGCAGCTTGCGCCGTCTGACGACAAGCTTGCCTCAATCTAATCTAATCAAATCAATATCAAACGACTTCCGCTTACATGCTTTAATGCTAAACGGCATTCTCCGAAAAAAGAGCGTCTCCGCTGTCATTTCCTGCTGAAAACGTGGTAACGTTCTTAAAAATCGTGACATTCATCACAAAAAACAAAAAATTTTCATAAAAAGAACCGGCACCGGCTTTAAGTCCCGCTCCTCTCCCGGCGATCCCTTCCGGATCCGCCCCGGCCTCATGTGGGTAAAAGGGGGCGGGTTCCGTGTTTACAATAATCCGGCTTTGGGACACAATAAGAAAGCCGGGAGCCCCCGGCTGCGCGGAGAACACCTATGACTGACATGATCACCAAAAGAAACGCCCTTCTGGCCCAGAGGGTTATCCGGGGCCTGAAGTCCCGCAATATGACCGGGTACTATGCCGCCACCAGAGAGGAAGCTCTGAAGCTGGCCCTGAGCCTGATTCCCGAAGGAAGCTCCGTTACCATGGGAGGCTGCATGTCCGCCAGGGAAATCGGTCTTACGGACGCTCTGAAGGCCGGCTCCTATAACTTCATCGACCGGGATAATTACGCGGACAAGCGGGCCGCCATGCTGGCCGCCTACGACGCCGATTTCTTTATTTCCAGCGCCAACGCCATGACCGAGGACGGTGTCATTGTCAATATCGACGGCAATTCCAACCGGGTTTCCGCCATTGCCCAGGGGCCCCGGAAGGTGCTCATCATCGCGGGAATGAACAAGGTGTGCCGGGATACGGACAGCGCTCTTAAGCGGGCCCGGAATGTGGCCGCCCCCATTAACGCCCAGAGATTCGGTCTCAGCACTCCCTGCGCCAGAACCGGTTCCTGCATGGACTGCAAATCTCCGGATACCATCTGCTGTCAGTTCCTCATCACCAGATATTCCCGGCATCAGGACAGAATTCACGTCATTCTGGTGAACGATTCTCTGGGGTACTGAACCGGGGCAAGTCCGGGGCGGGGTTTGGTTTTGGGTCTGGATTGGACTCAGGACTGGGCCGGGGGCGTCTTCCGGCTTTTTACCCGGACGATCTTCTTATTCGGCCGGCTGTTACTGCCGGGTCTCCCGCCTTTCCCGGCCGGTTCTCCTGTAGTGTTCCTTCTTTTCAGCGTACATGCGTTCATCGGCGATACGGATAAGCTGCGTCAGATCCTTCCCGGGAAATTCCCGGGCTCCGGCTGAGCCGCAGGACACGGAGATCTCGCTGATACTGTCCCCGCGGAAGGCCGCGGCGCTCCGGCGGAATTCGGCCAAAACCTCCGCAAGCTGACTTTCGCTGATATGAAGGACGGCGGCAAATTCATCGCCGCCGATGCGAAAAACTTCGCCGTAGGGCTCCAGGGATTTCCGGAGACAGTCTGCCGCGCCCCTGATAAGCTCGTCACCCGCGGCATGACCACAGGTATCGTTAACCTCCTTAAGACCGTTCACATCCGCCGTAAGATAAACAAAATGCTCCTCCAGGGGCAAACGCTCCAGTCTGGCCCGGGTTTCCTCAAAGGCCCGCCGGTTCATAAGCTCCGTCTGATGGTCAATAAAGGAAGCAGAGGCCAGAGCCCGGGTGCGCGCGATAATGATGCGAATGGCCAGAAGCATGATGATGAGCACAATGACGCACAGCACGACGTTCAGAAGAAGCACATTCATAAGCTCCTTCTTCACGGCGGAGCCGTCGCTCTCGATCACGAGATACCAGCCCAGATTATCGATGTACTTCGCCACGGCAAAGCTGTCGCCGTCCAGATCCTGATAGACGCAGTCCCGGGTGTCTCCCAGCGGAATATTCACGGGATAAGGCTGGCCGATTCTGCTCTCCGCAGTGTCCACCTCCGTAATCCCGGCCGGGTTTACCAGGCTGATTCTGACGCCGTAGGCCCGTTCCAGGCTGACAAAAAGATCATGATTGCCGGTCATGCGGGCCCCGGCGCCGCAGACTCCGAGAAAATTGCCGTTCTCGTCCTCCACCCGGACATTGGCAAACACCGTCCACCGCCCCTGACTGAGCTCGTCCCGGTCAGAGTTCAGGGCATAGGGTTTGCCGGAAGAAACAAAGGAGTCATACCACCTGTCCCGGGGATCCGCGGCGGGATCGATCCTTTTGTTGATGCCGCCATAGGAGTAATAGCACATGGAAGCGGCGGAAACGGCAAATGCCGCCTCAAAGCCGAAGGCGTTCTTCTGGGCGGCAAGGTAGCGGGCCAGGGATTGTTCGGAGGATGCGCCGCAGGCCGGATCCTCTTCCTTGAACGCCTTTATCAGAAAGGGATCTCGGGCCATGGAACGGGCCACCGTGAGAGGCTCGGAGAGCTCGCTTTTAATGGAATCGTAAATGCGGAAGGAAAGAGCCCGGGCGAGATCCCGGCGGTTCTGATCCGCCAGGAGCCTGAGGGACCACATGGAAACGAAGGTGGACAGCGCAAAGCTGAGAATGACAATGGCGAAGGCCAGTCTGGTGATTCTTCTTCCGTTCATTAGAGAGATCCTTTAAGAAGCCGTCGCCTGAGGATGCCGGTGTTCCCCGGGGCCGGACAGCGCGCGAGCCCCGGCAGCGCCCGCGGGCTGACAGAGCCGGTCTCCGCCGAAGGCGGCCGGCCATCATATCACATTAGATCATCTCCCGCCGGCAAACCTTGATGAATTTCTCATTCTCAGACTGTTTGCGAAAATTCGTTTTTTAAGAGCCGGGCTCAGGGACTGGCTGCAGTTTGGGGGATTCGTCCTGTTTTGCCGGAGGGGTCTCGGGCTGAAGCTCCTTAAGGAGGGCGCAGCTCTCCTGCTCCCCGAGAGCGCAGGCCTTTTCCAGAAGGAGGGCCGCCTCCTCCCGATTCTCGCGCATCAAAGCAACTTTGCCCATAAAGGCGCAGGCTTCGGGGTTATTGAGATCGCAGGCCCGGCGGGAATAGCCGAGAGCCTTGTCCGGATCCTTGGCAACCCCCGAGCCGGTCCAGAAAAGATAGCCGAGGTTGTTGCAGCCCTGGCCGTTATCAAGGCGGCAGGCCTTGTCATAAAGGCTGAGAGCCTTGCTGTAATCCTGAGAGCCGCCCTTGCCGCTCAGGAACAGATTCCCCAGATTGCAGCAGGCTATGCCGTAATCTCCGGCGCAGGCTTTTTCATAAAGCTCTCCGGCCCGGGCGAGATCCGCCTTCACGCCGCGGCCCTGCTCATACATCACTCCAAGGTTGCTGCAGCCCTCAAAGGATCCCAGACGGCATCCTTTCTCAAAATATTCCCCCGCCTTCGCATTATCCCGGGGCGCGCCGTCTCCGTTCAGAAAAAGATTCCCGAGATTGCTGCAGCCCAGGCCGTCATCCATGCGGCAGCCCTGTTCATAATATTCCCGGGCCTTTGCGGCATCCCGGGGAAGCCCCAGCCCCCGCTCGAAATAATAGCCCAGAAGGACGCAGCCCTGACTGTCCCCGAGGCCGCAGGCCTTTTCATATTCATGGAAGGCGCTCAGGAAATCCTGTTTTCTGCCTGCGCCCTCCTCAAACAAATGGCCGAGGTTCACGCAGCCCGGGGCGAAGTCAAGTCCGCAGGCCTGCTCAAGATATTCACCGGCCTTCCCGTAATCCTGGGGGACGCCCCGGCCGTAATAATAGAGCGCGCCGAGATTGCTGCAGCCAAGACCGCTTCCCAGGCTGCAGGCCTGTTCATAAAAGGATCGGGCTTTGGCGAGATCCGGATCTTTCCCCCGGCCGTGCTCATACATCACCCCGAGATTGTTGCAGCCCTCCCCGGCTCCCATGCCGCAGGCCTTGTCGTACAGGAATTCAGCCCGGGAAAGATCCGGCTTCCGGCCGATGCCCTCGGCATAAAGATAACCCAGATTCACGCAGCCCATGCCGTAATCGAGCTTGCAGGACTTCTCATAATACTGAGCCTCCTGTTCCCGGCCCTCCTGCCCCAGAGCTCCCTGACCCGCGAGGCGTCCCATGCTGAGACAGGCCGCGCCGGATCCCAGATCGCAGGCCATGCTGTAAAAGTTCAGGGCCCGGGGAGTATCCCGGATCTCCTGATCCCCCATAAGGTAGAGATCCCCCAGAGACTGGCAGGCCTCGGCATCTCTGAGCCGGCAGCCCTTCTCCATGCCGGTCAGGGCCTCGGGAATGCTTCTTTCTATTCCGTTGCCGTTCCAGTACATCACCCCCAGCTTGTAGCAGCCCAGAGCGTTATCAAGATCGCAGGCCTTGCGGAGCAGGGGCTCGGCCGTGACAAAATCGCCCGCCCTTCCGATGGCGATGCCCTTCTCCGCACAGTCCTGACCGGAGCTGCAGTCCGGTTCTCCGGCAAAAGCTCCGGAACCTGATGACATGACAATGGCGGTTATAAGAGCGGCCATTCTGGAAAAAACTGCGTGCCTGGGCATGTTGAGTACTCCCTGGAAAGTAAAAGATGAAGCTGCGGGAAGGTTATGAAATAAGGTTCCTGACCTTATCGCCGTTCGAGAGACGGTCAGGCGCTTCCTGAAACCGGCATCCCGGAGTCAGGCCGATTATTTCAGCTTTTGCGGTCGCAGGGAAGCATTCCCTGCGTTAAATGGAGTCCCGGCCGCAAAAAAGCCGGGGGAAAGAGCATCATCAGGGGGCAAGCGGCAAGGTCTTTGCCAGAGGTATGAATCAGGCAAAGCCGAGCCGGATTTGCGTTCCAGGGAGGAGGATGCTGAACGGAGGCTGGCAGGCCGGCTCTGACCGGGGCCCCGGGGTAACCGGAGAGATTTCAGGCCGGAATATCAGGTTCGCAGAAAACATGCTCCATGCCGCTGAATTCGGAAATGCTGAATTAATTAAGCAAATTATCAAGCTGGTAATTCAATGTATTTATAACAATCACATTGTCAGGAATATTTACATTTACCTGGTCATCTGAAATCAAAACCATATATGAGCATTTTTTCTTACTGCCTGCATTATAAAGCAAAGACAGTGCTTCCTCAAAAGTTTCTGATTTCTTTTGTATTTTTATTACAACAGGAGCATTGTTATAGTGTTTTTTCAGCAAAGTATCAATTCCATTATTTCTTTGAACAATCACGCAATGAAACTGATTTAAGATATTCAGTTCGTCTTCGCTTTTATTCATGTAAGATTCTATTCCTTTTTCCAAGGCTCTGTTGCAAAGGATAGTTGATCTAATGAATTAATGTGATATAAATCACATTAATTCATTAGAATAATTTTTCCAAAATTCATTGAAAAATAACTCCCGATACGGTATAATATCTATACGTGAGAGAAATGTTCAGGAGGGATTTGGAAATGGATCAGGTATCGATAGTCACTCAATTGTTCGAGAAACTTTCAGCCAAGGAAAAATCCGAGTTTCTGGACTATCTGAATAGCCGGAATTCCGAAACTGAAATCCCGGAGACCGAATCAATCGAGTGTACCTAGATATTGTGGGTTTTCTTAATAACTGGTATAATCCTCCATATGGTCAGTTCAATATGGTCAGTTCAATATGAGAGGATGCTATGAACACAAAGAAATCAGATGAACTCAAACAGGCAGTTATCAAAGCGAAGTGCAGTTTGGATGAAGAACTGGATGCATTCATCCAGAAGATAGATAAGGCGACTGACGATC
>JAEEGL012956301.1_pt1 | contig 15254 bp, 15 predicted proteins | sample 9134231 | NCBI WGS metagenome assembly JAEEGL01 (sample SAMN16246548, study PRJNA631951) | gut metagenome | biome: gut microbiome; feature: rumen; material: fiber-attached | host: Bos | place: Iran: Karaj | collected 2018-10 | reverse complement strand
GCCGATGGAAGCGGACTGCTGCGCGTCAAAGCCCAGCAGGTTCGCGCCGAAGAAGGCGAAGAACACGCCGAACTGCGCGGCCGCGCCGAGCAGCAGGCTCTTCGGGTTGGAGATCAGCGGACCGAAGTCGGTCATCGCGCCGATGCCGATGAAGATCAGGCAGGGGTAGATGCCGGCCTTGACGCCGATGTACAGGATGTCGATGAGTCCGCCGTTGGCCATCACATGGCCGTAGCTGTGATAGAACTCCCCTTCGGAATCCAGGAAGGCGTCCCACAGCTCCTGATGGTAAAGGGCGTTCTCGAATCCGCCCAGGACGCTGACGTTCGCCAGAAGGCAGCCGACGGCGATGCCGACCATGAGGAGGGGCTCGTACTGCTTTTTGATGCCCAGGTACAGGAGGATGCAGGAGATGGCGACCATGACGAGCGCTTTCCACCCGGCCTCCTGTGTGACGATGTTTGCGAAGCCGGATCCGGTGATCAGCTTCATGAGGGAATCTAACATGTCATTCCCTCCTTATCCGAGAACGATGAGGGGAGTGCCCGTATCCACCTTCGTGCCGGCGCCAGCCAGCACCTGAGCCACAGTTGCGTCGTGAGGCGCCATGATCTCATTCTCCATCTTCATGGCCTCGATGACCAGGAGGACCTCTCCGGACTTGACCTGCTGGCCGGCGGAGACGTTCACCCGGATGACGGAGCCCGGCATAGGAGAGACTACCTGCTCGCCGGCCACGGCAGCGGCTGGCGCGGCAGGAACGGGCGCGGCGGCCGGTGCAGCCGGAGCGGCAGCTGCGGCAGGGGCGGCGGGAGCAGGGGCGGCAGGCGCCTCCAGCTTGTACTCGTCGAGCAGCATCGCCTCGCCGTCTTCCACTTCGACTTCGAAGACCTTGTCGTTGAGGGTGATCCTGTATTTCATGGTTCCTTGACCTCCTTGATGGAAATGAAGCGTAGCTCGTTGAGGGGCTTGCCGGTCTTATCGGCGACGATGGCCATGAGCATGGCAGCCTCGCGCTCTGACACGTCGTAAAGCTTGACGCCGCCGGCGCTGCCGGGGGCCTTCTCTGCGGGGGCGGCGGGCGCCGCCGGCGCTTCAGGCGCCGAGGTCTCCGGAGAGGTCTTCTTTTTGCTTGAGGTCATGATCTTGCCGACGATCATGATGACGAGCATGAGAAGGACCAGCCCGACAAAGACGACACCGTATCCCAGAGCGGCATCGATCCCGGCCTCTCCCAGGTCCAGCATCCTGCCTGCGGCCGCCGCTATAAAAGCGAGAACAGTTCCCATCTTCGTTCCCTCCTCAGGCTTCCACGATGGAGTACTTCACCCGGCGTTCTTCCTTCTCCTTGCGGCCCTGAAGGAATTTTTTAGCCTGTTCAGGGAAGCAGATGTAACTCATGAGATCCTCTTCGCTGCGGGCAAGATCGCCCAGCGCGGCTTTGGCGTCTTCGAACTCTGCACCGGTGCGCTTGGAGTCCTCGATTCGGCAGTCCACAGGCTCGCCGCCCTCGCCAAGGATCTTGTCCTGGAGCTCCTTGGAGACCGGCGCGGGCGCGATGCCGTACTCGCCCTTGAAATAGTTCTTCACTTCCTTGGAGATCTGCTTGTAGCGCTCGCCCATGAGGACGTTGGTGACGGCCTGGTTGCCGACCATCTGGCTGAGCGGGGTGACCAGCGGAGGATAGCCCAGATCCTTGCGGACCGCGGGAATCTCCTGCAGGGCTGCGTCGAACTTGTCCATGGCGTTCATGTCGGTGAGATTGGCGATCATGTTGGAAAGCATGCCTCCGGGGACCTTGTAGACCAACGCCTGAGCGTCGGTGGCCATGGACTTTGCGCTGATGCGGCCGTTGTCCACGTACTTCTGCTTGATAGGCTTGAAGAAGGCGTTGACCTTGTTTATGACGTCCTCGTTGAGGCCACTGTCGATGCCGTACTGCTGCAGGGCATAGAAAAGGGTCTCGGTGGAGGGCTGGCTGGTACCATTGGAGAAGCTGGAGGCCGCGCAGTCCACTACGTCGATACCGGACTCTATGGCCTTCGTGAGAGTCATGTAGGCCATGCCGGTGGTGCAGTGGGTATGGAGGACGACCGGCATGTCGCCCACGGCGTCCTTGATGCCCTTGATGAGGTGCTCGGCCTCATAGGGGCTCATGGTGCCGGCCATATCCTTGAGGCAGATGGTCTCGAAGCCCATGCTCTTGAGCTCACGGCACATCTCGATGTATTTCTCAACGGTGTGCACCGGACTCTGGGTGTAGCTGATACAGCCTGAGGCGACGGTACGGTCGGTGGCGTATTTCTTGGCGGCATCCAGCGCGGTGCCGAGGTTGCGGAAGTCGTTCAGGGCGTCGAAGATGCGGATGATGTCGATGCCGTTCTTGATGGAGAGTTCCACGAACTTCTCCACGACGTCGTCATGATAGTGCTTGTAACCCAGGAGATTCTGGCCCCGCAGCAGCATCTGCAGCCGCGTGTTGGGCATGTTTCTGCGGATGCCCCGCAGCCGCTCCCAGGGATCCTCATCCAGATAACGCAGGCAGGAGTCGAAAGTAGCGCCGCCCCAGCACTCTACCGAGTAGTATCCGGCCTTGTCCATCTCGGCCAGGATGGGCTCGTAGTCCGAGTACGGCAGACGGGTCGCCATCAGGGACTGGTTGGCGTCTCGCAGAACCGTCTCTGTGATCTGAACCTTTCTCATTGGATAGCCTCCTCAATCAGAAAATGCAGCGAAACGGGGGAATGGATCCGGGCCATAAATGACCAGCGCTCCAAATCCCACCAGTTTATACTTTACCACGGGGGGCACGTTCGCGCAACAGGGAATTCCTTTTTTTCTGATATTCTGCAAACCCAGGAAGTTTTTCGTGCAAATTCCGCCGGTTTGCGGTATGATAGAAAAAACCGGGAACGGAGGAGCCATCCTTGAAAGGAAAACGGGAGATCGTCTACAAACGGGCAGGGGGCAGAGAACTGAAGTTGCAGTTCCTTCCTGCGGAAAGCGGCGTGGGCGTCCCTGCGCCTCTTCTCATGATGATCACCGGAGGGGGCTGGGCCGTCTGTGTGAAGGAGGATATCCTCTGGTTCACCTCTCCCGTCATGGAGGACGCCCTGACGGCAGGCTTCGCGGTGGCCAGTCCGGAGTACCGGCTGTGTACCGAAACGGATCTTCGCGGCATCATTTCCGACTGCATGGACGCGGCCCGCTACTTTGCCGTCCACGGCGGGGAACTGGGGGTGGATCCGGAGCAGATCTGCTTCTGCGGCCACTCTGCCGGCGCACATCTGGCCCTCATGGCGGCCCTGGCGGATCCAGCTGCGTTCACGGAGTCTTCGCCATTCCCGGAGACAGGATACCGGGTCCTGGGATGCGCGGGCTTTGCCTCTCCCACGATCCTTTTCAACGGGCCTGAAGGATCCGCACCTGTGGAGCCGTCCATTCTGGGAAAGGCCCTGGGGACCCGGTCTGAAGACGGAGCGTACCGCCGGGAAATGAGCCCCGTGACCCATGTGAAAAAGGGATCGCCGCCCCTGTATCTCATCCATGGGGACAGCGATCCGTATGTGAGTTATGAAAATGCCTTGCGGCTGCGGGAATGCTGCGTGGAGACCGGCGTTCCCTGCGAACTACTCACGGTCGCAGGCGGCGGCCACAGCTTTGAGGCCGTAGATCCGGCCAGACCGGCCGTACCTGACGCCAAAAAGGCCTACGGAACGGTGGCGGACTTCCTCCGCCGATGCCTCACTGGAGCGTATCGTCGTTGAAGACCCAGTCCCGTACGGGTGTCTCGGTATAGGTATCGGGACCGGTCCGGCAGATAACGGTTCGGATGCCGGAATTGATGATGAGCCGCCGGCACATGGGGCAGGGAGAAGCGTCCGTCAGAACTTCACCTGTAGCCGCGTCCCGGCCGGCCAGGTACATGGTGGCGCCGATGGTCTCCCGCCGGGCGGCGGAAATGATGGCGTTGGCTTCGGCGTGGACGCTGCGGCAAAGTTCGTAGCGCTCCCCTCTGGGGACGCGCAGGCTTTCCCGGGCGCATACGCCCAGATCCACGCAGTTCTTGCGGCCTCTCGGCGCGCCGTTGTAGCCCGTGGCCACGATCTCGTCATTGAGGACGATAATGGCGCCGTAATGGCGGCGCAGGCAGGTAGAGCGCTGGAGAACGGTCTCGGCGATGTCCAGATAGTAGTTTTCCTTGCTTCTGCGTTCCATGAGGATTCCCCCGCTTTCTATGGAGTTTCGTTCTGACACTATGATACGGTATCCCGGCGGTAAAAGCAAGCCCTGTCCGCCGGAGAAAGGAAACAAATGAGTTACAGCTTTTTTGCCTATCTCTCCCGGATGAAGGAGATCCACCGCTGGGCGCTCATGCGCAACAACGCGCAGGAGAGCGTGCAGGAACACTGCCACATGACGGCGGTTCTGGCCCATGCCCTGGCCGTTATCCGCCGGGACGTGCTGGGAAAACCCGCCGACCCCGACGCGGCCGCAGCGGCCGCCCTCTTCCACGACGCGCCGGAGATCTTCACCGGCGACATGCCCACCCCCGTGAAGTACTTCAACCCCCAGCTGCGCTCCGCGTACGCCATGGCTGAAGATTCCGCGGCGGAGCGCCTTCTGAGCACGCTCCCGGAACAGATGCGCGACGCGTACGAGCCCCTTGTCCGGGAGACCTCGGAACAGACCGAGCTCGTTAAGGCGGCCGATAAGCTCTCCGCATATCTCAAATGCCTGGAGGAGCTCCGGAGCGGGAACGAGGAATTCCGTCTCGCCGCACGGCAGACCAAGGAGAAGCTCAAGGCCATGGCCATGCCCGAAGTGGACTATTTTCTGCGGGAGTTCGCTCCGGCCTTCTCCCTCACCCTGGACGAACTGGAGGACTGAAAGATCTGAACGAAGGAATCTCGAAAGGAGACGGATCGACGTGACGCAAGAAGAAACGATGTCGCTTCTGCGGAAGGAATTCCTGTTCTACACGATGGACCATCATCTCCAGCACATCTATGCCTTCAGCAGCACTCCTGAAAACGACGCGCACCGGAAGGAGAACACGGAGACGGTGCTTCGGTATCAGCGGGACATGTTTCAGGCGGGAGTGAGGATCCATACGTTCGACATCCAGTGCGGATGGGTCGGGGAAGACGAGTTCGATCCATCGGATGCGGACCGGATCCTGACGGCGTTCGCCGAGGCAGTCCCGGACGGGTACTGCATTCCACGGGTCCTGATCTATGAGCCAGCCGGATGGCAGAAAAAGCATCCGGAGCAGCTGTTCCTCTATGAGCTCGGGAAAGACCTCTCCGATGAGGAAATCGCCGCCATGGTGGGATCGGACCGGCAGGTGCACACCGATCTGAGAAGGCCGTACGATCTGATCGGGCCCCACAGTTTTGCCTCCCGTTTGTGGCGCGCTTCCGCGGAGCGGATCCTGACGCAGCTGCTGAGATTCCTGGAGGCGCAGCCTTATGCGGACCGGATCCTGGGATATCATGTGGGATACGGTTCCTGCGGCGAGACGCACCAGTGGGGCGAAGCGGATTTCAGCCGGCCGAACAGGGAGGGCTTTCTGGCCTTTGCTGTGAAGAAATACGGCTCCGCAGAGAAGACTGCGGAAGCCTGGGGCATGGAAAGCGTGGACGCGGACTCGGTCCCCATTCCCAGAGAGGAACAGACGCACCGGGAGACCGCAAGCGTCGAGGAATTTTTCCACCGGGGCGAGCAGAGTTTTCTGGACTATAACGAATATCTGACCGATTTATCGTATTCCCTTGCCAGCGGCTTTGCAAAACTGACCAAAGAGCTCACGGGGAAGATCGTGGGGATCTTTCACGGGTACCTCATGTACGCAGGAGCCGAGCGGAACGGCCATACGGATACCAGCCGGATCCTGGAGGATCCCAACGTGGACTTCCTCGCGGCGCCGAAAACGTACTACCGGGCGGGACCCGGGCAGCCGGGAGGCTCGTACTCCGTTCCCCAATCCGTCAACCGGAAGAAGCTGTGGGTGGACGAAATGGACAACCGCACCCATGCATCCGGAGAACCCGCCATCTGGGGGACCGCGAAAGATCTCCGGGAGAGCCGCTGGATCCTGTGGAGGGAGTTCGCCCGGAACGAGATGGAGGGCTCCGGCCTGTGGTGGATGGATCTGGGCGGCGGCTGGTACGACGATCCGGGCCTCCGTCAGGTGGTCTCCGACATGAACGGGGCACGGGGACGTCTGCGCCGGCGCGAGAAGGAAGATCTCGCGGACGTTCTGCTGGTGAACGACGAGATGAGCGCCATGTATTCGACGCCGGATGTATCCTTTTATCACAGGATCCTGCAGGACACCCAGTTCGAAGCGAGACTCACCGGCGCCCTGACCGATCTATACCGGTCCGACGACCTCGAAACGCTGGACCTCTCCAGATACAGATTCGTCGTATTCCTTAATGCCTTCGGCATGACGCCGGAGCGGTTCCAAAAGCTCCGGTTCGCCCCGGGGACGCGGTTCTTCTGGAACTTCCTTCCCGGCGGCGATCTCAGGACCGCCGAGGATCTGACCGGGATCCGGATGCGGGAGACAGGACGGCACGGGACTTTCCCGTATCTGGAGATCCTTCCCCAGGAAGGGCTGGAGGTCCTTGAGACCTATGAAGAGGCGCCCTTGCCTCTGCAGACGCATCCTTTCTTCCCGAACGGGGGACTGGAGCTCACCGGACTCCCGGAGCGGGGAATCCGCACGGCTGTGCTGGGGGCGCATACGGTATGTGCCGTGCCAGCACCGGACAGGACCATGCTCCGGCGCCTGGAGGAGCGCGCCGGGTGCCGCTTCTACGGCGGCTGCGGCGATATCGTTTACGGGGACAGGCGGTTCCTGGCCCGTTTCAGGCCGGACGGTGTGACGTATGAATTCCGGGAGACGGAATAATCCGCAAGGAAAGACCGGGGCGGAAGCGTTGTAGCTTCCGCCCCGGTCTTTCAGTCGATGTCCTCCTTGACCTCCTCGGGGGGTGTCTCCAGCACCTCCGGGTGGGATACGCACCGGCCGAAGAGTTTGAAGGCCGCAGCATAGTTGTATCCGTCGGTGATGCGTTCGTCGGTGACCACGGTGTAGTCGATGTACTTTCGCTGGACAGGTTTGCCGTCGACGTCCAGCTCCGTGCGCCGGTACTTGGCGCCAAAACCCAGGAAGACAGGCAGGTTCCCGAAGTCGTAGATGTGGTGGTAGATGGGCGGGATGCCGAGAGACCCGATGTCGGTCACCACGATGGAGCCATGGAAGGGGCTGGCGTTGATGAGCCACTTGGGCAGGCCCCACAGATAGTCGATGCGGCGCAGCACCGCGATGGCAAAGTTGAGGATCCAGCGCGGCAGCTTCATGAGGACACCGGCTGTAGCGTCCGTGCTGTTGCCGACGTCGTTTTTCACGTCCGCTATGGCAGCCTCCATCTTGTCATACACATCAAAGATAGTGTCGGCGGGGGAGAGATGCACCTTGATACTGGTCTCCTCCGCATCGGCTGCCATGGAGCGCTTGATGGTCATGACAACGGTGATGTCATTCCTGGCGTAGATCCTGCGCCCGGCCACGAAGCGGTTGACTGTCGGGAAAGCGGCGACGGCACGCACATAAGAGGCCACCAGCAGATGGAGCATCCCCATGCCCTTGCGGCCTTCCAGCCGCTTTTGACGAAGGTAACGATCCGCTGCGGTAATCTCCGCGGTATCCCGGAAGAGGTTGCAGGCGTCGCTCCGATTGCGCATGATGTAGGGCGTGATCCCGATATAGGGACTTACGGTGCGGAGACGCCTTCCCTCATAGCGGTCGCCCGGGCGCCGTTTCCGTTTCTCGGCCATAACAGATCCCCTCACTTTGTACAGATTTCCGAGCACAAAAACCAACACCTAATATATCTCAAAAACCGGGAAAAGGCAACAGGATTTTAAAAGGAAACAGACGCCTTGCCGGCACGGGGAGGAAAGATTTCGTCGGATCGGAGAAATTGGGAAACCCACCCTTGCGAACCCCTGCCGTTCGTGTTATATTTCTATAATAAGGGGGGATATGGGATCGCGTCAGAGAAGACCCGTTCCGCCCCAGACAGGGAGGTGTCAGAATGGCACTGGAATTCCTCGAGGAGATCCAAAAATCCGAGAACGAGGCCAGACGCATCGCGACTGCGGCCCGGACGGAGGCGCGAGCTTCCCTTACCCGGGCGGAGGAAGACGCAAAGGCCGCCGCGGCGGCAGCTGGCGAGACCGCCAAGGACCGCAGGGCACAGGCGCTGCGGCAGGCGGAGCGCGAAGCCGAGGCTGAGGCGGAAGAACTCAGACAATCTACGGAAAACAAATGCGCCGCCATGCGCGCCCGGGCGGAGGCCCGGATGGAGGACGCCGCAAAACGGATTCTGCAGGCGGTTACGGGAGTTTAAGGCCATATGTCGATCGTCAAGATGAAATACCTGGAGCTGGTGGGCCTCAGCGCTGAGCGGGACAAGTTCCTTGCGGCGCTGCAGCCCTACGGCTGCGTGGAGATCTCCGATCCCCAGAAGATCCTGGAGGACCCGGAAAAAGCGGCGCTGCTTCGGTGCAGCAGCAGCAAACGGGGCGACCGGGAGGCCGAGCAGCTCAGGCTGCAGCGCGCGCTGCAGGTACTAAAGACATACAGCAAGGAAAAATCCCCCATGTTTCCCAAGAGGAAGCAGCTGAAGGCGTCGGAGCTCCTTTCCGAGGACGTTCGCAGGCGCGCCGCCGAGGCCGCCGACCAGATCCTGAAGCTAGAACGCGAGATCGATGCTTTCCGTACCGAGGAGAGCCGTCTGGAGACGGAGATCCTGGCTCTCACCCCCTGGGAAGGGCTGGATCTGCCTCTGGAGTTCAAGGGGACCCGTTCCACCCGGGCTATGCTGGGAGCTGCGGCGGGCGGTACTGCGGCTGAGGATATCGCAAAGGGACTGGACGATTCCGGCACGGCCGTGGAGCTCATCCCCGCGGGGCGGGATCCGGATCAGACCTGTGTTCTAGCGGTGTACCACGCCGACGAGGCGGAGGCTGCCGAGGACGCCCTGCGGTCATGTGGCGTTTCGCCCGTCACCTTCCCGGGAAAGACCGGGACGGCAAAGGACAATCTCACGTACCTCCGGGGGGAGATCGTCCACATCCAGCAGCGCAGAAAGCGCCGGGAGGATGCCATCGCAGGCCTCGCCGGTGCACGGGAAGCGCTGCAGACGGCCTGGGACCGGGCCGGGCAGGAGCTCCGCCGGGAGGAGGCCAGGGCGAAGCTGGTCCACGACGGAAGGATCTTTGCCATGACGGGCTGGCTCCCCGCCTCCAAGGCGGAGAAGCTGGACGAGATGCTGGATGGGCTCTGCTGCTGCTGGGAGATCCGGGATCCCGTTGAAGGGGACGACGTTCCCACAAAGCTGGAGAACAACGCCCTGACACGGCCTCTCAATATGGTCACGGAAATGTACTCCCTTCCCTCCTATGACGGAGTGGATCCCAACCCCCTCATGTTCCCGTTCTTCACGGTGTTCTTCGGCATCATGTTCGCCGACATGGGGTACGGGCTGTTGCTCCTGGCCATCTGGGCTCTGGGGACCTTCAAGCTCAAGCCAAAGGGTGCGCTTTCCTATATGGTGGGGCTCTGCGGCATCTGCGGCGTGACCACGTTTCTCTTCGGGGCGCTCACGGGCGGCTTCTTCGGGGATGCGATCCCCGTGGTGGCCGGGATGTTCGGCGGACAGGTTACTATGCCGGCACTCTTCAGTCCCCTGGAGGACCCCATGCTCGTCCTCATCGGAGCGCTGGTCCTGGGGGTCGTACACATCCTCACCGGCATGGCCATCAAGGGATACATGCTCATCCGTGACGGGCACTGGAAAGATGCCGTTATGGACATCGGCAGCTGGTGGCTCCTGTTTCTGGGCATCGCTCTGGGAGCCCTGGGGATCACCTGGTGGGTGTGTATCGCGGGCGTTGCCGCTCTGATCCTCACCCAGGGCCGGGACAAGCCGACCCTCATCGGGAAACTTGTGGGAGGCATCGCCAGTCTTTACGACATCACGAGCTATCTGGGCGACATCCTTTCCTATTCCCGACTCATGGCTCTCATGCTGGCCGGCGGAGTCATTGCAAGTATCATGAACACCTTGGGCGCTTTTACGGGGAACATCCTTCTCTTCATCCCAATCTTCCTCGTGGGCCATGCGCTGAACATCGGCCTGAACGTGCTGGGCTGCTACGTACACACCTCCAGGCTCATGTATCTGGAATACTTCGGCAAGTTTTACAAGGACGGCGGGCGGCCCTTCCGGCCCCTGCAGTTCGAGACAAAATATGTAGACATTCAGGAGGAACCGTAACATGGAATTTATGCAGAGCATCGGCGGACTTACGATCGGATTTCTCGGCAGCGGCCTTTCGGCAGCTCTGTGCTGCATCGGATCGGCCAAAGGTACCGGCATGACCGGTGAGGCCGGTGCCGGCCTCATGACTGTGGAACCGGAAAAATTCTCCAAGATCATGATCCTGCAGGTCATCCCCGGCACCCAGGGCCTGTACGGCCTTGTGGTGTGGTTCTTCGCCATGCTGCAGATGGGTGTTTTCGCCGGCACAGCCGGAAGCCTCACGGTCTTTGAGGGCCTGCGCTACGCCGCCTGCTGCCTGCCTATGGCGTTGGGCGGATGGCTGAGCGCCATCTTCCAGGGCCGCGTGGCCGCCTCCTGCATCAACGTTCTTGCCAAGAAGCCTAATGACTGGGCCAAGGGCATCATACTCTGCGTTACCGTGGAATTCTACGCGATCCTCTCCCTCCTGGCCTCCATCCTCATGCTGCTCAACGCCTGAGATGGGAAACACGGAGAAGATCACCGGGCGCATCCTGGAGGACGCCCAGAGCGAGGCACGGGAGATCGCCCGTCAGGCCAGTGAAAAGGCCGAGGCGATCCGTCAGGCGGGCGAAGGCGAGGCGGAGCTTCTGCTCCGAACCGCCGACGAGGAAGCCGCCCGGGAGGCCGCAGCCCTGAAGGTTCGTCTGGAGAGCGCCGCATCCCTGGAGGCCCGCAAGCGCGTCCTCCGGGAGAAGCAGCTTCTGGTGGATGAGGCTTTCGCACGGGCGAGAGAGATGTTCCTCTCCATGCCCCGTGAGGAGTATGCCGCCGTCCTTGCGGATCTGGCCGCTTCTGCGTCCGTATCCGGCCGGGAGCAGCTCGTCTTTTCCCGGACGGACCTGGAGACCGTCGGTGCCGACGTCTGCCGCATGGCGAATGAGACGCGGTTGAAGAACGGCAAGCCCGCCGCTCTCACCCTGGCGGACGAAGCCGGGGACATAGAGGGAGGCTTCATCCTCCGGGAAGGCCCCGTGGAGACCAACTGCACCGCGGACGTGCTCATCGGCGGCCTGCGGGAGGAGCTGGCCGGCGAGGTCGCCGCGATCCTGCTGCAGTAACTTCGGAAGGAGTACATCGTGGCAAAACAGAAGGACACGCAGTATCTGTACCTTTCTGCGAGGCTTCAGGTGCTGGAGGCATCTATGCTCACCCGCCAGCGGGCAGAACGCCTTCTGGAGGCCCGGACCCGTGCCGACGAGGCGCGGATCCTGGAGGAGTGCGGCCTGAGGGGTGCAGAATCCCTCTCTTCGGCGGAGCTGGAAGAGGCGGTCGCCCGGCGGCAAAGCGAAGCGTTTGCCGGAGCTGCCGCAGAGGCACCTGACCCGCGCATCGTGGACGCCTTCCGGGTCAAATACGACTGTCATAACCTGAAGGTCCTCATCAAGTGCGAGGCCTCCGGTTCGGATCCTCTGCAGCCCGGACTCATGAGCCGCTGCGGAACCGTCACGCCGGAGGAGCTCCGGAAAGGATATCTCAACGGAGATATGAGCGGATTGCGCACGGAGCTCGTCGAGGCGGCACGCGCCGCCAGGGAGACCCTTGCAAAGACGAACGACGCCCGCCTTTCCGACAGCGTTTTGGATGCCGCCTGCTTCCACGCCATGCTGGCGCTCTCTCAGGAGGCGGAGTGCCCCTTCCTCACAGAGTATGTACGTGCACAGATTGACGGGGCGAACCTGCGCACTGCGGTGCGGTGCCGCAGGCTGGAGCGGAATGACGCTTTTCTGCGTCGGATGCTCCTGGAAGGCGGCTCTGTGTCTCCCGAGGCGGTGATCGCCGCCGCTAAGGACGGCAAGCTCCAGGAGGCCTTTGGAAGGACGGGATTCGCCTCTGCCGCCGCCCTGGGCGACGGGCTGGACGCAGAAACGCCCGTCACGGAAATGGAGCGGCTCTGCGACGACGCCGGGACGAAGTCTCTGGCGTCGGCGGCACTGGAGGGCTTCGGTCCGCGGGTGCTGGTGCTGTATCTTGCAGCGGCAGAGCGGGAGAGCATGGCCCTCCGGCTGATCCTCACGAGCAAAGCGGCCGGCGTGCCGATCCAGACGATCCGGGAAAGGATGCGTGAGCTGGTTGTATAGAATCGCAGTGCTGGGAGAACAGGAGGCCGTGCTGGGCTTCATGCCCCTCGGGCTCGACGTGTTCACGGCCGAGAACGAGGACGAGGCGAAGAGCCAGTTCAAAGTCCTCTCGGACAACGCAGAGAATTACGCCATCATCTATGTGACGGAGACCTGGGCTTCCGTCCTCAAACCGATGATCGACCGGTTCCGGGGGGAGATCTCTCCGGCCGTCATCCTCATCCCCGGTGCTGCCGGCGCCACCGGCAGTGCCCTTGCCGCCCTGAACGAGACCGTGGAAAAGGCCGTTGGGGCGAACATCCTGTAGAAAGGAACGTGGAACATGAGCGGAACGATACGCAAGGTCTCCGGACCTCTGGTCGTGGCGGAAGGACTGGCAGACGCCAATATGGCGGACGTGGTCCGCGTGGGGGATCAGCGCCTTATCGGCGAGATCCTGAACATGACCGGGGACCGGGCCTCCATCCAGGTATATGAGGAGACGGGCGGTCTTGGGCCCGGAGCGAAAGTGGAAACTACCGGAATGCCCCTCTCCGTGGAACTGGGGCCCGGACTGCTGGAGAACATCTACGACGGTATCCAGCGCCCGTTGGAGGAGCTCCGCGCCGCCACCGGCGAAACGATCCGCCGAGGCGTGGAAGTCAGCGCACTGAACCGGCAGCGCCGCTGGGCTTTCCGGCCCGTTGCCGCCGAGGGCGACGAAGTTTCCGGCGGTTCCATTCTGGGCACCGTCCAGGAGACCAGCGCCGTGCTCCATAAGATCATGGTGCCTCCCGGCGTTTCCGGGACCGTGGAGTGGATCCGCTCGGGGGACTATACGGTGACGGACACCGTCTGCCGGCTGCGGCAGAAGGACGGCACCGCCCGTGATCTCACCATGATGCAGAAGTGGCCCGTCCGGGTGAGCCGGCCGGTGAACCGCAAGTTTACCCCCTCGGCGCCTCTCTGCACCGGGCAGCGGATCATCGACACCCTCTTCCCGCTGGCCAAGGGCGGCACCGCTGCGGTGCCCGGTCCTTTCGGCAGCGGAAAGACCGTTGTGCAGCATCAGCTGGCCAAGTGGTCCGACGTGGATGTTGTGGTCTACATCGGGTGCGGCGAGCGCGGCAACGAAATGACGGACGTGCTCATGGAGTTCCCGGAGCTGCAGGATCCCCGATCCGGCGAACCTCTCATGAAGAGGACCGTCCTCATCGCCAACACCTCCGATATGCCGGTGGCCGCCCGCGAGGCGTCCATCTATACCGGCATCACCATCGCCGAGTACTTCCGCGACATGGGTTACGATGTAGCCGTCATTGCCGACTCCACCAGCCGCTGGGCCGAGGCCCTGCGTGAGATGAGCGGACGTCTGGAGGAGATGCCCGGCGAGGAAGGCTATCCCGCGTATCTTGCATCCAGACTTGCCCAGTTCTACGAACGTGCGGGCAGCGTGGAATGCCTGGGCGGCGGCAGGAACGGCAGCCTCACGGCCATCGGCGCCGTGTCACCTCCGGGCGGCGACCTGTCGGAGCCCGTAGCGCAGGCCACCATGCGGATCGTCAAGGTCTTCTGGAGCTTGGATGCCTCTCTGGCCTACGCCCGTCACTTCCCGGCCATCAACTGGCTGAGCAGCTATTCTCTCTATATGGACACCCTTAAAAGCTGGTACGGTGCCAATCTCGGTGCGAAGTATCTGGCGGAGCGGGAACAGGCCATGGCCATTCTCCAGTCTGAGGCGGAGCTGCAGGAGATCGTGAAGCTGGTGGGACAGGATTCCCTGTCCGCCGGCGACCGGCTGACGCTCACAACCGCCCGGATGCTCCGGGAGGACTTCCTCCAGCAGAACGCATTTGTGGACGTGGACAGTTTCTCCTCCTACGACCGGCAGGCGAAACTTCTCTCCATGATCCTCCGGTACGACGAACTTTGCCGCGGCGCCATTGAGCGCGGTGCGGAGCCGGAGGCTCTTTTCTCCATCCCGCAGCGCGAGGCCATCGGCCGGGCCAAATCCGTGCCAGCTGACGAGTACGAAAAGGTCTACGACGGGATCCTCCGGAATATGGAGGAAGAGATCCGCGATATCGCGGGAGGTGAAGAGGCATGATCCGGGAATATCGTACCATTCGGGAGATCAGCGGCCCTCTGATGATGATCCGGGACGTTCAGGGCGTTACCTACGACGAGCTGGCGGAGCTGGAGCTTCAAAACGGGGAAAAACGTCTGTGCAAGGTGCTGGAGGTCAGCGGCGACACCGCCGTAGTGCAGCTCTTTGAGAACTCCGCCGGCATCAACCTCCGTGACAGCCGGATCCGGTTTTTGGGACATCCCCTGCAGCTGGGCGTATCCGGCGACATGCTCGGGCGGGTCTTCAACGGCATGGGCGAACCAATCGACGGCGGCCCCGCCATCCTGGCTGAGGAACACCGGGATATCAACGGCCTGCCCATGAACCCGGCCGCCAGGGATTACCCCAACGAGTTCATCCAGACTGGAGTGTCCACCATCGACGGACTCAACACCCTGGTGCGCGGTCAGAAGCTGCCCATATTCTCCGGCTCCGGCCTGCCTCACGCCCAGCTGGCGGCGCAGATCGCCCGTCAGGCACGGGTGCTGGGGGACGAGAGTTCCAACTTCGCCGTGGTCTTCGCCGCCATCGGCATCACCTTCGAAGAGTCCGAGTACTTCGTCCAGGAGTTCCGCCGTACCGGCGCCATCGACAGGACGGTCCTTTTCACGAACCTGGCCAACGACCCCGCCGTGGAGCGCATCGCCACTCCGCGTATGGCGCTTACCGCCGCGGAGTATCTGGCCT
>JAEEGL012909542.1_pt1 | contig 15254 bp, 18 predicted proteins | sample 9134231 | NCBI WGS metagenome assembly JAEEGL01 (sample SAMN16246548, study PRJNA631951) | gut metagenome | biome: gut microbiome; feature: rumen; material: fiber-attached | host: Bos | place: Iran: Karaj | collected 2018-10 | reverse complement strand
TGATGTAATCATCTTCAAATTCGATGAAGTTATCCTCTATAAGCCCGCTGGGACCGCCTTTAAAGCCGAGAAGGACATTCTCTTTATTCGTCGCTTTCAATGCGTCATAAAGACCGCAAATAACATTATGACCGCCGGGAGCCTGCCCACCGGAAAGAATTACACCTACGACCTGCTTTTTTACAGGGGAAGTGTTTTTTCCTTTCTCAAAGGTGATCTCTTTTTTCCCGTAAGTGTTAGGGAAGAGCGCTTTGATTTTTTCCTGGTCCGCAACACTCTGCGTTGCTTCGCCTTCCTGAACGCAAATATCCGATATTCCGTTGCGAAGCATACCGGGAAGCTTGGGAACATACTCATATCTTACTTTCTGAAGAGGGGATATATTCATAGTGTACTCCTTCTTTTACATATTGGTCAGCTTTGTAAGTATACATCAATGACCGGGAAAAGAAAATAGAAATATAGAGGTTTTTTCCTGTTGTTATTTTAGAAACTTTACGATTTTCCCGCCTTTGTTCCAGGCGGAAGATCATTGTAAACGGCGTTGAAAAGCTGAACAAGGAATTCGCGGCTGTCAACATCGTCTACAAGAAACATTTCTTTTGCCCCGGCATATGGAGGTATCAAAGCCGCGTTTTTTAAAAGAGCTTTCGATGATTCAGTCTTTTTTACAAGAAGTCTGTCATCATAGATGCCGCCGACAATTTTTCCGTGATAATAAAGGATGTATTCTCCCATCATCTGCCTGTACGAGATACCGTCAAGACCCGACAGCTGATCCAGAACGAACGCAAGATATTCCTTGCTTGAAGCCATAAGATTTCCTCCTTTAACACATCGTACGACGGTGTGCGTTAGCAGTCACTTCGAAAATAAGCGGGCGCGTCTCGTGGTGATTATGCCCACTCGCAGAAAACCCCCTTTTGAATAATGTCATATGCGCCGATTCATTTTCTTATGATACTTAAAAGGAGGATATCTGATTCAAGCCTCTCCGATGATTCCAATCAGCCTTTACCCATCCAATCCTTCTTTTCTAAACAGTAATGGCTGAAACCATTATTCTCATACAAAAATTCGAATCCGAGCTTCTCAAGAACATGTCGGCTCCTGGCATTTTTCAGGATCGAATCCGCAAGAATATGCTCCATTCCAAGAAAAGAAAAAGCATGGTGGACTGCAAGCATTTCCGCCTGTGTTCCATAGCCTTTGTTTTTAACCGAATCATTCTGCATGTGGATGCTGAGTTCACACGTTTTGTGATCGGCGTCAAGATGTTTCAGCTCTACTTCACCGATCACATCGTCATGAAGCATGACAGCAAATGCAGTGCGGTTCTCCTCTTTGCTTTGCGCATCGAAAAGGAAATCAACCTTTTGTGCATCGTATTGCTGCTTTTGGGCTCTTTCGTATAGAGACATATCCATGAAAGTATCCGGATCAAAGGTAAAACCGCGATAGAATTCATGCATTCGTTCTCTTGTCATCGGCAGCAATTCTATGGTCATTACGATTCCCTCAGATTATAATAATTTGTCCTCTTCTGATCAGCACTGAGATTAGCCATCCTGTTATGGCACGGAAGCGAAATCTTTCTTTTTGTGGTACAAGCAGCATACAGTTTCCACATGATTCGTTTTTGGAAACATATCAAATGCGGATATGTCCGATATTCCATACCCGTTTTCAAGGAATACCGAAAGATCCCGCGCAAGAGTTGAGGGGTTGCAGGAAACGTATACGATCCGGGACGGGGCATAAGAGATGATGTCCGTAATGGTCTTCCTGTCAAGCCCTTTTCGAGGAGGATCCACTACGATGCAATCGGGTTTAAAACCGGTTTTTTTCGTATAGTGTTTAAAAGCGGCAGCATCGGAGCAATAAAACTCCGCATTGGAGATACCATTGATCCGGGCATTCTCTTTTGCGTTTTCAACGGCCGACTCTATAATTTCCACGCCGATAACCTTCTTTGAGAACTGTGATAGATAAAGGCTGATTGTTCCGATCCCACAGTAAAGGTCAAGGATATACTCTTCATTATCCCGAATCGCGTATTCCCGTACCTTCTCGTACAATTTTTCTGCCTGAGGAGAATTGACCTGATAAAATGAGAGCGGAGAGATCCGGAACCGCAGGCCGCATAGAATATCTTCAATAGAATCTCTTCCGTGAAGAACATGAAATTCGCCCTTCAGAAGCTTATTCCCATGCTGTTTGTCGATATCGAGAACAACACCAACGATTTCGGGAAACGCAGATACAAGTTCTTCCGTAATTTTTGCGGTTTTATCTCCAAACCCCCTCGCGGATGTAATGCAGACGATTGTTTCACCGCTCCTGCCGGCCGTGCGTATAAACAGGTGTCGTATATGACCGCTTCCTGAGGACTCATCATAAGCGGAAAAGCCGTACCGGTTCAGAAGATCCGTAAGGAGCGCAGCGATTTGGGAACTGATTTCTGCCTGAATGAAACAGGTATCGATCGGAATGACATCATGGGAACGGTCTCTGTAAAAACCGAACACAATTTTACCGTTTCTGTTGGCAAAGGAAAAAGTTGCTTTATTTCGGTATCCGCATGCAAGCGCACTTCCTGCAACGGGTAGATCAGGAACCGGCAGATGTGCGATATGCCGGAGGCAATCCCGCACGATTTCGCTTTTGAAGCGCAGCTCCTCCCTATACGTCATGTGCTGCGTCGAGCACCCGCCGCATCTGTAGTAATACGGGCAAACCGGGACGCATCTTTCCGGTGACGGCTCAGAGATTTCTTCAACTCTGCCGTATGCATAAGAAGAAAGAACCTTGACGATTTTTATCCGTGCTGTTTCCCCCGATAGTGCATGCGGGACGAAAACAGTCATTCCTCCAATACGGCATATCCCTGAGGCGTCGGAGGTATAGCCTTCGATCCGCGCGGTATAGCATTCATTTTTGTTTAGTGTCTCTTTCATGGGGAAATAATAACATTTCATTTGAAATCTATCAATGATAGAGTTATTATTACAAAGTTATTATTGCTTTGAAAAGGAGGAAACGGTAATGACCTTTATCCCTACTCCCGAACAGGCGCTGCAAATCCTGGAAAAATATAATAAAGATATTTTTCATATCCATCATGCTAAGATTGTATCCAATGTAATGGGGTATTTTGCCGAAAAATATGATCCGGAAAATGTATCCTACTGGAAGACCGTTGGTTTGCTTCACGATATAGATTTTGAACTGTATCCCGAGCAGCATTGCGTTAAGGCCGTTGAGATCCTGAAAGATGAAGAAATAGAGGACTCTGTCATTCATGCGGTAGTCAGTCATGGATTCGGGATCTGCTCGGATGTTGAACCCCAAAGGTATATGGAGAAGGTCCTCTTCGCAGTAGATGAACTGACCGGACTTATTGGTGCTGCAGCGCTTATGCGTCCGACGGGGATTTCCGATATGGAAGCAAAATCCGTCATGAAAAAATTCAAAGATAAAAAATTCGCCGCAGGCTGTTCCAGGGAAGTTATCAGCAGAGGCGCGGAAATGCTCAAAGTCGAGCTGAAGGATCTGATGGAAAAAACAATTGAAGCTATGAGGGAAAACCCTGCTGAATGAAAAAGTCGGATTTTAATTTTGATCTCCCTGCCGAGCTTATTGCTCAAAGCCCCTTACCGGAACGTGATCACTCGCGTTTAATGCTGCTGGACAAAACAAACGGTTCTGTCGAACACAAATTCTTTTATGACCTTCCCGATTATTTTCAGCCCGGAGACTGTCTTGTTCTGAACGATTCGCGCGTGATCCCCGCAAGACTGCTCGGAACCAGAAGGGGAGGAGGAGCGGCAGAAATCCTTCTGCTGAAAGATCTCGGGGAGAATAAATGGGAGTGCCTGGTTCGTCCCGGAAGAAAAATACGTCCCGGAACAAAGCTCGTATTTGGGAACGGTGAGCTTTCTGCAGAGGTTCTTGAAATAACGGATGGCGGGAACAGGATCGTTCGATTTGACTATGAAGGAATTTTTCTTGAAGTTCTTGAGGCTCTTGGGAAAATGCCCCTTCCGCCTTATATTACAAAGGAACTGGATGAACCGGAACGCTATCAGACGGTATACAGCAGGGTAGTCGGAAGCGCCGCGGCACCGACTGCAGGTTTGCATTTTACCGATTCACTGCTGGATTCGATCCGGAAGAAAGGCGTTGAGGTCTGCTTTCTTACGCTTCATGTCGGACTGGGAACGTTCAGACCGGTAAAAGAGGATGAGATCGAGGACCATCTCATGCATTCCGAATATTGCACGGTTCCTGAGGACACGGCGGAAAGAGTGAACAAGGCCAAGAATAACGGAAATAAAATCATTGCGGTCGGAACCACTTCCTGCAGGACTCTTGAGAGTTTCTCCGATGATGACGGAGTTTTGCACAGCGGAAGCAAATGGACGGACATCTTTATTTATCCAGGATACCGGTTTAAATGCGTTGATTCCCTCGTGACGAATTTTCATCTGCCGGAAAGTACGCTGATCATGCTCGTCTCCGCCCTTGCCGGAAGAGAAAACGTTCTGCATGCGTATCAAGTGGCTATAAAGGAAAAATACAGATTTTTCTCCTTCGGAGACGCGATGTTTATAAAGTAGGATATTATGTATAGACTGATCAAAAAAGAGAACAAAGCTCGTCTCGGGATCATGGAGACGCCTCACGGATCAATTAATACCCCTGTATTTATGAATGTAGGCACTCAGGGGGCGATCAAAGGAGCCCTTTCGGCGGAAGATCTTGAACGGATAAACTGCCAGGTGGAGCTGTCCAATACCTATCATCTTCATGTACGGCCGGGGGATGCACTGATAAAATCGCTGGGCGGACTTCACAGATTCATGACCTGGCACCATCCCATTCTTACCGACAGCGGAGGATTTCAGATCTTTTCCCTTGCCGGGCTGAGGAAGATCCGAGAGGAAGGCGTTTCATTCAACAGCCACATAGACGGAAGACATATATTCATGGGCCCGGAAGAGAGTATGAGGATCCAGTCCAATCTCGGGTCGGATATTGCGATGGCTTTTGATGAATGTGTAAAGATTCCCTCACCGAGAGAGTATGTGATCAAATCGGCGGACCGCACATACAGATGGCTTCAAAGATGCGCCTCAGCACTCCGGGAATTCAACAGCCGGGATGATGCGGTCAACCCCGGTCAGGTATTGTTCGGGATCAATCAGGGGGCGGTCTTTAAAGACATCCGGATCGAGCATATGAAAAAAATAGCCGGGCTTGAGCTTCCAGGATACGCCATCGGTGGTCTTGCCGTGGGAGAGACACACGAGGAGATGTATGACACGATCGAAGCGGTAGAGGAATATATGCCGCAGGATAAACCCCGTTATCTGATGGGCGTCGGCACACCTGGGAATATAATAGAGGGCGTTTATCGCGGAGTCGATTTCTTTGACTGTGTAATGCCTGCGAGAAACGGAAGACATGGGCATCTCTTTACCTGGAACGGGATTATCAATATCAAAAATGAAAAATATGCTAATGATCAGGAGCCGATCGATTCTAAATGCGGCTGTCCTGTATGCTCGAGATTTTCACGGGCCTATCTGAGGCATCTGTTCAAGGCGGAGGAAATGCTAGCCATGCGGCTTTCCGTGATGCATAATCTGTATTTCTACAATTCCTTGATGACTAAGATAAGGGAATCCATACAGAACGATTCTTTTTGGCAATTCCGAAACAACTATTCAGCTTTGCTCGATAGGAGAATATAGTTTCAGCAGACTTGAAATAAGTAGCTTGAATATGTATAATAAACTACAAATCAATTGGAGGTAAATTACATGATTCTTTTCTTGCAACAGGCGGGAACCGCTGCCGGCGGCATGGGCCTTTCTCCCATTATTATGATCGTGGCAATGTTTGCCATTTTCTATTTTCTGATCATCCGGCCGGAAAATAAGAAAAAGAAAAAGACCGAGGAAATGCGCAACTCACTGAGTCTCGGTGAAGAGATCGTCACGATCGGCGGTATGACCGGCAAGATCGTCCAGATCACGGAAGATACGATCACTTTCGAGACGGGGGAAGACCGCGTCCGTATCCAGGTAAAGAAATGGGCCATTTCCACCACCGCGAAGATAGAGGCCGCGGAAGCGGAAGCAAAGAACACAAAGATGTTCGGAAAGAAATAAGTGTTGACATAAAGCGGGTACATAATCTTGTCTCTGCAGGCTTATGTTACTTACACTATATATTGTGCTCGTTAAATTACAGTAACAAAATATTGATTTTTCCTGTTTGATTTGTCATTTTTCTTGATTTTTATAAATCTTTTTTACAAAACCCCTTGCCTTTTTTACCAAAATGTAATATATTGTTTCTACAAATTATGTTAAGCAATTTTTTATGTTTTGATAATCAGGCGGGGTTTTCCTATGTCCAACTCTGAATGCTTTGAACTTTTTTCCGATTACCTGCTGGATGCAAAGGGCGCATCGGACAATACCTATAATTCTTACATGCGTGACATCAGGCAGCTGAGCGAGTACCTGTCTGATCACTGTTCATGCGCGATAGCGGACGCCGGATACGACGAGCTGTTTGAGTATATATCCTTCCTGCGTATGTCCGGAAAATCCGTGTCGACCGTGTCGAGAAACATTGCTTCTATTAAGTGCCTATATACTTTCTTGTGCATCAATCAGTATATAAAGATTAATCCTTCACTTAAGCTTGTTCCGGATAAGAACGAGCAGAAGCTTCCTCAGATTCTGACAAGCAGCGAGGTAGATCTTCTTCTTGATCAACCGGACTGCATCGATCCGAAGGGATATCGTGACAAAGCAATGCTTGAACTGCTGTATGCGACCGGCATCCGGGTCACGGAACTGATCAGTCTGAATATTGATGACGTATATCTCTCCAATGGGATGGTCAGGTGTATCGGGAGAGGGAAGGAAAGGCTGATCCCGATGTATCCGAAAGCGGTCAAAGCACTTGCCGAGTATATCAATATCGTTAGGCCGCAGATGATCGCACTTCCCGATGAAAAGTCTCTGTTTGTAAATGTCAGCGGTGAAAGAATGTCAAGGCAGGGATTCTGGAAGATCATCAAGTATTATCAGAAAAAGGCGAAGATCGATAAAGACATTACACCGCATACTTTACGGCACTCGTTCGCAGCACATCTTCTTGAAAACGGAGCTGACATCCGATCGATCCAGGAAATGCTCGGACATTCGGATGTGTCATCCACACAGGTTTATTCGCAGCTGATCAAGCAGCAGCTGAAGGAAGTGTACAACAAGTCTCATCCGAGAGCATAAAATACAGGCCTTATCCGGCCTGTATTTTTTGTTGCCTCATTTTTTCACTTATGCTATTATTTATCAGGTGATTTATATGAGGATTCTCGGGATTGATCCCGGCATAGCCACTATCGGATTCGGGCTTCTGGAAAGAACCGAAAGCAAGATAAAGCTGCTGAAATACGGCGTTATTACGACGCCGGCCAATACATCCCTTTCTTCTCGGCTCCTTCAGATCAGCTGTGATCTCGATCAGCTGCTGAGCGAATGCAGACCGGATGCCGTAGCAATTGAAGAACTGTTTTTCAATACAAATATCACCACCGGCATTGCCGTTGCACATGGCAGGGGAGTAATACTTCTTACCTGTGTTCGTTTCGGGACCGAGATCTATGAGTATACACCGCTTCAAGTGAAGCAATCTGTGACCGGATACGGACGTGCCGAAAAAAAGCAGGTGATGGAGATGGTCAAACGCATCTGCGGACTGAAGTCAGTCCCGAAGCCGGACGATGCCGCGGACGCTATAGCGCTGGCGATCTGCCATGCAAGAAGCTCAACGTCTTTGCTGAATAATGGGGGAGATGCGATTTGTTCTACAATTTAGAGGGGATGATCAGTGAGATCGAACTCAATCAGGTTGTTATCGAATGCAACGGAATCGGTTTTCTCGTTTATGCCTCCGCAAATACTGTTTCCTCGCTTAAGCTCGGATCAAGGCAGAAGCTGTATATAACCGAATCGATTGGAGAAAACAATTTTGATCTCTACGGTTTTTACAGCAAAACAGAGAAAAACTTTTTCGATATGCTCATTTCGGTCTCCGGAGTCGGGCCGAAGGCTGCGTTGTCGATCCTTTCGAGCAGTACGCCTGAAAGCCTTACGGCCGCCATCATCAATAACGATGAAAAATTCCTGTGTATGGCACAGGGGATTGGGAAGAAGACAGCACAAAGAATAATACTCGAGCTTAAAGATAAAATCGCAAAGCTGGATCTTCCTTCCGTTATAGGAAGTATCTCCGAGACTGCTTCGATTCCGGAAAGAAAAGCGGTCAATGATGCTGTCTCCGCTCTGGCGGTTCTCGGCTTCAGCAACAGTGAGATCCGGCAGGTACTCAGCTCAATTGATACGACCGGAATGACCACGGAGCAGATAATCCGGCAGGCATTGAGAGCTCTAAATAATTGAATTGAGAGAATGACAGAATGAGCATTAATTATTCGGAAGACCAGTTTGACGAGCTTCTTACGACTTCGTCAATGTTGAGCGAGGATACCAATGAGTCGTCGCTTCGACCGAGATCTCTGAACGAATACATCGGACAGAAGAAAGCAAAAGAAAACCTCTCCGTTTTTATAAGTGCGGCGAAGATGAGAAATGAGCCGCTGGACCATGTTCTCCTGCATGGGCCTCCGGGACTCGGAAAGACCACGCTTGCTGCGATTATTGCAAATGAAATGAATGTCAATATCCGGATCACTTCCGGTCCTGCTATTGAGAAGCCGGGTGATCTTGTGGCAATGCTGACGAATCTCAATGAAGGGGATATTCTTTTTGTAGATGAGATCCATAGACTGAACAGGGCATATGAGGAGATCCTTTATCCTGCTATGGAGGATTTTGCCATCGACATCATCCTTGGAAAAGGCCCGGCGGCCAATTCCATTCACCTTGATCTTCCTCATTTTACACTCATTGGTGCTACAACAAGATCCGGCCAGCTGACCGCTCCGCTCAGGGACAGGTTCGGCGTAACCCTGCGGCTTGAATTATACAGCGTTGAAGAGTTAAGCCGGATAGTCAACAGATCTGCATCGATTCTCAATATCGAGATTGATGATACGGGTGCATATGAGATCGCTTCAAGGTCAAGAGGCACCCCAAGGATTGCCAACAGACTTCTTAAGCGGGTGAGAGACTTTGCACAGGTCGAAGCGGACGGACGCATTACGAAGGATGTTGCGGATAAAGCCCTGTCACGACTGGATGTGGATAAGGCCGGCCTTGATGCAATTGACCGGAGAATGCTCAGAAGTATAATTGAGTATTATAATGGCGGTCCGGTCGGTCTCGATACTCTTGCTGCCACCATTAACGAGGAGTCCGTTACGCTTGAGGATGTTTATGAGCCGTTTCTGCTTCAGAACGGTTATCTGACAAGGACCCAGAGGGGAAGATGCGTTACAAGAAAGGCATATGAACATCTCGGAATTGAATATCTCGGTCAGCAGGAGATCAATCTCTGAAGTATTAAAAAAAATATTGACAAAAAAGATGCCGGTCGTATAATATGTCAAGGTATAGTGGTATTTTATGAATCAAGATTCTTATTCGGATGAATATCTCCAGCAGCTTGCTGTGAATGGTGACAGGGAAGCGGAAGAGACTCTTTCTGAAAGGTATATCCCTGTTATAAAAAAGATTTCCAGAACGTATTTTATATTCGGCGGAGATATCGAGGATATCACTCAGGAAGGCACATTCGGACTTATTTCCGCTATCAGACAGTATTCTTCAGACATTAGCTCTTCATTCAGGTCTTTTGCCGTTGTATGCATAAAAAACCGCATAATCTCAGCAATTAAATCTGCCGCGTCAAATAAGCATAATCCGCTTAATGATGGAATTCCTCTCGAAGAGATCGAATCAGACAGTTTTTCTGAATATTTCCGGCGGTCTGTAGAAGATATCGTTATTGCAAAGGAAAGCCGGCATCAGTTTATTGATGCTTTTTCCGATTCCCTGACCATATATGAGAGAAGCGTTCTCAACCTGTATCTGGACGGATTATCCTATAATGAGATATCCGCTAAGCTGAATAAAGATGTCAAGTCAATAGATAATGCAGTCCAGCGTATTAGGCGAAAACTGCGGGAAAAATATTCAGGCGTTATCAGCTGAAAGCTGTTCGCAATATATTCAGCCAAATTGGCACAATCAAAGAGAGGATTCCAAAATGTACGAAGACAAAACCTTAGTTTGCAAAGAATGTGGCAAAGAGTTCGTGTTCACCGCCGGTGAGCAGGAGTTTTATGCAGAGCGCGGCTTCCAGAATGAGCCCCAGCGCTGCAAAGCCTGCCGTGATGCCAGAAAGAATGCTGCCCGCGGTCCCCGTGAGTTCTTTACTGCTGTCTGCGCTGCCTGCGGCGGTGAGGCAAAGGTTCCTTTCGAGCCCAAGTCCGATCGTCCCGTATACTGCAGCGAATGCTTCGCAAAGATGAGGGAGCAGGCCTGATCAACCTGCAGCAGAGATTGGAGCCTTCATCAGGCTCCAATCTCTTGTATTATAACTTAACATGGAGGTGATTATATGGAAATTACCAGAGATACTCTTATTTCCGAGATCGTTACCAATTGTCCGGAAGTAACTCCCGCTTTTCAGGCAATCGGCATGCATTGCCTCGGATGTGCAATGGCAAGCGGAGAAACCCTTGAAGAGGCCTGCGCCGTTCATGGAATCGATGTGGATGAATTCATTGAGAGCCTGCAGGTTTTTTTGCTTTCTAACTGATGAATGCCGGATTTTTTCCGGCTTTTTTTTATGGATCAAAGACTGCTGAATATTTTTAATTTGATAGAGCAAAACGCAAAAGGTGTTTGCGATGTAGGAACGGATCATGGTATGATCCCGATTAACCTTGCAATCAAAGGATTTGCCGGCAATCTGATCGCTACGGATATCAACGAAGGTCCACTTCAGCGGGCGATGGAGAATGCACGTTCTCATTCGGTTTACGATCGCATAACATTTTTCCGGTTTGACGGTCTTCCCACCTGTCTTTCTTCAACATTTGACACTGCGGTTATTGCCGGAATGGGCGGAGATCTCATTTGTTCCATTCTTGACAGAGCAGATTGGATTTTTTCCGAGAATTATGTGCTGATCCTTCAACCCATGTCAAAGCCCGAGGTTTTGCGGCATTATCTTGTCAATAACGGTTTTGCCATCTCGGATGACGTCCTTTCGGAAGACAACGGGAGAATCTATCAGATCATCCGGTGCAGATATACAGGCGTTAACGACAGTTATGCCGACGCTGAACTGTATTTAGGAAAAAAAAGCAGATGCAATGACCGGCAGCTTTATGACCGCTCATTAACTTCTTTCAGGAAGATCCTTGAAAAAATCATTCACGGGTCTCTATCATCCGGTGACACCGTAAGAAGATCATTTTATATAAACATGGCTCAATGGATCGACAATATTTCCGGTTGAGTCTGACGGAGACTTGATATGGCTTCAAAAAACAAAACTGTATTCTGCTGTTCCGAGTGCGGGAATGAGACGATAAAGTGGTCCGGAAGATGCCCTTCATGCGGAGCATGGAATTCGCTTGTTGAAATCAGAGACACAAAAACAAAGGATAAGGGCCTTTCCGATTCAGATTCTCATGCAAGACGCCTGGACGAATTGGAGATCACAGATGAGATCCGTTATCAGACGGGAATACCGGAACTCGACAGAGTGCTGGGCGGCGGTGCGGTAAAAGGATCGCTGAACCTGGTCGGCGGGGCACCGGGTGTCGGAAAATCCACGCTTCTCCTGCAGCTTTGCAGCTCATGTGAAAAGAATAAAAGAATTCTTTATGTATCCGGCGAAGAAAGCGGAAACCAGATAAAAATGAGAGCGCAGCGACTGAATATCTCGAACAAAGATCTGTTTGTACTGGCAGAAACGGATTTGTCCAGGATCAGCAATTCCATAAAGGATCTTAAACCGGATATCGTCATTATTGACTCAATTCAGACCGTGTTTGATACAGATGTGGATTCCACGCCGGGAAGCATTACACAAATCCGGGAATGCACCATGAGACTGATGCGTATCTCCAAGGAGCGGGAAATCACGGTTTTTATCGTTGGCCATATCAACAAGGACGGAAATATTGCCGGGCCTAAGATCCTTGAGCATATGGTCGACTGCGTGCTGTATTTTGAGGGGGAAAAAAACGCCAACTTCCGGATACTCAGAGCAGCAAAGAACAGATTCGGTTCAACCAATGAGATCGGTGTGTTTGAGATGACCGATAAAGGCCTTATATGTATCGATAATCCGTCTGCAGCACTGCTTGAAGGCAGACCGGAAAACAGTCCGGGGACATGTGTAACATGCGTCATAGAGGGAACAAGACCTATTCTCGCAGAGGTTCAGGCGCTCGTAACACAGGGAAACTACAACCCGTCCCGAAGAAGCAACGGAATTGATTATAACAGATCTGCAATGCTTCTGGCTGTTTTGGATAAGAGGGGAGGCGTTCCCGTTTCCAGCTGTGATGCATTTATAAACGTAATCGGTGGACTTGACCTGGATGATCCTGCAGCAGATCTTGCCACGATCTTAGCCATTGCTTCCAGCTTTTATAATATTCCGCTTGGTAAAGATATTGCAGCCGTTGGTGAGGTTGGTCTATCGGGTGAGGTTCGCAGCGTTTCCGCTCTTGGCCAGAGACTCTCTGAGATTTCAAGACTTGGTTTCAGAAAATGTGTTGTTCCGTCATCGGCTTCTGTTGATAAAGCTCACACGAATAATCTTGAGATCATCTTTGCAAGGGATATCAAAGCGGCGCTCCATGCCGTAATGGGGAGAAAATGATTAAATATGTAAAGAAGCCGCTTTTGCCGACAGATTGTTCCGATTTAGTCATTTCCGGCAGATATTTTGACTGTTTTGAAAACACGCTGAAAGAGCTCGGTATTCGAGCTTTTTTGCTTTCTGATAACAGGCAGCTTCCGAAGGAGACCGCCTATCATACGGATCTGTCCGTGTTTCATGCAGGAGGCAATCTGCTTTATATCTCTCCGTATTATAAAGATTCTCCGTTTTCGGAAAGATTGTACGTCGCTGGATTTGAGATCCGTTATTTTGAAAAAACGCTGTCGGAAAAGTATCCGGAAGATGCAGGCGGCAATGTCTGTTATTTTGGAAAATGTGCTGTTTTAAATACACGAACGGCAGATCCGGGCATAAAAAAACATCTGGACAGCTGCGGAGCTGTCCAGATAGATGTAAAACAGGGATATACGAAATGCAATATCTGTGTCGTTGATGAACAATCCCTTATTACCAATGACAGAATTATATACGAGAAGGCGAAGCGGGCGGGAATGGACGTATTGCTTTCAGATCCGACGTATATCCGTCTGGAAGGGTTTCCGCACGGATTCATCGGGGGATCCGCGTTTAAATCGGCTTGGGATAAGCTTTGCTTTACAGGTGTTCTGGATTGTTTTCCGGAAATCGAAAAAAAGCGGATACTGGATTTTTTAGACAGAAAGGGAATTGAGCCGGTTTTTATATCGGAATTGCCCCTGTTTGATATCGGCGGTGCGGTTCCATTGCTGGAGAAATAATCAATCGGATTTTTTTGTTTTTTTCCCGATCGGATTTGCCATTGCTGCCTCGTGCATTGCAGCGCTGTCAAGATGCGTGTATATCTGCGTTGTGTTCAGGTTGCTGTGTCCGAGAAACTCCTGCAAAGCTCTCGTGTCCACGCCGTTCTTCAGCATGAGCGTGGCTGCGGTGTGTCTAAGCTTATGCGGAGAGAATCTCTCGGGATCCAGATTCGCCTGAATGAGTTTTTTTTCAAGCATCTGCTGAATGCCGCGGCTTCCGAATCTGCCGTTTTTCTGACTGATAAACAGGGCATCTTTATCCTTTACATCCGTCATTTTCGTTCTTTCAGCCAGGTAATCATCGATCGCCTCACGGCAGCCTTCGGCAAAGAATACCACTCTTTCTTTATTGCCTTTGCCGATCACTCGCAGATGATCCTCGTAAATATCCTTGATATTAAGCGAAACAAGTTCCGAGATCCTAAGCCCGCACGAAATGAACAGCATTATAATACAGTAGTCACGAGTCCCAAATCTGTCATTGCACACGGAAAGGAGACGCTCGCACTCAGATTCTTCCAAATACTTCGGAAGTGAATTCTGGCGCTTGGGCATATCCAGCTCCAGACAGATGTTTTTATCCAGCAAATGTCTTTTACTCGTTAAGTAATTGTAAAAAGACTTCACAGTGGAAGTTCTTCGGCATCGGCTTGCAGCAGACAATGCTTTGTTTGAATTCGGCGAAAAAGACTGATATCGGTAAAGATCTTCAATCCGGATGCTTTTGATAAAATCCAGATCAATATCCGTAATATCGATCTCATTGAACGGAACATCCTTGGCAACAATTTTTTTTATGCGTTTCATATAACGAAAAAGTATTTTTAGATCCGTATAATAAGCTAAAACTGTTTTATCGGAATGGCCGCGAACCGTGGAATGATACTGGAGAAACTCCATAACAATATCCGGAATATCGCTCAGTTCATCGAAATTCATTTTGACGGTTTTCTCCCTATAAAATGTATGGATAAAATCTCGTTAAATTTATATTATGCGAGATTTTATGGGTTCATTATATTTCTCCAGATAAACAATGTCAAGAGCAAAATATTCACTTTCCTCTTGTAATTACAGCTAAAAACACGATCCGCGGCTAATGCACGGATCGTGTTTTTTAATATCAGAATATATTTACCGAAATTATAACGATTATGCTTTGCCGTCGCAGCCAAGCACATCCTTGATCTTGTGCATGACCATATCTTTGATGGCTGCCCTTGCAGGTTTCAGATACTGGCGCGGATCGAAGTGATCCGGATGCTCAGCAAAGTACTGTCTGATGCAGGCAGTCATTGCCAGTCTGAGGTCGGAGTCGATATTGATCTTGCAGACGGCCATCTGAGCGGCCTTTCTCAACTCGCTCTCGGGAATGCCTATGGCACCGGGCATATTTCCGCCGTACTTATTGATCATCTCAACAAATTCCTGAGGAACGGAGGATGAACCGTGCAGAACTATCGGAAAGTTCGGCAGTCTCTTCTCCACTTCTTCCAGAATATCGAGCCTGAGTTTGGGATCCATACCGGGTTTGAACTTGAAGGCACCGTGAGAAGTTCCTATTGC
>JAEEGL016828785.1_pt1 | contig 15255 bp, 11 predicted proteins | sample 9134231 | NCBI WGS metagenome assembly JAEEGL01 (sample SAMN16246548, study PRJNA631951) | gut metagenome | biome: gut microbiome; feature: rumen; material: fiber-attached | host: Bos | place: Iran: Karaj | collected 2018-10 | reverse complement strand
GTACTTGATCCAGTGGCTGCCCAACACGCCCGCGCTCGACTACCTGAGCGAGGACCTCAAGTTCGCGAAGTGGGACTGGGAGACGATGTGGAAGTCTAAGGAGATCGGAGGCTGGTTCGAGAAGGGGAAGACGCGCGACGGACACGAGACGCCGGCCGTCGGCAACGAGTCCCTCGGCAACGTCCTCCTCTCCTACCTCCAGCGCCACGACCCGCTTCAGGCGGCGAAGATCTTCGACGAGCTGCGCGCCAGGAAGATGAACGCAGCGATGAACGCCGATACCGCGCACATGACGTACTGGGCGACGCACAGCCACCTCGCGTTCGGCGAGCTCGACTTCTCCGTCCGCGCCGACTATCCGTGCGCACGGGCTTTCCGCAAGGACGGCAAGCGCACGCTGATGGCCTACAACTGCGGAAGCGAGCCGCGCAAGGTTCGCTTCTTTGCGGCGGACGGCGGCAAGGCGGTCGGCGAAGTCGTCGCCAAGCCGCGTGCATTGACGGTTTCAAGTGAATTGCCCAATGCCGTCAATCCTGTTAATCCTGTCAATCCTGTCCAAGCCATCAAGCCGACCCAGGGCAAGTCGCTTATTCCCAAGGGCGTGACAATGCCGGACCTCGCGCACGGCAAGAACGTCGTCGTCTCAAGCGAGGAGAACGTCGGACTCCGCGGCGTGAACATCGCGGACGGTGATGACAGTACGAGATGGTCGTCTTCCCACAGCGACCCCATGCCGACGGCGACGATCGACCTCGGCGAGGCCGTGGAGCTGTACGGCTCGGAAATCAAGTGGGAGAACGCCTACGCGTCGAAATACGTCATCGAGCGCTCGACGGACGGCGCGAAGTGGAGTCCGCTCGGCGGCGAGCGCGGCGGAAGTGCCTCGGTGCAGCGGATCGACTTCGGCGGCGAGAAGGCGAGGTTTGTCCGGATGCGCGGACTCGAGAAGGCGACGCAGTACGGAGTGTCGATCTTCTCGTGGCGCGTCTATGGGAAAAAGGGGGACGGGCAACGGGGAACGGGCAACGGGGAACGGGGAATGGGGAAAGGCGTCCTCGGATTCAAGATCGACGCGGAGAAGTCCGTCCTGAAGCAAGGCGCACCTTGCGCGCTTTCGGCGCGCGCGTGGCTTGGCGGCGACAGGTTCCGTCCGGCGGACGCCGCCTGGTCGAGCGAAGACGGCAAGTTCGACGGCAGTCGGTTCACTCCGGCGAAGAGCGGCTTCGCCGTCGTCCGCGCCACCATCGGCGGCGTCACGGTGGAGAAGAAGCTTCCTGTCGAAGAGGCTCTTGTCGCGACGCGGTTCACGTCCGGGCCGAATCGCGTCGCGCTGGACCAGTTCGGAGGAGAAATGAAGACTACGTCTGAAAGGGCGAAAGCAAAGGGCATGCGTGCCCGTTGAGGGGGAAATAATGAAAAAGTCAGTCGTTTCATTTGCATCAATTGCTGCGATGCCGCTAATGGCAGGAGTCACAATGACAGAACTCGGGGACAACGTCCGCGTCTTCTCGCCGAAGGACGATCCGGCGGAAATCGCCAGGGTCTGCGAGGACGTCTTCAAGAGGCAGCACCACCGCCAGTTCGGTCCGGACCGCTACGCCTTCCTGTTTCTGCCGGGAGACTACGCGAATGTAGGCACGATCAACGTCGGCTACTACACGCAGATCCTCGGACTCGGCAAGTCGCCGCGCGACGTGAAGCTCTGCAACGTGAAGACGCCTGCCGCGCTCGACAAGAACAACGCGACGTGCAACTTCTGGGTCGGGATCGAGAACGTCGAAATCGTCGACACCGACAACAACGCCGATCCATATTTCAACTTCCAGTGGGCCGTCTCGCAGGCCGCGCCCGCGCGGCGGCTTTATGTCTCGCGCAAGGCCGTCTTCGACTGGTTCTATGGATGGGCGTCGGGCGGGTTTGTCGCTGACTGCGTCTTCGAGAAGCAGGCGGGCTCCTATTCGCAGCAACAGTACTTCTACCGCAACAACGCGTTCGGGTCCGGGATATACGGCATCAACTGGAACCAGGTGGCCGTCGGATGCGAGGGCGCGTCCGGAAAGGACGGCGGCAAGGAGCTCGCCCTCTGCGAGCCGACCGGCGCGAAGGGCGTCTCCTCCAACTGGCGCGCGGGCGGCTGCACGAGCCTCGTCGGCGAGACGCCGGTCATCCGCGAGAAACCGTTTCTTTTTGCGGACGGCGACGCGCTCAAGGTGTTCGTGCCGGCGATTCGCCGAGGCGCGAAGGGCGTGAGCTGGGGCGAGGGGAAGGCGAACGGCGGAATGGGCGAGGGGACGGTCCTCGACCTCGCGCGCGACTTCTACGTGGCAAAGGAGAAGAAGGACGACGCGAAGTCCTTGAACGCCGCGCTCGCCGCGGGCAAGAACGTTCTCTTCACTCCTGGCGTCTACCATGTCGACGAGCCGATAAAAGTCAACAGGTCCGGAACCATTTTGCTCGGCATCGGCGAGGCGACGATCGTTCCCGAGAGCGGAGACGCGGCGCTTCGTTGCGCGGACGTCGATGGACTTGTCGTCGCGGGACTCATCTTCGACGCGGAACGCGCGTCGAAGCGGTTCGTCGTCGTGGGCGAGAAGAAGTCGGCGGTCCGCCATCCGGAGAATCCGGTCTTTCTCGTCGACCTCGTCTACCGCGTCGGCGGGACCGGGAAGCCCGGCAAGACCGAGGTGTGCCTCGAGATCAACTCGAACGACGTCATCGTTGACCATACTTGGATATGGCGAGCGGACCACGGCGACCACACTGGCTGGACGGCCAACACGTCGAAAAACGGAATCGTCGTCAACGGCGACGGCGTGACTTGCTACGGACTCTTCGTCGAGCACTTCCAGGAGCACGACGTCCTCTGGAACGGCGAGGACGGACGCACGTTCTTCCTGCAGAACGAGAAGTGCTACGATCCGCCGGGCAACGCGACGTGGATGTCGCACGGCGGCAAGAAGAAGGGGTATGCAGCGTACAAGGTGGCGGACGGTGTGAAGCGCCACTATGCTGTGGGCCTGGGAGTCTACGACGTATTCATCAATACGGACGGGAACAGCGTCTTCCTCGACGATGCGATCGAGGTGCCCGATGCGCCCGGCGTCGTGATCGAGAACGCGTGCATAGTCGAGATCGCGAACGGGGAAGGACCGATCGTCGGCATCAACGCAATCGTGAACGGATCGGGCCACGCCATCAAGACCGGCAAGGGCTCTGGCGGCGGCTATGCAATCCAGCGCGTCTACCGCTACTCGTCCGGCAAAGCCGACTTCGCCCCAGACTACTACGCAACACGCCATTGATCTTAGGGGGACGCGCGATTAATTGGGTTGCGATTTCAAAAGAAACCGCAACCCATTGATTTACCCCTCCTTGCTGACTATCCCGGTGCTTGTAGCTGGCATCTCCATTTTTCACTCATCATGGAGAGGATTGTTTGGATAATGACGATGGTGCGCGCAAGTACGCGCTGATTTTTGCTATAATATCTCCGTCCTCGCGGGGCGGGTGCCTTGCGGGAAACAGCCGATGCGGGGGGTAGCCGCCGCGCAAGCGGGCTCGCGACCCATGGGGAAGCGAGCAAGCCGAGCGAAGCGAGTGCCGAGAAATCCCGATAAGGCGATAATGATTTTCGCGTAGACACGCAAACGACGTTCATCGGAAACTTGGCGGTTTCAAAGGAAAGAACGAAGTTTGACAGGTCCGCATGCGGTTTCTTATGAAGAGCGCACTTGATAGGTTGATGGCCGCAGTCGAAGACGACATAGCCGGGCGGCAGTGGTTTATATCGTTTATGTTCAGGTATTCGGGCTATGTATTCGACTATCAAGGACGATACTACGCCTACGTATATCCTGAGGGCAAGGGTCTTGCCCGCAACATGGACGAATACTGCTGGGGTAGCTACGAGGAGATGTTCGACGCGGTCATTTCACAGACAGGCAAGTCCGTCCGCGAAATGCTCGCCGAGCTGTCGGAGCACGATCTTGAGATTGTGTTTGACGTTCCTGTTCCACCTGGTCAAGTCGCTCCGGGCGGTTAATAAGATCGTGACCGAGGGGCCGGAAGCAACCAATGTTCCAAATTCAACAGGAAGTATTTTCCTGACTTTTTGGTTTTGTGAGCATGGCTGGTATGCCGCATTTTTTCAACATTGCAACGTATCTTCTATTCACACAGTCTGCAAAATCTCGCATTATTGGATTTAAGATTGTTCGATCATCCACAAGATAAAGACAATTCAAACCTGCGAGTGGGCGGACGAATTTTTCCCAATCGGACATGTCGTCTATGTGTTCGTCGAGAAATGAGAGTTGTACTTTGCGAATGTAGTTTGAAGAGGTGTCAAATAGTTCGCGTTCGTGAGCGGCGTCTTTGATTCGTGAGAGGTCAACGGCATGAACTGTGACGTCATCAACGTCATCTATAGGTTCATTCGATAGAAAGTCTTGATGTGTGTGCCCGACCATATCTTAGAACATAAGTTCCAATGGTTTGTTGAGTTCTTTCGCCCGCCTAAGAGCGACAAGTAGCTTCTCTGCGGAGGCCTTGACGTCGGCCGATGCATTCGCGGCGTACATTTCGGTCATTTCTATTGCCGATTGAATTTTGTCGGACGAGATTTCCTCTTCCTCATATTCGTCAATGAGGATGTCAAAACATTTGTTGAATCGATAAAAGAGATTGAAAAGATTGTCGTAATCACCTTTGGTTATCATGAAGTCTTCAAATTTGATGTCCTCCCAAAGTACACCTTCGGGGATGTGGTTAAGATCATCTATGTTTAAAGGGATTGAAAGAAGATAGTTGTGTGTGTTGCCCATTTCTACATCTCCTCTCTTTTTAAAATCCTGAAATGTGTCATCGCGTTGTATTCAGCGTGAGATCTGCCAGTTTGTTTTCCGCTTGGCATAGTCTTGTTAAAACTCACGAAGTTGCCGTCGATATCAAGATAGTTGTGCTTTGTCGTGTTTGATGTGTCCAGTAATCGGCAATAACCGCCACGGACATCACATATTACTTCAATGTTGGAGCCTGCAGCGCGGAAAACGATTTTAGAACCTCTGATTTCTGCCGTGCTGCCTGGTGCGAAGCGGTCGACAAAATTATTTAGATTGACTGCTTGCCAATTTGCATGGTATTTTGCCGTTCGATCAGCGGCGGCTTCGAGTTTCTTCTTGAGGGCCGAATCGAGTTGCGCAAGCGCTTTCTGCGCGGCAACCCCTGAACTGTATTTTGCCTTTGAGTCAGACATCCAGATGTCTCCTTTCTATTTTCCCACGTGTTCTTGTTTGATAGTCTGGTACATTCTGAAGAGGAATGCCCCACTTCCTGAAAATCTTGCTGTCGCCATTCAGGATATTGCCGTATGCCAAGACCTGTGATGGCTCGCACAGTGCGAGCTTCAGTTCCAGCAGTAGCGCCCCGAGTGTAAGGTATTTCTGATTACAGCCAAGTGAGCCAAGCGCATAACATACGCCTCGCGGATAAGATTTCAAGGCTGACAATGTTCTGACGTCGCCCGTTCGTAGTGATGGGATTACCCGGATTCCGCTCACAAGAAAGGCCCCATTGATCAGCGAGTTGATAAGTAGTGCTGCCTTTTGATCTTCAAGAGAGAAGTCTAAGCATGGACTAAGGTCGAACCCAGTGACGCCGTAGTACAATGACAAATTTGAGGCGACCTTGTCCAGCGCGTTGAGATACCCATACAGAAGTTGGTCGGCCTCAAAGAAAGTAACAATTGTTTTGCGTAGGTTGGCGGCCTGGTTTCGCTTGCTGTAAGGCCACATCTCAATGTCATTAGCAACCGCTGTTGTATAGCTGAAAGGCGTCAAGTCCGGGAAACCATCTGGAAAGAAGCGGACACCAGCTTTGCATAGCAGATTTTGCAATTGCTCGGCGATGCGGAAGAGGTTTATGTCTCTGTGTCTGTCCATGAAATAGTTTTACCTGTTGGTGAAGTCTCTCTGAAAATTTTTTTAGAATGCAAATGTCTGTTGGACCGCCTTGTTCTCAGACAATCTGTAGATTTTCGATTTTTCCCCAGCAATTATCCTGGCCACGCTCCTTGACACGCCAAAGATCGCTTCGATTTGATGTGGAATCATTCCGCGCGTTGCCGAAAATGGCGCAAGAAGATTTCTGGCGAAGACGTCGGCCTGCCACTCCGAATTCATGTAGGCAGGAATATTGCCTCCAACAGCTTTATGGCCAAAGGCAAGAGTCTGCGTGCGGTGCAGGAAAAAGTGTCCCAATTCGTGTGCTATTGTGAAGCGGCAGTGTCCGTCTCCATCGATGGCTTTGTTATAAATAGGTTCCTGAATCCTTATGCAGAAGTCGATTGGGTTCATTTCGGCTTCTCTGTCTGGCAGTTCCGATGATGGAACGATTTCATATCGAAAGGCTGGAAATGCCTCTGGCATTTTGTGTTCTAGAATCTTCACAATGTCCAGGTATTTGATGTCTTCTGTTTCATTGAACAGCTTTCGCACTTGCTCGGCGACACGTTGAATCTCATGCTCTTTCCTAGCGGAGACACAGAAGCCTTCTTTGACGCATTTGTTCATAATTACCTCCGCTAAAACAGTATTCCTTGAAGAACTTGTTGGTCCTTTGGCTTGAGCGACTTGATTTTTCGGGCGAATGCGACGCTCAGGCGCTTGTTTTCCTCGGAGAGTCCATTGAACTTCAGTGCAATCCCTTTTTCGCTCTCGGCAATTGATGTATCAAAGTCGGCTCTTTGCGAGTCTGTCAGACCATACAAGGCAGGAATCTTTTCAATCCATTCCGAGGGCATGTTCTTTTTCCCATTTTCGACAGATGAAAGAAACGACATGGAAACTCCTAGCCTTGCGGCCATGTCGCGCAGAAGTTCCCTACGGTCTATCCTCAGTTTTCTGAGGAATGCCCCAAGTTGTGTCAATCGACCTCCCATAGCCCTACCTTCCTTTCAAGATATTTGTTTTGTTTTCTTAGTGTTAAACGATCCTTTTCTAACACAGAAAACGGGAGCATTGTATCACATTTTGCGAATAGAGTCAACCGCAAGGTTAAAATAATTTACGGCTTGTATGTTGAAATTTGCGCGGCGGATTCGCCGCGCCGATTCTTTGATATAATATTGGTGTTCTTGCGGGGCGGGTGCCTTGCGGGAAACAGCCGATGCGGGGGAGAAATCCCGATAAGGCGCTAATGATTTTTGCGTAGACACGCAAACGACGTTCCGATAGAAACTTGGCGGTTTCAAAAAACAAGAACGGAGTTTGGCGAGGTCACGCAGGCGGTTTATTCCGTCTTGCGTGTCCTTGTCGTCTCTTTCTTGTTTGGGCACGCCAAGGCCTCTATCGGAGAGAGATTGACGAGGCACGCATTTTTGTTTGCCAACAATCCTCTCCAAGTCTCATGCGTCGAAGCGCGTGGTAGGGCGGCGTGACCCCACGCCGCCGTATCGAAAGGTAGGGCGCGGACTCTGGCCGCGCCGCAATGGAGAAGGCAGATGGCGTGGCATGAGGCGAGAATCGAGTTTTCGGCTGGTGGTCGCCGCAATTGCGGTGGCCTTGTTTGCGTTGCCACTGTTGGCCGGACAGGATGCTTCCCAATCGCAGCGGAAAGGAAATCCTGACATGGCGACGCTGAATGATCTTGTCGGACAGATTGAAAACGCCGCGCTCCGCGAGCGGATTGAGGAGGAAATCCGTCGCGTCTCGAAACAGAAGAAATTTGGGCTTGTCTTCGAGGAGCACGTTCCCGAATGCACTCCGCTCTGGGAGATACCCGTAAAGCGTGGGGCGCTCGTTGCGAGAAAAGACGGCAAGATGAACGACGTATGGCGTGTTGCGAAGGTGGACGGAGGCAAGGCGTTGTGCGTGAGGGATTTTAACGCAGAGACGCAAAGACGCGGAGTGCGCGGAGAGGTTGAACCGGCAAGCGCAATCGAGTTCGACGTTTCCGACTTGGTGGTAGTGTCGAAATTCGGGGAGCCGATATATCCGTATCTGAAACCTCTTGGCGCCGTGACGAATGCACCGGCGAGCGACGTCTGGCATGCGCTCATAGAGGCCGACAACTACCACGCTCTCCAGTTTCTTGAATACGCATACGCCGGAAAGGTCGATTGTATTTACATCGATCCGCCATACAACACGGGTGCAAAAGACTGGAAGTACAACAACGACTACGTTGACGACAACGACGCCTACCGGCATTCCAAGTGGCTTTCGATGATGCAGAAGCGGCTGAAGCTGGCGAAGAAGCTCCTCAACCCAAACGACAGCGTCCTTATTGTTACCATCGACGAAAAGGAATATCTGCATCTTGGCTGCCTACTTGAGGAAATGTTCCCCGAGGCGCGGATACAGATGGTGGCAACGCAAATTACCCCGCAGGGCAATCCAAGAGTTCAGCAATTTTATAGGACGGACGAGTACATTTTCTTTGTCGGATTTGGAAAGGCGCAACCTATTGCTTTGCCATTGGATGAAGCATGGCGAACAGGTCTCGGAGAAGCTCCGACAAAGAATATCAACTGGGTTTCGTTGTTGCGCACAGGTTCTGCTAGAAAAAGAGAAGACCGTCCACAGATGTTTTATCCGTTTTTTATCAAGAACACAGAAGCTGGACCGATAATTGATTCTATAGGCAACCCATATCTCGGTGATGACATAAATGGAATAGTCTGCCCGGAAGGGACTATTGCAGTTTGGCCTATAGGTAATGACGGTGAACTTCGCAGGTGGCAAGTGTCGCCAAGTAGCGCAAAGCGGCTAAAAGAAGAAGGGTTTCTGCGGTTAGGAAAGTGGTCTGGTGCAAATACAGCCATTCAATATTTGGCGGAATCGAATAGAGAAGGAATACTTAATGGGGAAATACCTGTGTCGGGGAAACGATACGATGGCTCATATGTGGTTGCAGAGAACTACATACCTTCATTTATACCAGGCACGATATGGAAAGTTCCTTCTCATGATGCGACACGTTCCGGCGCACAGTTGCTGTCTCGTATTTTGGGCAATGGTGTCTTTTCATTCCCAAAATCGCTCTACGCTGTTCATGATGCATTGCGCTTCTTTGTAGCCAACAGGCCAGATGCGTTGATTGTCGATTTCTTTGCTGGATCTGGCACGACACTTCATGCCGTGAACCTGCTAAACGCGGAAGACGGCGGACGGCGTCGGTGCATAATGGTGACGAACAACGAGGTGAGCGAGGCGGAAGCGAAAGCGCTCAAGGCGAAGGGATTCAAACCGGGCGACGAAGAATGGGAGAAGCTGGGTATTGCACGTTACGTGACTTGGCCGCGGACGGTGTGTTCCATTGAGGGGCATGACGTGAAGGGAGCGCCGCTGAAGGGCAACTACGGCGTTGAAGTGGACGACTATGCCGTTGACGAAGAAGATACTGTCGTGTCCAAGGCGACAGGGAAGCCGACAAAGGCCAAGATCTACAAGAAGACGAAGCGGCAGATGTATCCGAAGCTGGCCGAAATAAAGATGTCTGACGGGTTCAAGGCGAATGCGGCTTTCTTCAAGCTGGGATTCCTCGATAAGACCTCCGTGTCGCTTGGGAGGCAGTTCCGGGAGATGCTGCCGACTTTGTGGATGAAGTCCGGCGCACACGGGCCGTGTCCGGATGGTGAGGCTGTTCTCGCAAATGGACCGCAGGATTATCTTGTGCTGCCGGAGAACAAGTTTGCGGTTCTCATAGAGGAGAGTGCGTTTGACGCGTTCAAGACAGCGCTGTCTCGCGAGCTCGGAATAGAAGCAGTTTATCTCGTCACGGACTACGCGCAAAGCTACAAGTCGATGTCGCGCGTGCTCAGGGGGGTGAAGACCTACCAGCTCTACCGTGACTACCTCGAAAACTTCAGGATCAACAGGGGAAGGAACTAGGCCATGAGAAAGGAACTCTTCCCGTTCCAGAAAACCGCGGTCTGGGACATGCGCAAAAAGGCCGCGTGGGCGATAAACTCCTACGGCGCGACCGGAACGCCGCAGATACTTTCCCTCCAGGCGCCGACGGGGAGCGGAAAGACGCTGATGATGGCATCTCTCATCGAGGACATCCTCTGCGGGTCTGACGAAGTGCCTCCGGGAGAGACTGGTTTTATGGAGCAGCCCGACGCGATATTCGTGTGGCTGTCCGATTCGCCGGAGCTGAACCTCCAGAGCAAGGACAAGATCGACGTCGGCGCGGACAGGCTTGCGTTTGGCACGACGGCGCTTATCGACGAATCGAATTTCGACAAGGAGTGCCTTGAAGACGGAAGGATCTATTTCCTTAACACGCAGAAGCTTTCCGCGTCCGGCAATCTCACGAAGAGAAGCGACCGCAGGCAGTGGTCGATATGGGAGACGCTCGAGAACACCGCAAGGGACAAGGCGGACCGGCTCTACTTTGTGATTGACGAAGCGCATAGGGGAATGCAAGGGGCGGATGCCGGAAGGGCAAGCTCCATCATGCAGAGATTCCTCAAGGGCTATCGGCACGAGAACGGAGAGATGCGGCCGATGCCCTTTGTGATCGGCATGAGCGCGACGGCGGCAAGGTTCAACCGGCTTGCAGAGGGGTTGGCGTCCACGATACAGAAGACCATCGTCACGGCGGATCAGGTAAGGGCTTCTGGTCTGCTGAAGGACCGAATCATCATCGGCTATCCCGAGGACGCGACGCGCCAGGACGACATGGCGCTTCTCGGCACGGCTACCGAAGAGTGGATCAACAAATGCGCGCATTGGGAGCAGTACTGCCGGGAGCAACACTATCGCAATGTCGATCCGATGTTCGTAGTGCAGGTCAAGGCGGGGGCTGGCGAGGCGGTTTCGGACACGAATCTCGACGAAGTGGTGTCGAAGATCGAAAACGTGGCGGGGCGTCCTTTTGCGGAATGGGAAGTGGTCCACACGTTTGGGTCGGTCGGGGTGATTTCGGTAAACGGGTTGTCCGTCCATCCCATTGAGCCCAGCAAGATAGCGGACGATCGGCGCGTCAAGGTCGTCTTGTTCAAGGAAAACCTTTCGACGGGATGGGATTGTCCGAGGGCCGAAACGATGATGTCGTTCAGGACGGCAAGGGACACGACTTACATCGCCCAGCTCCTCGGACGCATGATACGCACGCCGCTTCAGAACCGAATCAAGGTAGACGATTCGCTCAATGAGGTGCGACTCTTCCTGCCATACTTTGACGCGCAGACCGTAGGCGAAGTCATTGAAGAGCTCAAGTCTTCGGAATGCGGCGACATACCGGTAGATGTCGAAGGCGAGGCGACGGGCAACGGAATCATGGTGCCGTGGAGCATCTATCCGCGGCAAAGGGCGGCATACTACGACCCCAACCAGCAAACGTTTACATTTGCCGGCAATGGCGGTGGAGATGGCGATGTGTCAGATCCGGCAACTGGGACAGGTGTTGGTTCCGCACAGGGTGACAGCGTCCCGTCTGAGACACGTCCACAGCAGAAGCCGGATCCCCTGTATCCGATTGCGCCGCCTCGCGCGACAGGCCGCGCGGAACGGGAGAAACATGCCGTCGAGCAGCCGACGCTCCCGGTTGACATCGACAGGGAGGCGATAATAAGGGCAATCAACACGCGCGGATTCATAACGTATGTCGTTCGTAGCACGCAGATCACGGACTATCTGCGTTCGTTGTTGGACATTTCCGGGCTTCTTGCGCGGTCAAATATCTGCGCGACGGCGAAGGCGGAAGTCGAGCAAGAGGTTGTTGAACGCATCCACGCCTATGCGGAGAGGTTGCGGGCCGAGGGGGGCTATGACGCGCTTGCGAGGGACGTGCAGGAGTTTAAGCTCGCAGTGAGGGTTTTCGATGCATTTGGCAACCTCGTGCAACGTCCGCTGCAAACCGTCATGGCTTTCGCCTCCGAAAGCGACTTGGATCGTCAGCTGAGGGCTGCGGACGTCAAGCTTGGCAACTATGGCTTTGCGAACAAGTACGGGCGCAGATATGCGTCGGAAGCCGATACGGAGACATACAAGACAGATGTGATTTTGTTTGCCGCCGATGATGCAAACCTGGACGGACTGTATGACTATGCGAAGGCCAAGTTTCACGAGCTTGACGATCGGTACAGGCGATATGTGCCAGACCATGACGAAAGCTGCCAGGCGGAATACAACAGTATCATTGCCAACGGCGACGCGGTAAGCAAGCATGTTTTTACGCTTGGGCAGACAATTGGAAACTGCGCCGATGCCGGTGGAAAACGATATGCAGACCATCTTTACGTGGACGAAAACGGAATTGCCGCGATCAAGCTCAATAATTGGGAGGAAGGTGTCATCGAGGAGGAGGCGAAGCGCGGAGACTTTATTTGCTGGCTTCGGAATGTCCCACGTGCTTCTTGGGCGTTGAGGATTCCGTATGAGGTCGATGGTGTCATCAAGCCAATGTATCCTGATTTCATAATCGTCAGAAGGGATGCGCTGGCTGTTTCCGGCTATGCGTTTGACATTCTCGAACCGCACAATCCGAGTCTTGCCGACAATCTGCAGAAAGCAAAGGGATTGGCGAGATATGCGCAGGCGGAGACGAAGTTCGCGCGAATTCAGCTGATACGTAAGTTCACCGACAACTCTGGAATCGAAAAGTTCAGGCGGCTTGATTTCTGCAAGGGCGAGATAAGGGACAAGGTCCTTCGCGCGGCAACATTGGAAGAGCTGAATAACATCTTCGAGGCAGAAGGGTTTGTTGGTTAGTCAAAGGGAAGTGTCATGAAGAAGGACAACTTGAGGATGCCGTTTGAGGTGAACCGGATTCGGCGCAGGCCTGGGCAGTCGGCGGGCGAGCATTGGCGCGCGCTGATGGACAAAGGTCTGGAGGACGGATTACGTTACGTTGTCATTGGAATGCTCTTCTTGATCTTTTCGGTGATGCAGCATTTCGGGGCTAAATTATTACAGCAGTATAGAAACAGATGCTCGCAAATGGTATAAATCTCTGGCCCATGACATCGCACCAACACTAGTATAATGAACTTCATTTCGTGGTTCGCGGCGTTTCTTGTCATGATTTTATGGGGCGTGACGTTCGCGAGAGGGACTTGTAAATTTCTAAAGCATCGTTTAGAAATGTGCGGAACAATTCTAAACGATTATTTAGATTTGTACTTGATTTCAATGCAAGCGGTATAGTATAATGGCGTCATGAAAATCGCAGATAGGATATACGACAACATCATACGCGAGCATCTGGGGATGTACAGGCAGATGGTGTTTCTTTCTGGCCCGCGTCAGGTCGGCAAGACGACGCTTGCAAGGACGTTCTCGACAAACTATCTCAACTGGGAGGAAAAGGAGACTCGGCTGCTGATCATGAAGGGCGCGAGAGCCGTCGGGAATTCGCTTGCTCTTGAAGAGGGGCGTGATTCCGGCAAGATTGTCGTGTTCGACGAAATCCACAGGTTCCAGAAGTGGAAGTCGTTTCTAAAGGGCTTTTTCGACATTTACGAAAAGAGTGCGAAAATCTTCGCGACCGGGTCTGCGAAGATGGATGTGTACAAGCGGGGCGGGGACAGCATGATGGGGCGATACTTTCCTTATCGGATACATCCGTTCTCTGTTGCGGAACTTCTAAGTCAGTCAATTCCCGACGAAAAGACCATTGTCCGCCCCCCGCGCAAAATCGCCGATTCCGAGTGGAGCGCCTTGTTGGAGTTCGGGGGCTTCCCTGAACCGTTTGTCAATCGGCAACAGCGATTCCTCCGCAAGTGGAGGTCCTTGAGGATGGACCAGCTCTTTTCCCAGGACATTCGAGACTTGACGAAAACGGTAGAGGTCGACCAGATAGAGGCGCTTGCGATGATACTTGCCAACCGGACGGGCGAACAGCTCGTCGTGGCATCTCTTGCGCAGGAGGTTACGGCCAGTGAGCCGACGGTCAAGAAGTGGGTGTCTATCCTGAAATCGCTGTACTATGGCTTTACCGTGAAGCCGTACTACAAGAACATCGAGAGTTCAATCCGCAAAACGCCAAAATGGTACCTCAGGGACTGGTCGGGGGTGTCCGATCCGGGCAAGCGAGCCGAGACTTTCGTCGCCTGCCATTTGCTTAAGGCCGTCGAGTGCTGGACTGATCTCGGATTCGGCGACTTCGACCTTTTCTATCTTCGAGACAGAAAGAAGCGTGAAGTCGACTTTCTCGTGACGAGAGACAAGCGACCGTGGTTCATTGCTGAAGTGAAGAAGTCCGATACCGCAATCTCCGGAAATCTGGATTTCTTCCAAAAGGCAACTGGCGCGAAGCACGCATTTCAGGTTGTCCTGGACTTGGAATACGTTGCAGAAGACTGTTTCGGCAAGGGCCTCCCCTCGGTAGTCCCGGCACGCACGTTTCTTAGCCAACTCGTTTGACGCACATGTATGGCTGGGCTTTTGCAGCGGTTGCGATATGGCGATGGGGGGAACGGAGGAGGATTGTGTGGCGGAACGAACAACGTGCCGCAGATGGTGTCGTGTCCCGTTGCCGGCAACATCCAGTCGACGGCCCTGTCCGGCGGAGCGTCTTCCTCTACGAGCTTTGCCACGTTGCTTGGCCTGCCGACGTACAGTTTCCCCGTCAATCCCGTCCAGACCTCTGCTCAGACCACAATCGCCTCCACGAACACGACGCGGACCCTGACCGACGTCGACTTCGAGCGCGGGTTTGTGATGACCCGCGTCGGGACGAACGAATGCTTCGACTTCTCCGCACCGTCCAACGCCGTCATATGCGCCGACTGGCTGGAGGACGGCGCGGCGGAGGACTGGATATACGTCGCCATGACCAACTGGATGTTCCAGGTCGGCACCAATGCGGTCGACAGACTGAAGGTGCATTCATTCGGCAAAGTCGAGACGGGAGGGCCGCGCTTCGTCGCGGCCGATGCGGACGGGACGAAGCCCGTCCCTCCCGTCTTCTGGCCGTTCCACGCCTCGCTCGGAATCGTCCCGCAGGCGAACTGGCATCTATTGGGGAACGGGGAACCGGGAACGGGGAGCGGATTGGAGTCGCAGGTTTGGTACGCAATTACGCCGGAAGGCTCCTTGCTCATCACATGGCAGAACGCGCTCCTCGACCGCGACACCGGCAAGCTTATCTCGTTCCAAATCGAGTTCTTCACGGACGGAAGGTTTGTCTTCCGCTACGACCTCTCGCGGCTCGACGGCGACACCGCCGCTAACATTCTTGCCGGAGCGTCCCTCGGCGGGAACGAGTGGACGACAAATTCCCTGCCGACAAACGTCACGTCGATGGCGT
>JAEEGL014241817.1_pt1 | contig 15255 bp, 12 predicted proteins | sample 9134231 | NCBI WGS metagenome assembly JAEEGL01 (sample SAMN16246548, study PRJNA631951) | gut metagenome | biome: gut microbiome; feature: rumen; material: fiber-attached | host: Bos | place: Iran: Karaj | collected 2018-10 | reverse complement strand
TCTGCTCTTACATGTAACATATGAACATTAGTTAATCCTAACTTTTCACTTAATTGAGTAAGAAAATCTAATTTTTTATTATTAGAATCCATTAAATACATATCAATATGTGGAAAAACAATTTTTAAAACCATCCCAGGAAATCCTGCTCCTGTACCAATATCTAACATATTATTAACTTCATTTAAATTAACATATTTAGCTAAAGTTAAAGAATCATAAAAGTGTTTAAGGTATATTTCATAATCTTCTGTAATAGTAGTCAAATTAGTATGACTATTATATTCTTTTAAAAATTCCTTATAAGTATTTAATTCATCAAGTTGTTTTTCTGTTAATGTAATACCAATTTTATTTAATTCTTGAGTAAATTCATTAATATTCATAAATACCTCTTAATCTTGATTAGCATATTCTTTCTTTAAATAAACAGTTAAAATACTTATATCTGCAGGGTTAACACCTGAAATTCTAGTAGCTTGAGCAATAGTTAAAGGTCTTACTTGTTTTAACTTTTGTCTTGCTTCACTAGCTAAGTTATTAACTTTATCATAATCTATATCTTCAGGAATCTTTTTGTCTTCAAGTTTAAGCATTCTTTCAACTTCTTTTAAAGTTTTATTAATATAACCTTCATATTTAACTTGAACTTCTACGATTTCTTGAATTTCTTTAGAATATTCTTCTTCTAAATAAGTAACTAAATCATTAATTTTAACTTCAGGTCTCTTAAGTAAATCATATAATGATTCACCATTATTTAATTCACCAATAGCTTCTACTAATTCTTCAGATTGATTCTTAGGAGTAACTCTAAAATTCTTTAAGTTTTCAATTAAATCATTAATATGTTTTCTTTTAAGATCTAATCTGTCTTTTTGTTCTTGAGTAATAATACCTACTTGATATCCATAATCTCTTAATCTTAAATCAGCATTATCATGTCTTAAAATAAGTCTATATTCTGCTCTTGAAGTAAGTAATCTATAAGGTTCCTTAGTACCTTTAGTAGTTAAATCATCTAAAAGAACTCCAATATAAGATTCATTTCTCTTTAAGATAAGAGGATCTTTACCTCTAACTCTTAAACCAGCATTAATACCAGCAATAAGTCCTTGTCCAGCAGCTTCTTCATAACCAGAAGTACCATTTATTTGTCCAGCAGTATAAAGATTCTTAATTACTTTAGATTCTTCACTTGGATACATTTGTAGTGGATTAATTGCATCATATTCAATAGCATATGCATACTTTAATATCTTTGCATTTTCTAAACCATGTAATGAATGTACCATCTTTTCTTGTACATCAATAGGCATTGATGTAGAAAAACCTTGTAAATAAAGGTCAGGATAATAATCACTTTCCGGTTCTAAGAATAATTGATGTCTTTCTTTATCAGCAAATCTAACAACTTTATCTTCAATCGAAGGACAATATCTAGGTCCTATACCTTCAGCATAACCACCATACATAGCACTTCTACTTAAATTATCTCTAATAATCTTATGAGTTTCTTCATTTGTATAAACTAAATAACATAATCTTTGTTTATCTATTTCATATTGAGGTTCAATATCAAATGAAAAAGTCCATGGAGTTGAATCTCCATATTCAGGAGTTAATACTGAAAAATCAACAGTATCTGGATCAATTCTTTGAGGTGTTCCAGTTTTTAATCTTTGAATTTCTATACCTAACTCTCTTAATTTATCAGATAAATGTTTTGAACTAACTTCTCCATGAGGTCCTTCGAATTTATGTGTTTCACCTACTAAAATTTTACTCTTAAGGTAAGTACCAGTAGTTAATACTAGTGCTTCACACATAATTTCTTTCCCTTCATCAGTAATAACACCTTTGATTGTATTATCTTCAACAATTAAATCTTCAATCATAGCTTCCATGATATCTAATGATTCAATAGAATTTAATTCTTTTAACATATTTTTAGGATAAACAACCTTATCTCCTTGAGCTCTTAAACTCTTAACAGCAGGTCCTTTACCTGAGTTTAACATCTTTATTTGTAGGTGCGACTTATCAGCTACTCTACCCATTAAACCACCTAAAGCATCGATTTCTCTAACTACAATACCTTTAGCAGTTCCTCCAATAGATGGATTACATGGCATATCAGCAATATTCTTCATATTAGAAGTAACTAGTAATGTTTTTACTCCTTGTTTTGCTGCAGCATTAGCTGCTTCACATCCTGCATGTCCACCACCAACAACAATTACATCATATTTCATATTTCCACCTACTTTCCTACACAAAATTTAGAGAATATCTCATCTAATATATCTTCATTATAAGTTTCACCTATAATTTCACCTAATGCAACATAAGATACTCTTAAATCATCCGCTACAATCTCAAATGGAAGTGTAGCATTTAAATTATCTATAGATTCACTAACTACATCTAAAGCTTTCTTAACTAAAGAAAGTTCTCTTGCATTAGAAATATAGTTAAAGTCAGAACTATTAATTTTTTCTAAATTAAACATACTAATAATTCTTGTTTTTAATTCATCTAATCCATTAGCATCCATAGTATTACCTTTAATATATGGAATATCAGCAAGTAAACTATAATCAATCTTAGACACTAAATCACATTTGTTAATAATAACTATCTTTTCAACATTTGTTTTATTAATTAAATCTAATTCTTCTTCAGTTAATACTTCTGAATTATTTAAAACAAAAATAACTAAATCAGAATTATTAATAATATCTAAACTCTTTTTAACCCCAATTGATTCTACTAGATCATCAGTTTCTCTTATACCCGCAGTATCAGTTAAATTAAGTTTAATACCATTTAAACTTAAAGATCCTTCTACTATATCTCTAGTAGTACCTGCAATATCAGTAACAATAGCTTTATCTTGATCAAGTAAATGATTTAATATTGAAGATTTACCAACATTTGGTTTACCAACTATTGATACATTAATACCATCTTTAATAATAGATGCATCTTTATATGAATTAACTAATTTAGTAAGCTTATCCTTAATAGTAATCATAGTACTCTTAAGTTCATTATAAGTAATATCTTCTTCATCCTCAATTTCGTCTGGATAATCAAAAGCAACTTCTAATTTACCTTCAAGTTCCATTATTTCTTTTCTCATTTCTTTTATTAATCTAGATAAATTACCATTTAATCTATTCATAGCAAATTTTCTTTGAGAATCAGTTTGGGAAACAATTAAATCATTAATACCTTCAGCTTCAACTAAGTCAATTCTACCATTTAAGAATGCTTTCTTGGTAAATTCACCTGGGTCTGCAAGTCTACAACCATTTTCTAATAATAATTCAAGTATCTTATTAGTAGTAGAAATACCACCATGAGAGTTAATTTCTACCATATCTTCTTTAGTAAAAGTACGAGGTGCTCTCATTATAGATACTAATACTTCATCTATCTTTTCATCTTTATCCATAATAAAACCATAGTTAATAGTATGTGTATCAACTTTAGTTAAATCTTTACCCTTAAAAATACTATTAACTATCTCTATAGCATCAGGACCAGTTGCTCTAATAATAGATATAGCACCAACACCTAAAGCTGTGGATATTGCACATATATTTTCATTCATGAGTAGTACCCCTTTCTTGACGCATTGTATTATATCACTTTTTTATAAAAAAACAAAAAAGAAGATATCAATCTTCTTTAGTTATAATCTCACTATTATATAATTGTCTATACTCTTTACAATTATTAAATAAATATTTATGATTTCCACTGTCTAGTATTTTACCATCACTTACAAATAATATTCTATCTGCATTCTTAATAGTAGATAATCTGTGAGCTACTATTAATATAGTAAAATCACCCTTCATATTATCTATAGTTTTCTTAATATTAGCTTGTGTTTCATTATCCAATGCACTAGTAGCTTCATCAAATAATATAAGTTTAGTATTTTGAACAAACGCTCGAGCAATAGCAAGTCTTTGTCTTTGTCCGCCAGATAGTGTGACTCCACCTTCACCTACGACAGTATCATAACCATTAGGTAAACTCTTAATAAAATCATGTAAACAAGCTTTCTTACAAGCAGTTATCATTTCCTTTTCTTTTAAATCAGATTTAATAAGTCTAAAATTATCTCTAATACTTAAATTAAATATATATGGATTTTGAGTAATAATAGATATATTACCTCTTAATGAATCTTTATCTAACTCATATATATCATTATCATCTAAATATATATGTCCTGAATCTATATTGAATAATTTACATATTAAACTTAATATTGTAGTCTTACCTGCTCCACTCTTTCCAACAAAAGCAATAGTTTCACCACATTTAATATCAAAACTCATTTTATCTAATACATTTTTATTATCATATTTAAATGATACATTATCAAATTTTATTCTACCTTCAACTTTATCTAAATGTTTATTTCCCCATGTTTCTTTCTCAAAATCTTTTGAATCATATATAGAAAAAACTCTTTCACAACATAAATTAAATTGTTTTAAATAATTAATTAAACTACTAATAGTTCTATTAAATGACATAACATTACCACTATAATTAGATAAAACAATAGCTATAGGAATACTTAAAACATTACCCTTTAATAAAAATATAAGAAGCATATAATCTAAAAAATAGTATAAGCCGTATAAAAATTCATCAAGTGATCTATAAAATCTCATAAAATCATTATGTTTATATCTAATGTCATTTAATTTTGTAACTTTTTCATCTAAAGTATTTAAAAAACTCACTTCAGAATTTAATACTTTAATATCTCTAGAACCTCTAATAAGTTCATTTAAGAAACTATTAGTTCTTTCTTCTTCTTCTCTCACTAATTTTCTTTTCTTAATTTGTATAGAAGAAAATTTGTTTTGATATATTGAAAAACATATTGTAAAAAATAAAACAAATAATGCAAATATATAATTATAAAAGAATAATATAACAAATATACCTATATCTTTTATTATTTCAGAAAATGAAAATATAATTTCGTTATAACCATTAGAAATATTTGATAAATCCCCATTCATTCTTTGAACAAAAACCGATGATCCTTCCTTATTAAAAGTACTAGTTGTTATTTTTAATATTTCTTTACCTAAACTATTTTGCATATTTCTAAAAACATTTCTTGATATTCTATTAGAAAAATAATTTCTATAATAACCAACAAATGCATCAATAATTCTAATAATAAATAATAATAAACAAGAATAAAATAATTGATTATACTTATTAGATGTTAAATATACAATTCTTTTAGCTCCAATAACTGGAATTATTAAACTTATAATAATTAACAATAAGCAAAAAATTATAAACCCTATTATTTTTCCTTTTTCTTCTTTTAAAAAATACCATAAACGTTTTAGATAACTAAAACTTTTCTTCATTAAATACCTCCAATTAATAATTATATATAAAAAATAAAATTGTCAATACTATTAATTGTTTATTTGATAACCCACTCCTTAAGATAGGTATTAAAAATACCACTAATATATATTATTACCGGTACCCCCTCAAATTACTTGAAATTTTTTAAAATTTTTATAAAAAAATAAAAAAAGATGGAAATTTCCATCTTTTTAAGCTTCTTTTGGTTTAATTACAATGTGTCTATTAGGTTCTTCTCCAACACTTTCAGTATAAACACCTTTGAAATCAGTTAGAGCATTATGAACAAGTCTTCTTTGATAACTATTCATATTTTCAAGTTCAGCTTCAACTTTAGTTTTAGCAACTTCTTTAGCAATTTTCTTTGCAGATCTAACTAATCTTTCTTCATTCTTTTCTTTATAATTTTCAACATCTAATAAGATATATGGATATTCATTAATCTTATTATAGATAACTTGTTTAACTAAAGTAGTTAAAGCTTGTAAAGTTTTTCCTTCTTTACCAATTAAGATATTGTTATTATCTGAATACATCTTAATAGTAATTTGTTCATCTCTAACTTTAGATTCAAAACTTACATCTAAGCCCATATCTTTAGTTATTCCTTTAAGGAAATCTTTTACATACTCTACTAAATCATCTCTAGTAATTACATGAAGAGTTACAACTTCTTTTTTAAGAAGACCACCCTTTGTTTTAGTTACATAAAAGTAAACATCACTTTCACTAACCCCTAAACTCTTTAAAGCTTCATCTTTTACTTCTTCTAAGCTTTTTCCACTAAACACTGTTTCTTTCATATTACTTACTCTCTCCACTTCTCTTTTTTATAATAGCAGTTTGGATAACTCCAAATGCATTAGTAACAATCCAATATAATCCAATTGCTGCTGGTAATTGAACTGAAGCAATACCAATAAATACAATCATAAATAACATCATATATTTTTGTTGCTTTTCTTGTTCTGGATTACCACTAGACATTGAACCCATACTTAACAAGAATGTTAAGGCTGTAAATAATACAATTAATACAATTAATAATATGTACCAATAATTTCCACTCTTAATTCCAAATATAGGAGTTGTACCTAATTGGAATACCCATAAGTTATTTTCAAAAATTGCAGGTACTCTATTAATAGCTTCTAAGAATGCTAAGAATAAAGGTAATTGAATAAATGATACTAAACAAGAAGATAAAGGATTAATATCAGCTTCTTTATAAAGCATCATAGTTTCTTGGCTCTTCTTCATTAAAGATTCTTGATCATCTTTACCAGCATACTTCTTTTCAATCTTTTGTAATTTTGGTTGAATCTCTTTCATTTTTTGACTTTGTTTAGCTGTTTTAGCACTAAAAGGTAATAATATTAATCTTATAAGTAATCCAATTAACATTACAGAAATACCATAATTCTTAACTAACTTACCTACTTTAATAATTAACCAAGCTAAAGGTCTTACAAATAATTGTACCCATAATCCATCATATGAATTCTTTTCATAGATTTTCATATTACTACAACTATGTAGTTTACTTAATTCTACAGTCATATGACTTTCGTTATTCTTATATTGTTCTAATAAAGATTCCTCTTCTGGAAGACAAATTATATTAGAAGTTAAATTTTGTCCTGTTCCACTATTAATAATTGCCTTTTTATTATCATCAACCATAGTTTTAGTACATCCAGTTAATAATAAAGATCCTACTAAAGCAATTATAAGTGACTTTTTAATTTTATTGTTCATAATTCACCTATCTTTACTTATTTTAATAATTCAACTAATAAATTATTCATTTTATCAAAATCCATCTCTAAAACAGATTTCTTAACTATTATAATATAATCTCTATTATTTTTAAATAATTTTTTATTAGCGGTAACTATCTCTCTCACTTGTCTTTTTACTTTATTTCTGATGTGTGCATCCCCTATTTTTTTACCAACAGCAATGCCCCATCTAGTATGAGTTAAATCATTAACCTTATTATATATAATATAACCATTATTTTTTTTATAATGACCATTGTTAATAATCTCATCAAAATCAGAATGTTTTTTTACCATTTCATATCTTCTCATAGCTCTACCCTCTTTATACAAAAAAAAGTCACTTAAGAGTGGCTTTAATTATTTACAAAGTACCTTACGTCCTTTTGCTCTTCTAGATTTTAAGATTTTAGAATTTTTTCTTGCGAAGAAACCATGTTTCTTAGCTTTTTTACGATTATTTGGTTGAAAAGTTCTTTTCATAGTACACTCCTCTCCTTCTGAAAGCAAGGTTATTATAATATATCAACAAAAGATAAGTCAACAAAAAATACGAAAAAATGTATTCTTTACCAATTATCAACAGATTTAACAACATAGTTGATAACTTTTCTACACAAAAAAGTTATTAATACTCCATAATTTGTGGAAAATGTTGAAAAGTACGATAACATCCTATATAATAGGCAATTGAATGGTGGATAACTATGTTTATAAGTCCATTTTTATTAACACAAGAAAAGTATTTATTTATTTTTAAAATAAATTGATTTAAAATTTAATTAGTTAAACAATCTAAACGGGGCGAGGTGATGAAAACATGCAAGAAATGGATGAAAAATTCCAAAATTTTAAAGATATTCTAAAAAAATCATTAACAAATATTTCATATACTACATGGTTTTCAAAATTAGAATTGTATGACATCACTGATAATACCCTTATTATTAAATCAGATAGTGAATTTATAAGAAATTATATAAAGAATCAATACATGGAATTGATCAATGAATCAGTTATAAAAGCTTATAATTTTCCTTATGAAGTAGAACTTTGTATTGAAGAAGAACTACAAGAATTAAAAAATAAAAAACAAACAAAAACAGTTATTAAAGAAGAAACAATAGATACAAATATAAATAGAGTAGGTACAAACTTAAATCCTAAGCTTACTTTTGATAACTATATAGTAGGTAAAACTAATCAACAAGCCCAATTAATAGGACTTCAAGTTGCTGAATGTCCTGGAAACTTATATAATCCCTTATTTATATATGGTAAAAGTGGGTTAGGTAAAACTCACTTAATGAATGCGATAGGTAATTATATCGTAGATAATTCAGATAAAAAGGTATTATATATAACAAGTGAAGAGTTTATTGAAGACTTCTTACAATATTATCGTAGTGATTCTCATGATGATAATAAAAATAAAATATTGGAAAACTTCAGAGAAAAATATCAAAATGTAGATGTATTAATAATCGATGATATCCAAAGATTAAGAAAAAAAGAGGCTACACAAGACGAATTTAAAGAAACATTCGATAAACTTCATAAAATGGATAAACAAATTATTATTGCATCAGATACAAGTCCGAATGACTTAAAAGAATTTGAAGATAGATTAAAAACAAGATTTGCATGGGGAGTAATAATAACAATTGATCCTCCAGACAATGAATTAAAGATAAAAATACTAGAAAACAAAATAGCAGGCCATGAAGCAGCTAAAAAGATAAAAAAAGAAGTATTAAACTATATCGCAGAGAATTCTCCTAATAATGTAAGACACTTAGAGGGAGCAATTAATAGATTATATGCATGTATGTCTATGTGGAATCCAGAAGTGGTAGACTTAGAATTTGCTAAAGAATCACTTAAAGATACGCTTGGAAACGACATATATTCATATAATTCAATAGGTAAGATACAAAAAGCAGTCGCAGATTATTATGGAATAACGGTAGAAACTTTAAAAAGTAAGAAAAGAAAAGCTGAAATTAATAATCCAAGACAAATAGCAATGTACCTATGTAAGATAAAAACGGAAGAAACATGGGAAAAAATAGGATTAGAGTTTAATAAAGACCATTCAACAGTAATACATGGATGTAATAAAGTTGAAAATGAGTTAAAAACTAACCCTCAATTAAAGAAAGAAATTAAAGAAATAACTGATAAAATTTCATAAGTGTTAAAAACTTAAAAATTATAAACAATTAAATTTAATAATTATTTATAAAAAACAACGAAAATACGAATAAAACTTAAGTTTTCAACATAATAAACAGACTATATTAATAACAATATATAAATAAAAAAATAACTAGATGAAAGAAGGAAGATGAAATGAAATTTTCAATTAAAAAATCAATTATATTAGAACAATTAGTAAACGTTAATAGAGCTATATCTCCTAAAAACATTATTCCTATATTAAATGGAATTAAATTCGACTTAGATGAACAAGGATTACAATTAACAGCAAGTGATTCAGACTTAACTATTAAATCACTTATTAAACCAGAAGATATTGAAACAGTAGATAAAGAAGGATCTATAGTTATCCAAGCTAAATATATTATAGACATTGTTAAATCAATGCCAGGTGAAATTATTAACTTTGAAGTAGTAGATGGATCAAGTATCATTATTTATTGTAATAATACTAAATATAATTTAAATTGTTTAAATAGTAATGATTATCCACAAATACAAATGGAAGAAAATAAGAATTCTATTAAATTAAAAGGTGAAGATCTAAAGAGAATGATTAAACAAACTATCTTTGCAGTATCTACACAAGAAAGTAGACCATTACTTACAGGTGTTAACATTAATATTAATGGAAATATCTTGGAATTTATTACTACAGATTCTTATAGATTAGCAAAAAAGACATTTATTCTTGAAGAAAACTTTGATGAAGCTATTAATATAGTAGTTCCAGGAAGAAACATGAATGAACTAGATAAAATTGTAAGTGATGCTTCAATTGTTGAAATCCATGTATTTAATAACAAGATTTTATTTAAAATAGATAATATTTTATTCCAATCTAACTTATTAAATGGACAATATCCTAATACTTCAAACTTTATTCCAAAAGAATTTAAGTACATTATTACTACTAATTTAAATAATTTCTATGCTTCAATCGATAGAGCAGCATTACTTACTCAAAGTAAAGAAAGAAATATCGTTAAAATGGAAGCAAATGAAAACAAATTATGTATTTCATCAATTTCTTCTGAAATCGGTAAAGTTGAAGACTATTTAGATGTAGAAAGAAACAATGATGAACAAATAGTTATATCATTCAGCGCTAAATATATGATTGATGCATTAAGAACATTTGAAAATGATGATATTACAATCTTTATGAACGGAGATTCAGCACCAATTGTTATTAAATCTAATAGTGATGAATCACTAATTCAATTAATTTTACCAATTAAGACATATTAAGATAGTATTTTTACTATCTTTTTTTATTTTTTATTAAAAATCGACAAATATCGACAAAAAACCTCACTTCATTAGTATATAGTGAACTTAAAGGAGGTGAATTAGATGAATAATTACTTAATTAATAGTAATACATTAGCAATAATGTCTTATCAAAGTAAAAGTATTGTTTTTGAAAAGAATAAAAAGATCATAATTAATAAAAATCCTAATGCTATTATTAGATGTAACTGTAATATGTATGGTAGTAGTTATGCAGGTAGGGTAGAAGGAACTAAGAAACTTACTGGTTATTCTTATAAAGCTCCTATTATTATTGAAGATAAGAATAATATTATATTCTTTCCTACATGTTCTCCAAGACTTAAGAATACATCTTGGATAAATATTGATAATGTAGCATATGCATATAAGGATAAAAATAATAATAAAATTAAGTTTAATAATGGTTTTTCAATACCAGTAAACTCTAGTTTAAATGTTATAAATAATCAAATTTTGAGAGCAAGCAGATTATCTTCAAAATTAATGAAAAATAATGCTTAAAATGCCTATTTTATTTTTTAATATACCTCTTTTTATGATATAATTATATTGGTATAGGTGTACTACTTATATAATAAAACTCGTTAAAATTGATTTTAAGGGGGTTAAAATGAAAATTCAAAAAATTAAAGTAATGAACTTTAGAAATTATGATAATTTAGAATTAAGTTTTAATCCTTGTAAAAATATCATAATTGGAAGAAACGGATCTGGTAAAACAAATATAGTAGAAGCTATCTATGTTTTAGCCTTAACAAAGTCTTTCAGAGGTACGAGGGAAGATGTAATTATCAAACATGATAAGGAATTAACTAGAATAGAAGGGGAAGTAAAGGAAAAAAGAAAAGAATCCTTTAAAGTTATTTTAGATAAGAATAAAAAAACGGTTAAGAAGAATAATACTGTTATTAAAAGAATAAGTGATTATATTTCTAATATAAATGTTATTTTATTCACATCAGAAGATTTAAAACTTATAAAAGATACGCCAAATACTAGAAGAAAGTTAATAAATGTTGATTTATCACAATTTAGTAACGAATATCTAAAATATCTTACTTTATATAATAAGATATTAAAACAAAGAAATATGTATTTAAAGACATTATATTTGAATGGTAACGCTTCAAAAGACTATTTAGATATAATTACTAATCAATTAGTAGAATATGGTCTTAAAGTTCATAAATATCGTAAAGAGTTTATAAATGATATATCTTTATATATTTCTGATATTTATAAGAACATAACTGGAATTGATGGGTTAAAACTTACTTATAAGTCAGATTATGATAAAAGTAAGGAAGATATATTAAAGTCTTATAAAAGAAGTGTTAATTCAGATATGAGAAATGGTCAAACAAGTTTGGGAATACATAGAGATGATTATGATTTTACTTTAAGAAATGTGTATTTAAAAGATTTTGGTTCTGAAGGAGAACAAAAGAATGCAATTATAGCATTTAAGTTATCAGAATTAGAACTATTCAAGAATAAAAAGGGAGTAATACCAATTCTAATATTAGATGATCTATATAGTGAATTAGATAAAGTTAAAATCAATAATATATTAGAGTTCATAAATGATGATATTCAAACATTTATAACTACAACAGAAATATCTAAGCTTTCTAAAAGAATAAAAGAGGGAAGCAAGATATTTAAAGTAAAAAATGGTATCGTAGAGGAGGTTACATATGAAAAATGAAATAGATGCTTATAATGATTCCGAGATACAAGTTCTTGAAGGATTAGAAGCAGTTCGTAAAAGACCTGGTATGTATATTGGTACAACATCTGAAAGAGGATTACACCATTTAGTATGGGAAATTGTAGATAACTCTGTAGATGAAGCATTAGCTGGTTTTTGTACTGAAATTCAAGTAACTATTGAACCAGGAGATATTATTTCAGTAAGAGATAATGGTAGAGGTATGCCTACAGGAGTTAATGAAAAGACTGGATTATCTACTATTGAAACTATCTTCACAGTATTACATGCTGGTGGTAAATTTGGTGGTGGAGGATATAAAGTATCCGGAGGACTTCATGGTGTAGGTGCATCAGTAGTTAACGCTTTATCAGATTGGTTAGAAGTTAGAGTATATAGAGATTCTAAAGTATACTTTGAAAAATTTGAAAAAGGTGGACATCCACTAGGAGCTTTAACTGTAATTGATTCATGTGATGATGATATTCATGGAACTGAAGTTAGATTTAAAGCAGATCCTGAAATATTTAGAGAAACTACAGTTTATAAGTTTGAAACTCTAGAAAAGAGATTAAGAGAATTAGCATTCTTGAATAAAGGGTTAAAGATTCACTTAATTGATAAAAGAGGTGAAGAACCTAAACAAGAAACTTTCCATTATTTAGGTGGTATTTCAGAATATGTTAAGATGCTTAATAAAGCTAAAACACCATTACACGAAGATATTATCTATTTAGAAGGGGTTAAAGATGATATTTCTATCGAAGTAGCACTTCAATATAATGATGGATATCAAGAAAATATCTATTCATTTACTAATAATATAAATACTATTGAAGGGGGTACTCACGAAGATGGTGTTAAAGCTGCTTTAACAAGAGTAATTAACAATTATGCTAAAAATAATAATATCTTAAAAGATAAAGATGATGCTTTAACAGGTGAGGATGTAAGAGAAGGTTTAACAATGATTATTTCTTGTAAACATCCAGATCCACAATTTGAAGGACAAACTAAGACTAAACTTGGTAACTCTGAAGTAAGAAAAATTGCATCAGATATCTTTGTTGAAGGATTTGAAAGATTCTTAATGGAAAATCCACAAGATGCTAAGATGATTATTGAAAAAGCAACTACAGCATCACGTGCAAGAATTGCTGCTAAAAAGGCTAGAGAAGCAACTCGTAGAAAAACTGGACTAGATAATATTAATTTTATGGGTAAACTTACTGATTGTAAGTCTAAAGACCCATCAGAATGTGAAATATTTATAGTCGAGGGTGATTCAGCCGGTGGATCAGCAAAAGATGGTAGAGATTATATGACTCAAGCTATCTTACCTTTAAGAGGAAAAATCTTAAATGTTGAAAAAGCTAGACTTGATAGAGCATTAAATAATGAAGAAATTAAGAGTATGATTACTGCATTTGGTACAGGAATCGGTGAAGATTTTGATATTTCTAAGTTAAGATATCATAAAATTATTATAATGACTGATGCCGATGTAGACGGTGCTCATATTAGAACATTACTTTTAACTTTATTCTATAGATTCTTTAGACCAGTAGTTGAAGGTGGTTATGTTTATTCAGCGCAACCTCCACTATATAAGGTAACTTATGGTAAAACTACTAGACTTGCTCAAACAGATGAACATTTAGCACAAATTATTGCAGAAATTCCTGAAAAGTATCAAAATTCTAAGATTATTAACCGTTTCAAAGGTTTAGGAGAAATGGATGCTATCGAATTAAGAGAAACTACAATGAGTGCTAAAAATAGAGTATTAAGACAAGTTACAGTTGAAGATGCTATGGCTGCAAATGAAGTATTTGAATTATTAATGAGTGATGACGTAGAACCAAGACGTAAATTCATTGTTGAAAACGCTGGATACGTTGAAAACTTAGACTATTAGGAGGTAACTTATGGAAGATAATAAAGAATTAGAACTTAATGAAGAAACTGAAGTAGTTGAAACTCCTGAAGAAGCTGAATTTGTAGAAGAAGAAAATAAAATAGTATCAAAAGACATTGTATCTGAAATGAAGGATTCATTCCTTGAATATTCAATGTCTGTAATCGTAGCTCGTGCTTTACCTGATTTAAGAGATGGTTTAAAACCAGTTCACAGAAGAATTTTATATTCAATGTTTGAAAATGGTATTACACCAGATAAACCTCATAGAAAATCAGCAACAACTGTTGGTCAAGTTATGGGTACTTACCATCCACATGGTGACTCATCTATCTATGATGCATTAGTAAGAATGGCTCAACCATTCTCGTATAGATGTCCTTTAATTGATGGACATGGAAACTTCGGTTCTATGGATGGTGATGGAGCTGCAGCAATGCGTTATACTGAAGCTCGTCTAGAAAAATTAACATTAGAATTATTAAGAGATATTAGAAAAGATACAGTAGACTTCGAACCAAACTTCGATGCAACTACTAAAGAACCAACTGTATTACCTTCTAGATTCCCAAATGTGCTTGTTAATGGAACAATGGGTATAGCAGTAGGTATGGCAACAAATATTCCTCCACATAACTTAAAAGAGGTAATAAATGGATGCTGTGCAGTTATAGATAATCCAGAAATTTCTACTATGGAATTAATGGATATAGTAAAAGGACCTGATTTTCCTACTGGAGCTATTATCTTAGGTAACTCAGGTATCAAACAAGCGTACGAAACTGGTAGAGGAACTATTACTATTCGTGGTAAAGTTGCTATTGAAGATAAAGGAAATCATCAACAAATTATTATTACTGAACTTCCTTACCAAGTTAACAAAAAAGAATTCCAACAAAAAATTG
>JAEEGL014165709.1_pt1 | contig 15255 bp, 17 predicted proteins | sample 9134231 | NCBI WGS metagenome assembly JAEEGL01 (sample SAMN16246548, study PRJNA631951) | gut metagenome | biome: gut microbiome; feature: rumen; material: fiber-attached | host: Bos | place: Iran: Karaj | collected 2018-10 | reverse complement strand
CGTCGTTTCACGAGTATAACGAAGACGGGACAGCCCTGGGAAGCTATCATTGTTTATATGGAAATGTCACAGATCTTGAAACTTATACTGCATCGGAAAAAGCCGCATCAGTCGAAGTGACAGGCACGGTACGTCTGGACGATTCAGATGAGTGGACAGATGTAATATCTGCGGATCATGATATTACCTTTACGGGATTAATTGAAAATGGAATTTATGGATTTCTTCAGTGTCAAAAATGGTTGATTGATTTTCCTGAATAGTAATATGGGTGCAGTGTAAGAAAAACCGCCACTTTTTTCAAATCGTAAATGTGGCGGATTGTGGCGGAATGAATGTGCTAAAAAAATATTGTAAAGGTTCATTCAAAAGGTACTGATCTGATATAAGGTTGGTGCCTTTCGTTTTGGTGCAACTTGCACCGGAAAAAGGAGAGGAGGCTATAGATCGTGTCCTGAAATAATCTGTAGGGAAGGTCTATATACCAGCAAACAATTGAATTACTAATTCTTGTTGGTTCGGAAAGATTTATCACATTTTGAAATTTGCAAATGTGATAAACTTTGATAAATAATCCGCGCTAAAATGGTATTGTAAAGAAATCATGATAAGGCACTGATCTGATGAATGACTGTGCCTTTTGTTTTGGTGCAAGTTGCACCGTATCGACAACGATGAGGAGCAATAAAAAAGTGTACCAACTGTTTTACATCGTTTTTTGGTAAACTCCGGTAAACAATACCTGCTAAAATGGTAATGTGAAAATTCTTCGATAAACATTAATCTGATCAATACATATAAACAAGATCTGTAACAAGCATTAAAAACAGTTACTTCGCATAATGTGCCTAACATTGCCAGTAAAATGACGTTTTTTTTGGCATTTACATGGCACATGACCGACTGTAAAAATACTAGTATAGAGATTTGCACAAAAGTACCAATCTGCATCGACTGGTACTTTTTTACAACAGTAATATTTGTTGGGACACCAGGTTACAAGGTTTTTGAAGAAGGCTATGAAAAGACTCATGGCCTTTTTTTGTTTCAAGAAAGGAGAGGCTGCTGATGTCATACGATCCACACAAAACAGGACAAAGAATCAGAATGCGCCGGAAGCAGATGGATATGACTCAGCAGCAACTTGCAGATAGAATCCATTGTTCAGCAGACCATATTTCCCGTATTGAACGTGGGGAACATGGTTTTTCTTTTGAAACTGTCTGTTTAATTGCGGAAGCAATAGATGTGTCCCTCGATTTCCTTGCGTTTGGAGGGATCAAAAGGGATTCATCTGCAGAGGAGATAATAAAAACCATACAGCAGGTTTTAGATTTATATAGCAAAAATCGTCAATGAAACCGGGCAATTCGTCTATCGCTCCCTTCATGCTTCAGATGCATTGAAATACGATAAATACATAAGGAATATCAACAAACTGAATGTAGTTGTATTCAGCATGTGCTTGTTCTAAATAGTTCTTTGAAAAATGAATAATCGGTCCGACTGTTCTTATTTAGGAAGAGGTAAAATACATGGAAATCAAATTAATGACCACAAAAGAAGTAGCAGAGAAGCTTCATTGCTCTACCCATCATATTGGTAATCTTCGCAAACATGGATTGTTGAAAGGAACCAGATTTGCAAGAAACTGGTTGTTTGATGAGGAGGAAGTCAATCGTTTTATCAGAGTCAATGAAGGAAAGGATTTTTGGAATTTCAAAGATATGACTCCGGATGCAGCCCGTGTTAAATATGCCGCTGAATAACATTCAAGACACATATTTCATATTCGGATAATATAAAGGCAGGCATTCTTTATGCTTATGCGCTTTGGTGGCTTCAGTGAAGACTGTAGTCACGAAGAAAAGGAGGTGACTGCAGCAGGAGGACACATTGAAAAAAGAAAAATATATCATTGAGCGTCTCTCGACCAGCAAAGAGCATTCAGGGAAAGTTGTGTCGTATGTTGTCTTTATTCCTTTTTGGCAGAATGGTGAAAGAAAGAACTATAACGTGACCTTCAGAGTCAAGGACTATGTTTCGCCAGGAGCAGCAAAAAAGGCAGCTATAGATGAACGGAACAGAATGATCCCAGTCCTTAAACAAATGAGTAGAGTTGCTCAGCAGAAAACATATACGGTTGATGAGCTGTTTGACCTTGTCCCGCAATACTTTCCTGTCAGGAAAGGATCCATTGTTAAAAACACGAAAGTGTATAACAAACATATTAAGCCATTTTATGGTGATAAGGATATCCACGATATTAAAATGGTGGATGTTCAGAAGACACTTAATTCAGTGGCAGCCTATTGTGTGCAGCAGACAGTCCGTAATGTCAAAACAGACTGGCATAGGATCTTCCAGGTCGCAACCATTATGGGACAGGGGACGACTGATTGGACAACAGTTATCCAGACACCACTTTCCAGCAAAGTGACAGACAGAGCATTATCAGAGCAGAATATCTCAGAAGATGAGTTCAATGCATTCATTGAGTATATGAGTGGATATGGTGGATATATGCCTTCAGAAACGGAACGAATCTATAACAGGGATATTCTGGTTCTGTTATTGAAAGTTATGCGGGCATCCGGCATCCGTCTCCAGGAGGCCAGAGGACTGTCCCGGAAGGATGTTGCCTTTGCAAGAGAAGAGATCTATGACAAGGAAGAAGATAAGGTGTATGTTGTCGATCGTGCGGATATTACTGTTCGTCATTCTGCAGGTACAACGCTGACAGAAGATAATGTAATCCGAAATACTAAAACGCCCTGGTCAATCCGCAGAATACCAGTGTACGACGAAGGTGTTCAGTGGCTGAAAGAGGCAATAGAGTATTCTATGCATGACATTATTTTTGCCAAGTATAGTGGAGAGCCTTTCACAAGTACAGAGGCATCAGATTATATTGGCAGAGTCAGCCGGAAAAGAAAGAAAGTCACAGGTATTGATCTGGATGTCTACTCAACATTGATGCGTAAAGCTTATTCATCTGATCAATATCGTGAACATGTCAGTCCAGCAGTTGTGAAGAAACTGATGGGACATCGTTATGAGACAACATCCATCAACTGGTATGCTTCCGCCAGTGATGAGGAAGTCAGGGAAGCATCACGGAACAGGAAATACAAGAAAAAGGACTGAAGTTTTTCTACGAATTATTCTATGAATACAAAAAAACCGCTATTTCAAGCGGTTATCAAGTGAGCGCTAAGGGACTCGAACCCATGACCCCTTCCACGTCAAGGAAGTGCTCTCCCAGCTGAGCTAAGCACTCATCGTTCAGATGCTTAATTAGAATACCACGCCGTGAAATAAAAATAAAGGGAAAAATAAAAAACATATAAGGTTTCATGCAAAATACAAGAAACACATTTTTGAAAATTAACAGACAAAGCCTTTGTTTTTAACGTACAATTATATAAATGAAAGTACTGGCAATCATTATGGATTCCGGACATAATCCTCTTTTGAAAGAATCTATGCAATGGCTGAAACAGCTGTTTGCGGAAAAGGGAATCGAAGTATCCGAAATCTGTATTGAAAATGATTCTGTGAGAGGGTGTGTCGCCTGCGGAAAATGCTACAGAGCGGGAAAATGCATTTTTGATGATGAAGTAAATACCGTCATCCGACAGATGGCAGACTGCGACGGTATGGTTGTCGGCGGTGAGATCCTGTATGGAAAACTGAGTGAAAAGTGCAGCAGTTTTCTGGAAAGACTGTTCCATGCCGGAACAGCCGCCCTGGCAAGAAAACCTGCCAGTACGGTATTGTACAGCCGCCGCCGGACGGACGCGTCCGCGACAGCAGCTGTAATGGCATATTTCAGTAGGGCGAATATGCCGGCCGCTTATGTACAGCAAGGGCATGTGATCTATGACGAAGCAGGCAGTTACGAAGTGCTGTCCGCTGTCGTTTCCCAGATGACATGGCTGCTGAAATGCATGGAAGCAGGCAAAAAAGAAGATGTTGATTTTACTGACGGCGCGCCGAAACGGATGCTTGACTATGTCCGCTGAATAAGAGTTATACAAGGAGTGATGACTATGAAACGCAGTGCAGGTATTTTATTGCCGATTACATCTCTGCCATCTCCGTATGGTATCGGAACGATGGGAAAGAGTGCAAAAGACTTCGTTGATTTCCTGGTGGAAGCGAAACAGACCTACTGGCAGATTCTGCCGATCGGTCCGACCGGTTACGGAGATTCACCGTATTCTTCGTTTTCTTCGTATGCCGGCAATCCGTATATGATCGATCTGGACGATCTTGCCGAACAGGGACTGCTGAAAAAGAGCGAGTACCGGAAACTGCCCTGGGGCGACAATCCTGAATATGTGGATTATGAAGCGGTCTACAACAGCCGGTTCACGGTTCTGCGCAAAGCTGCCAAACGGCTGATCAAAACCAGATTCAACGAACTGCAGACATTCATTGAGAAGGAAGAGAAGTGGCTGCAGGACTATGCTTTGTTTATGGCAATCAAAGACAGTCTTGGCGGTATTGCCCTGGAAGAATGGCCGGAGCCGCTCCGCCGGCGGGAAGAGACGGAAGTCTGGTTTGAAAAGGAAAGACTGCATGACGACGTTCTGTTCTATGAAGCAGTGCAGTTCATGTTCTTCGATCAGTGGCACAGAATGAAACAGTATGCCAATGAAAAGGGGATTAAGATCATTGGTGATCTGCCGATCTATGCCGCGAAGGACAGTGCCGATGTCTGGGGGTCTGCCGATCAGTTCCAGCTGAACCGCTACGGAAGACCGAAAGAGGTTGCCGGTGTACCGCCGGATGCTTTCTCTGAGGACGGACAGTTATGGGGCAATCCTCTGTATGACTGGAAGAAGATGAAGAAGGACAATTACAGCTGGTGGTTCAGCCGTATTGCCCAGCAGCTTCGTTTCTATGATGTGCTGCGTATTGACCACTTCCGCGGCTTTGAATCCTACTTTGCGATTCCGGCCGGCGATACGACAGCCAAAAACGGCAAATGGAAAAAGGGACCGGGTGCCGGTATGTTCAAGGCAATCGAAAACATTCTCGGCAAACAGGAAATCATCGCAGAAGACCTCGGTGTGCTGACCCCGGCTGTTTACAAAATGCTGGCGGAGACCGGCTATCCCGGCATGAAGGTTCTGCAGTTTGCCTTTGACGGCCGGACGGACAATGAGTATCTGCCGCATAATCACGTGAAGAACAGTATCGTCTATGTCGGAACTCATGATAACGATACCGTTCTGGGCTGGCTGAACAGCTCGGATCCGGAAGTTGTCAGGCAGGCGAAAGAGTATCTGCATCTGGATCAGAAGGAAGGATACAACTGGGGCTTTATCAGAGCTGCCTATATGAGCTGCGCGGATGTCGCGATTATTACCATGCAGGATCTTCTGGGTATCGGCAGTGAAGGCCGTATCAATACACCGTCCACACTGGGCTTCAACTGGCAGTGGCGCTACAGCAAGAAGACTTTCGACAAACGGCTTGCCAGCAAAGTCGCTGCCATGACAGTGTGCTACGACCGGGCGCCGAAAGAAGACTGATCAGGAGAATCTATGAACCGTCAGAATAACAGAGATCCGAAAATCATGTTTTTCTTCAATCTGCTGATTACGATTTTATGGGCATATCTGACGTATCGGGATTTTCAGCGGGGAACATCACCCGCGATCCATGCTCTGTGCACGGTTCTGTTTGCTTATATGACCTATGACTGGTACAGAAAAACAGGAGAAAACGGAAATGAATGAACCGAAACCATTCAACAGCTGGACACAGATTTCCCTGGCCATGGGCGTCGTATTCACATGTGCCGGACTCTGGTGGCTTGTATCAGGCGGCATGAATGCGGCTGCGGTCGCGATGTTTGTTCTCGGTCTGCATTCCTTTGCGGCGGCGTTCATGTATTACCGCTGGCCGCAGTTTGCCAGTAACGCTTCCAATCTGACGCAGTTTGTCAACAACAGCCGACTGACATTGATCTGGATCGGTTTCTTCTTCATGGACGCCTTCCGGCTGAGTGATTCCCCTTATATGAATCTGCTCGTTATTGCGGCTGCGCTTGCCTTCGGTTATATGAGTGTGCGGGCACTGCTGGGGTTCCTGAAAGAAATACGCTGACCGTCTGGTTATACTGGATAAAAAGGGTCCGCAGATAATGCGGCCCTTTTTGCATGGCAGAAAAAGAGGAAGAATTTATTCTTCTTCCTCCATGTAATTGATATATTCGGTGCCGATAATACTCCGGATCTTTTCCGCCAGCGGATACAGCATGGCCAAAGCGGCTTTGCGGTCCGCTGCCAGAGCAGTCAGGCGGATCAGACAGCCGTCATCCTTGGCGTAGGTCGCGACGGTCGGATTCTGCGAGTCCAGAAGATCACCGAGGGCATCCGCAACCGGAGCCTCACCGACTTTGATCACCGGCGCGTGGTCGAAGTCGAGCAGTTTGATATTCAGGGAAACAAGCACCTGATGACTCTTTTCCACCAGATAGGGGAAACAGTATTCTTCGAACATCGGTTCCATCTCTTTCGGCGGACCGGGCAGAAGAATACAGATTTTATCTTCGTCTTCCATGATAATGCCCGGGGCAAGGCCGTGATGGTTATACAGAACTTTCGCGTTTTCCGGAACAAGGGCCTGTTTTTTCAGACTCTGCAAAAGAGACTCCTTCCGGGTGCGCTGCAGTGTCTCTTCCATCATGGAAATGGCAGTTTCGTCATAAACGAGGCTGCTGTGGAAGTACTCCGCGAGCATTTCTTTTGTAATGTCATCTTTGGTCGGACCAAGACCGCCGGTCATAATGACCATGTCGGCTCTTGTGTAAGCAATTTTCACCGCATCCATGATACGGGAGGGATTGTCGCCGACAACCGTCTGAAAATGCACTTCAATACCCGCGGACGCGAGTTTTCCAGCAAGATACCTTGCATTGGTATTCAGGATATTGCCAAGCAGGATCTCGGTTCCCACACTGATTATTTCCGCAATCATTTTTCTGTTTCCTCTTTCAGCAGTTTTTCGTGATCAGACCGATCACTGCAAGCAGTTTGAGATAATTCAGAACGTCATGTTTCATGTCTTCGCGATATTCAAGTGACAGTTCCTTGATCAGCTGGCCGACCGTGCGGCTGCCGTCAATATAATTCAGTGCCAGACCTTCGAATTCATATCCTTTGACGGTTTTGTTCTGTTCATAATGACGGATCGCTTCATCGTATCCGAGAGCTTTGTAATCGCTGAGTGTCTGGAACGGACCGACCGCCGTGCGCCGGTAAACATCCGTCAATTCTTCATCGAGCGGATAGCTGTCACAGAGGTCATACTGTTCCATCCAGGCATCGAAGAGCCGGTTCACGTGTTTTATTTCCGCGGAAATATCCGCGTCTTTAACGAGCGTTTCAGCTGACCGCACCGAGGCGAGGAAATACAGCCGGTATTTGCTGAGCAGGGAACCGAACATTTCCCTGCTGATGTCTTTGCGCAGGTATTCATTGGCCAGACCTGTTTTCATTTCGGTCATACTGCTGTCCAGTTCCTCGAAAAGAACAGGCAGGTCATCGGCTGTGAGACAGGCGAGGTCATAGGCGAAATTCGCCGCGGTCAGACAGGAGAATTTCAGCACGGCGGGATCGATCACGTCCAGCGTGTCGGTCGCCGTGTGATAATTCAGATCCGGCCACTGGCCCAGCATGCAGCAGGGAATGCCGATGGACGGGTCGCTGTAAACCGTATGATCGGATCCGCCGGTATACGGGGATACGCAGTGATTGGTCAGACTGACATCGCCGCCGTTCAGGGAAGAGGCTTCTTTCGCGGCCTGCCGCATACTGTAAACACTCAGCTCACTGATCAGGGACGGGGTGGAAAGCGGTGTTCTTGTCAGGGTAATCGGCCCGTAATAACGGGTCTGTTTGCCGCCGACCATATCCAGGTTCATGGCACCGAGACAGTCCGCATAGTTGCTGTGATCCGAAAGGTAGGCGAATGTGCCGGTGTATTCGGGAACCAGCGTCAGCCGGATCGTATGTTTCGGTTTCGCGATCTTCCCTTCTTTCACCAGCATGTCAATGACATGCATGGCTTCCAGGGTGGCTGATACACCGGAGGCATTGTCATTGCAGGAACTGCGGGGATGGCACAGATGGGCACAGAGGGTGACTGTCCTGTCATCTTCACCGGGGATCGTGACTTCGACAACTTCGATATGGCCGTTGTACAGTGCGGAATCAATATACGGTCTCACCTGCAGATATTTCTTTTCCTCGTTCCATTTTTTCCGGCACATTTCCGCCAGAATATCTCCTTCTTTGGGAGAGAGAACAAAACCGCGGCGTTCCGGTTCATCTTTCAGATGGGTATGCCAGTAGGAAGTATAAGTCAGGGAATGGTACAGATCGGAACGTTTCCGGTTGGGCGTTTCCATGATGAAATCCGTTATCAGGCCGAGCGCGCCTCGTTCATAAACCCAGTTGTACTGATTGATGTTTCCTCTGATAAACACCCATTTGTCTTTCAGATCGATATCCGGATAAGCTGCCTGATCACAGCCGCGATCCAGCAGCACGAGATCGACAGGTGTGTTCCGCATGTCAATCGGATAACTCTTCTGAATGACGGAAATCGGTTCCGCGGAATAATCACACAGTCTTCTGCCTGTATCCGCCAGATCCAGATATGCCTCGCGGACAGACCATTCCTGAAACATCTTGCTCTGCAGATACCAGACATCCGGATCCGCGTCATAGCTCAGGATCTCCGCCTGCAGTCCGTATCTGTCACAGATGCTTTTGACATGCCGGGCGGCTTCACGGAACATCGGGGAAGCCTGTATGCGGTGGAAGCTGGATACCTCCTTCACGACGTTCAAGAGCCGTTTTTCGGATACGGTCTGTTTGAAGATTTCACTGTTCTGCATATCACTGCCTCCTGTTATATCAGCATTGTAACATGCCCGGATCCGAGAAACTTCAAAACGGCTTTTTGACCGGAAATACGGCTCAACAAAAGGCTTTTTTTGGATGTAAGCGCTTCATTTTCAAAAACGGAAAAAAAGATGAAAAAAAGTCTTGCAAGTCCCATTTTACGGTGCTATATTCATACACGCGTAAGGAAAACAACGCCGGATGAAAACAGAAAAACATCCGACTGAAATACAAACGCAAATTGATCGCTGCACGGCGATCAAGTGATATACAACAACAAATCGATGGGTAACCATCGAGTGAAATACAAAGACAAATCGGTGAGAAATCACCGAGCGAAATATAAAGACAAATTGATCGCTGCACGGCGATCAAGTGATATACAACAACAAATCGATGGGCGACCATCGAGTGATATATAAAGACAAATCGGTGAGCGATCACCGAGCGAAATACAACGACAAATTGATCGCTGCACGGCGATCAAGCGATATACAACGATAAATCGGTGAGAAATCACCGAGTGAAATATAACTGTTCCGGAACTGCGGTTCCGTATTTTTTTTCTCTGTGTAAATATCGTATGATAAGACGGAGGTGTCATTTATGTTCATTGCCGATCAGAATGTGCTGATGGCTGTCAATATTGCGGCAGCCCTGCTTGCTTTGTTCAGTATATATATGGGATTCCGAAGAGGATTTATTTCCGCTTTGCTGGGCTTTCTGGTGTCTGTCGTGATTCTCGCAGCTGCCTGCTTCGGTGGCTGGTTTACGGCGCATACCTTTGTGTTCGTGCCGGCTTCCTGGGCGGAAAAGGCGCTGCAGACAGCGTACGGCGCGGCTGCTGAGATTACGCCGCAGACGTTGCTGTATGCCCGGAAGGCCATGACCTTTCTGATTGTCTTTCTGGCTGTCGAACTGGTGCTGCATCTGATCACGCATCCGCTGTTTTCTTCCGCAAAGAAAAAACGTGACAGTATCGGCATGTTCAGCCAGCTGCTCGGCTTTCTGACCGGCTGTGCGTCCGCCGTCTTCTGGACGCTGGCACTTTCGGTATGTCTGATTACTTCCCAGTCAGCGGGAATTGTCAGAAACGGCGCGGATCTTGTCCGTCAGAGTGTTCTGCAGTATCCGGTGCAGTATATCGGCAAACCGCTGACAGCCAGCCTGAAGTCGGACAGCCCGATGGTGGAGAATCTCTGGGAAACAGGTCTGATCCTGGATGAGAAAGATCAGGCATTGTTTGAACAGTGGCTGCAGGAGAATGGCTTTAGCGGCTCTGCTCCGCAGGATAAGTAAAAAAAGCAGTTGGAATGAATCCAGCTGCTTTTCAGTATCCGATTGATTTATCGACAATATTGTTGAGTGGTTTTCCCGCCACGTAACGCTCCAGATTGTCGTGGAAGATCTGCAGAACTTTGTCAAAGGTGACAGCCGCGTTGAAGCGTCCTGAGATATGCGGTGTCAGATAGACATGTTCCATATTCCAGAGCGGATGATTGCGCGGCAGCGGTTCGGGATCTGTCACGTCCAGGCATACACCGGCGAAATGTCCGTCCTTTACGACCCGCAGGAGGTCTTCCGTGACGATTGCCGTGCCGCGGCCGACGTTGACCAGGATCGCGCCTTTTTTGATCTTTCTGAGACGTTCCTCATTAAACAGGTGCACGGTTTCCACGGTCTCCGGCAATGACAGGGCAACGACGTCGCATTCCGGCAGGATCTCGTCCATGTTTTCCATGGTGTACATTCCTTCGACATAATCCGGCACGTCATGAACGGAACGTCTGACGCCGTATACTTTCGCGCCGAGGGCATGCATTTTCTTTGCGAAAGAAGAGCCGATATCGCCCATGCCGACAGAAAGAACGGTTGAGGCGGTCAGCGTGTTGACGGATCCCAGATTGGTGGAATCATGGTTTCTCTGAACCTCAATATAATTGGCCAGATTTTTCATGACCATCAGCACACAGCCAAGCATGTGCTCGGAAATGGCCGTTCCGTAAGCACCGCTGGCATTAGTCAGCACGATCTGTTCCGGCAGATCCTTGTGGGTATTGGCACCGGCCCAGTCCAGCTGCAGCCATCTCAGTTTTTCGCAGTTCTGCAGACGGGACATCGGCAGGCCGCCGAGGATGACTTCGGCATTCTGTATATCTTCATCAGTGACATCATTGCGGTCGATAAAGCGGATGTTGACATTTTCGATGTCGGAAAACAGTTTTTTGTGTTCCTCGTCGATCGGCGTGACAAACAGTACATTGATCATATTCTTTACCTCTGTTCCCATTGTACCGCAAAGAATATGTATCGCAGAGTGATTTGCCGCAGGAGCATTTGCTTTCAAAATGGAACAAAATGAAATAGAATGAAGGTCACGGAGGCGAAAACATGTACAATGACTGGTTTACGATCGGCGGTATCACGATTCACGGCTACGGAGTCATGATCGCCATCGGTATCTTAATGGCATATTTCACCGGTGAAAAACTGGGTAAAAAACACAATCTGGATACGGACCAGATCGATACGATCATCTTCCTTGTACTGATCGGCGGCTTTGCCTGCTCGAAACTGGTATATTGTCTGACCGTCTTTGATCAGTTTGTGAAAGATCCTCTTTCCGTACTGGGCAGCGGCGGCTGGGTCGTCTACGGCGGTATCGTCGGCGGTCTTCTGACCGGCTGGCTGTACTGCAAAAAGATGAATCTGGATTTCATGGCATACTTCAATGTCCTGGCACCCTGTATCGCGCTGGCGCAGGGATTCGGCCGTATCGGCTGCTTCTTCGCCGGCTGCTGCTACGGCATTGAGACGCACACGGTATTCGACGTGCATTTCCCGGACGGTTCACTGGGACCGGGTTCGGCCATCGGGGCACTGCCGACCCAGCTGATCATGTCAGCCGGTGACTTTCTGATTTTCGGGATCCTGCTGAAGAATCTCGCGAACGAAAAGACAAAGGATACGACGGCGGCCCTGTATCTGGTGCTGTATTCTCTGGGCAGATTTCTGATTGAATTTGTCCGCGGCGATACAGCCCGCGGCTTTATCGGTCCGCTTTCCACATCCCAGTTCATCGCGGTATTTACCTTCCTGCTGGGCATGTATATGATATGGCGGCACCAGCAGAAAAATGAGGTTTCATAAAAGTACGGAAAAAATCCGTACTTTTTTGTAAGATAATAGTAATTCCGTACACTGTTATGGATGAAGGGGAAACATGGAAGACAGGGAAATACTGGATCTCTATTTTGCCAGAAACGAAGACGCGATCCGGGAGACCGATCAGAAGTACGGTCACTATTGTTTTACTGTCGCCTGGAACATCCTCTTCGATAACGAGGATTCTCAGGAATGTGTCAATGACACGTGGAATCAGACATGGCAGCTGATTCCGCCGCAGCGGCCGAACCGGCTGCAGTATTTTCTGGCCAGGATCACCCGCGGTTTCGCGCTGAACTGTCTGCGTACGAAGACACGTGAAAAGCGCGGCGGCGGTGAGTATGAAGCGGCTCTCGGCGAACTGGAAGCGGTTCTATCATCCGGTGACGATCCGGCTGCTTCCTTCGCGGCGAAAGAACTGGCGGAAACGATCAACCGCTTTCTGAAGAAGGTGAAGGACAGAGACAGAAACGTCTTTGTCAGACGCTACTTCTATCTGGAAAGCGCCGCGAAGATCGCTAAACGGTATGGCCTGACGGAAAGCAACGTCAACGTCATTCTCAACCGTGTCAGAACACAGCTGAAAGAGTATCTTCAGAAGGAGGGATATTTATGAAACTGAGTGAAGCAGTTCTCGAATCTCTGAATGATATCGATCCAGTGTATCTTGAGAAGAGCGAAAAGGAATACGGATGGGTACACAGATACCGCAAAGCCGGCGCCATACTGTTCAGTGCGGCTGCCGCCTTCCTGCTGTATGTGGCGGTGACGCCGAAACAGACAAACTATGATGCCGGCAGCGCTGTTAACGAAGCGGTTTCCGAAGAAATGAAGGAAGGCGCGTATGATTCTTACAGCAGTGAATCAGACAGTGAAGCAGTGCCGGCGGAAACAGCCGGAACGGCTGAGCGTCACGTTTACGTGATCACCCTGCAGGAAAGAAACGGTGATGCGCTGAATGCGGAAAGTCTGCAGAATGTCTGTGACATGCTGAAGGAAGCCGGCTATGAAGTGAGAATCAATGAGGAAGGCCGGCTGGAAGGCAGCCTCAGTGAAGCGGAACTGCAGGCATGTCTGGAAATGATTCCCTATCCATATCAGGTTGAAAAGCAGTAACGGGAGGAAAAGAAAATGAAACAAAGATGGTTTATGACAGCGGCTCTGGCAGCGGCACTGCTCTGCGGCTGCGGCAGCTCACATTCGACGGGCTCGGCATATTATGAAACGGATCAGACAGCCAGCGGCGGCACTGGCAATTATTACAGTTCCTACAATGCCAAGGAAGAAGCCGCGGATGCCGGCTATGCTCCGGCCGAAGCGAATTCCTATGATGAAGAAAAAAGACCGGCGCCGGAAGTCGATCCGGTGCTCAGCCAGGAGAAACTGGTATATACCGGCAGCCTGACGATTCAGTCACTTGAATATGAAAGCAGCCTGCAGAATATCCGCAATAAAGTAAAGGAACTCGGCGGCATCATTGAATACGAAAGTGAATCCGACAGTAACCATTACTGGTACAACAACGATTCATCCGGCCGCCGCTACATGAATATGACGGTACGGATCCCGACGGAAAACTTTGAGACATTCATGACTTCGGCAGACGGCATCGGCAAAGTCATTTCCCATTCCACCAATGTCATGAATATCTCCCGTCAGTACAGTGACACGACCGTGCAGATCGAAGCACTTGAAAAACAGCAGGAAAGACTGCTGGCCATGATGGATCAGGCTCAGACCATCGAAGACATGATCGTCGTCGAGACCCGCCTGACCAATGTGCAGACGGAACTGAATCAGCTGAAGACATACCGGCAGTCCATGGATACCGATGTCAGATACTCGACCGTGACGGTATCTCTGGAAGAAGTGAAGGAATATGTCCATGTCAATGAATCGTTCCTGGAAAGAGCCTGGAATTCTGTCGTTGACGGCTGGAAGAACTTCAGCTGGGCAGTGGAGGATTTCATCATCTGGGCACTGTATGTCATGCCGTATATCGTGATCCTTGCCGTTCTGTTCGTCCTGAACAAAAAGTTCGGATTCATCCGGATGCCGAAATTCAGGCTGCCGGGATTCCTGCGCAGAAACAGGAAAGACACCGATCAGAGCGATGAATCATAATCTTTGGCCAAACCGGCAAACAGTGATATGATTCCTGCATGCTGATTATTGGAATATTCGCAACTGTCGCGCTGGCGCTTTTCGGAGTCTTATACAGCCTGCTTGGCTACAATATGAACTTCCGGAACCGTCTGATCGAACGGATCACGAAGACCGCGACAGACGCAAACATGAAAAAAGAAAATCTTCTTAAAGGCAGAAGACTCTATATTGAGCGGGAAAACCTGCGGCCGGTGCGCATCAATCTGTACCAGCCGCAGAGTGACAAAAAACTGCCGGTCGTCTTTATGGCCCACGGCGGTTACTTCATTGATCACGATGCCGATGATATCGACGACTTCTGTCAGATGCTCAGTGAGGAATGGCAGGTGAATGTTGTCAGCACCAGTTACAGCAAGATCAAGGCCCATGTCACTTCCTATCCGCAGGATGAAATCCGCGACGTTGTACTGTATTTCCGCCGACATGCAGAGGAATACAACATGGATATGAAACATTTCCTGCTGATGGGATTTGAAGCCGGTGCCTATCTTTCTCTGATCGCTGACCGTTCACTGATTCATGCGGCCGTCGTGCCGAGCGGCATTATCATGATCGATCCGTTTATCGATTATGTCGCCGTCAGTTTCGCTCAGGCCGGTCTGCATCCCAATCCGGCTGCCCTGGTACTGAGCGGCACGGATACGGATGCAGCTGACGAGTATGAGTTTGAACTGCGCCAGGCAGATATCTATATACTGACCCGGCGGATGCCGCACAGCCAGAAAGGTCTGCTGCTGCAGAAAGAAATCACAAACGAAATCGACCGCATGAACTACGAAAACACGATGAAATGGCTGAAGGAGACAGCCGATCTGTTCCTGGGAAGGTAATGAAAAGGACAGCTCATATGATATGGGCTGTCCTTTCGTTGTGTGCCGGGCATGGCACATATCTCGGAGGTTGAAAAGTACCTCTAGCCAAGGGTGGTAACCCCTAAGGCTTAGCCAAACTCAAGGGTGTCTGTTGCGAAGCGGAATCTGAAGGAAGAAGGAGGCAAACT
>JAEEGL013327187.1_pt1 | contig 15255 bp, 12 predicted proteins | sample 9134231 | NCBI WGS metagenome assembly JAEEGL01 (sample SAMN16246548, study PRJNA631951) | gut metagenome | biome: gut microbiome; feature: rumen; material: fiber-attached | host: Bos | place: Iran: Karaj | collected 2018-10 | reverse complement strand
GGGATCGTGGGACACCTGGGCGGGATCTTCTCCCTGATCGAGGACAACGACATCCACGACATCAACACGGCCGGTGAATTCTCGGGCTCCGAACTCGGCGGCATCAAGCTGCACGGGGCGATCGACACCGTGATCCGCCGCAACCATATCCATCACTGCCACAGGGGCATCTGGCTCGACTGGCAGACCCAGGGGACCCGCGTCTCCCAGAACCTGTTCCACGACAACCTGGGCGAAGAGGACGTGCGCACCTGCGAAGACCTGTACATCGAAGTCAGTCACGGGCCCGCTCTCGTCGACAACAACCTGTTCCTGTCACGCTTCGCGATCCGCGAGCGCTCCCAGGGTCTCGCGTTCGTCCACAACATCATCGCAGGACCCATCGACATCGGCAGCGACGGAGGCCGCTTCACGCCTTATCACTTTCCGCACGAGACGGACGTCATGGGCTTCATGACCTTCCTGAACGGGGACGACCGCTTCTACAACAACATCTTCATCCAGCCGGACATCCCGCCGGAAAAGCGCATCGTGCACAGCCCGGAAGTCGCGGCCGCGGTCGGTCAGAATCTCGAAGTCAACGCGGAGGCCGGCCTGCACATCTACGACGGCTATCCGACGGAGGAGGAATACTACGCGAAGTTCTCCGACGAGAATACGGTCAAGACGTCCTGGGGCCGCCGCTACGACTACAACTCCCATCTCCCCATGTACGTTGCAGGCAACGTCTATTTCAACGGCGCGAAACCCTATGCCAAGGAGAGCCTGAACGCAGTGGACACGGAGCACAGGATCGAGTACGGGCTGGAAGAAAGGGACGGGAAGATCGTCTTCCGGACGAATCTCTACCGTTACCTTCCCGAACTTGACACGCCTTTCGTCTGCACGGAGATGCTCGGGCGCGCTTTCGAGCCGGAACAGCTCTACGAAAATACGGACGGGACACCGATCCGCATCGCGGAAGACTATCTGGCCTGCCCGCGCGCGCCTCATCCCGTTCCCGGTCCTTTCGAGGAGAAGAAGGACGAATACACGGTCTGGGAAGACTCTTCCTTCTGATCCGCGGCCATGCATGAAGAAAAGCTCACCGGTGCACGGTGAGCTTTTCCCATACGATGTCACGACACTAGAATTTGTCGATCTCCACGCTTTCGCAGTATTCCGCCTTCAGTCCCTGGAGCTTCGCGAAGATCTCCGTCGTGCAGTGGGCCTGCTGAAGAGCGGGTTCCGTCCAGGATTCGACCAGGAGCAGATCGTCAGGCGCTTCCGCGGCGAAATAATAATCATAGCGCAGGTTGCCTTCTTCGGACCGGGAATTGTCCCGGACTCCCAGATCGCAGATCGCCCGGTAGAAAGCTTCTCTCTGTCCTTTTTTGCAGTGATAAGTCACGTTCCATGTAAGCATACGGTACCTCCCGTGCGCGGCTGTTCCGTCCGCGCTTATAAATCTATGCCTTCTGATTCGACACTCTCCCTTCGTTTCCTGCCTGGGCAGCCGCAAATCATCGGGATCCGCCAGGCAGGATTCTGCGTTTCCGGGCGGAATTAGGGAATCAGTCGTTCACATCTGATAACGGATAAAGAAAAGGAGCAGACTCATGAAAAAAGGCAGGATCGTCATCGACCGGGATTTCCCGATCGCACCCATCGATGAAAAAGTCTTCAGTTCCTTCGTGGAACCTCTTGGAAGATGCGTATACGGCGGACTGTACGAGCCCGGGCATCCGCTGGCGGACGAGGACGGTTTCCGCAGGGACGTCCTGGAAAAGACCCGGCCTCTCCGTCTGACGCTGAACCGCTTCCCGGGCGGCAATTTCACCTCCACCTACCGCTGGGAGGACGGGATCGGACCCAAAGAAAAGCGCCCCCGCAGGGCCGAAGTCGCCTGGCAGTGCATCGAGACCAACGAGTTCGGTCTGGACGAGTTCGCGAGATGGTCACGGAAAAACGGTTCCGGCGTCATGATGACGGTCAACCTCGCGACCCGCGGCGTCCTGGAAGCCATGGACTGCGTGGAGTACTGCAACCATCCCGGCGGCACCTACTGGTCGGATCTCCGGAAAGCCAACGGATTCGACACGCCTCTGAACTATAAATACTGGTGCCTGTCCAATGAGATCGACGGCACCTGGCAGGTCGGGCAGAAACCCGCAAGGGAATACGGACTCCTTGCCCGCGAGGCCTCCAAGGCCATGAAACTGATCGACCCGGAGATCAGGACCGTGCTCGCCGGTTCCTCTTCACCCGGCATGAAGTCCTTCCCCGAATTCGATCTGGAAGCACTGGACATCGCCTACGACCAGGTCGATTACCTGTCCGTCCACAACTATATCGGCAACGCGGAACACGACAGCCCGAGCTACCTCGCGCGCCCGATCACGACCGACCGTTTCCTGGGAGACGTATCCGCCGTGATCCGTTCCATCAAGGCCAAGCACCGCACGGACCATGACGTGTACATCTCCTTCGACGAATTCAACACCTGGCACAGCATCGCCGAGGAAGCCCGCTTCCGGGAAAAATGGCGCATCGCCCCGCCCCTCCTGGAAGACCGCTACACCGCCGAAGACGCTCTGGCGCTGGGCGGCATGCTGCTGGCCATCCTGCGTCACGCGGACACGGTCCGGATCGCCTGCGTGTCCGAACTCGTCAACTGCATCTCCCATCTGCGCACCCGCAACGGCGGCGGCTGCTGGGTCCTTCCCGCCTATTACGCCTTCCTGCATTACTGCAGCTACGGACGCGGGACGTCCCTGGAAACGAAGGTCAGCGCCGACACCTACGACTGCGCACGCTACAATGGCGTTCCGTTTCTGGACGCACAGGCAGTGGAGAACAAAGACGGCGGGGTCACGGTCTTCGCCATCAACCGGAGCCTGGACGACGAACTTCAGCTGGACGCCGTGCTCAGAGGATACGAAGATCTGCACGTCGCGGAGCACATCGTGCTCACGGCGGACGACCCGCAGGCCACCAACACGGAAGAATGCCCGGACAATGTCGTGCCCCGCACGGACGGCAACGCGCGGATCCAGGAAGGCTGTCTCAGCGCCGTCCTGGAGAAGATGTCCTGGAACGTCATCCGTCTCGTTCGGTGAGGTGACGGGATGAATCCGGAGAAAGAAGCGAAGAACCCGCGTATCGCGGACATCCTGGAGAAGATGACCGTCTTCTCCGGAGGCGACATCCACGACACGGAACACTGGCTCAAGGTCTGGGGCTACGCGAAGACCATAGGCGAACTGGAAGGACTGGATCCGGAAACACAGTTCGTCCTGGAGACCGCGGCCATCGTCCACGACATCGCCTGTCCCCTCTGCCGGGAGAAATACGGGAACGCGAACGGCAAGCTGCAGGAAAAGGAAGGCCCGCCGCTGGTGCGCGCGTTTCTGGAAGGCACGGGGATGGCTCCGGAAGCCGTCACCCGGGTCGCTTTCCTGGTCGGGCACCATCACACCTATGAAGGCGTCGACGGTTCTGACTGGCAGATCCTTCTGGAAGCGGACTATATCGTCAACGCTTCGGAAGGCGGATACGCCCCCGAAAAGATCCGCGCATTTCTGGAAGGGAATGCGAAGACCGGGTCCGGGAAACGTCTGATCCGCGAAGTCTTCCGGCTGTAGGAAACCACAGGATCCATGTGACCGTGAGGGTGGAAAACGCTCTGTTTCCATCTTCACGGTTTTTCTGTTCCTCTTTCGTCCCGCATCCGACATTCTCCCCGCAATCCATTCCCATCCGTCCGCGCGTATAGTAGAATAGGTTCGGAACGGAACCATGAGAAAGGAGACGCTCATGCGCATCGATGTCATCCCCGCGGAAGGCCAGTATTTCCGCGCCAACCTCCACTGCCATTCCACCCTGTCCGACGGCACGATGACCCCGGAAGAGATCAAGACGATCTACAAGGCACACGGATATGCCATCGTGGCCTATACCGACCACAGGAACATGATCGGCCATTCCGATCTGAACGACCCCGGTTTTCTCGCCCTGACGGGCTTCGAGATGGATTTCACCGACGGGACGCCTGAGACGCCCTACCAGCTGCGCCGGACCTGCCATATCAACCTCATCTCCCCCGATCCCGGCCGCAGGCACACAGATGAACCGGCCGGATATTCCCCCGACCTGATCAACGCCTACATCCGCTGGGGACATGAGCAGGGCTTCCTCGTCCACTACAACCACCCCGTATGGTCCGGCGAGGATCAGAACGACTATGACCGCTACGAAGGCTTCGACGCCGTGGAGATCTACAACCACGGGACGTACATGAGCGGGTTCCATGAGGAGAACGCCATCATCTACGATCAGATGCTCAAAAAGCACGGCCGCCTCTTCTGTCTGGCCACGGACGACACCCATCAGCTCCGCGACTGCTGCGGCGGCTACGTTATGGTCAAGGCTCCGGCGCTGACGTACGACGCCGTCTTCAATGCGCTGAAGAACGGTCATTACTACGCTTCCTGGGGCGCCCGGATCGATGAAGTCTGGATCGAGGACGGCGTCTTCCATCTGACGACGCCCGGCGCCCGGGAGATCGCTTTCACGACCGGTATCCGTCATGCGGCCCGCGTCACGGCGCCGGAAGGCGGAAGCCTGACCCAAGCCGAGTTCCCGATCGATCCGGACGACGTCTTCGTCAAGGCGGAAGTCATCGACGATGCCGGACGCCGCGCCTATACCAATGCCTGGTTCCTGTAATCCGCAGGAAATGAACGGAGGGACCGCCATGAAAGAAGAGATCGAAGCCCTGTTCGATGCGCCGTGCTGGATCATCGACATCCTTCCATACCGGGTGCCTGCGGACAGCCCCGGGCAGTATTTTGACGTGGAGCAGTATTTCCTCTCGGAGCCGGAGCGCACGGATCTCCGGGAAAGGCACATCCGCACCGTCCTGAAGCTTGCCTGTTACCGGGACATCCGCATGGAGGAAGACCTGGAGACCGTCCCGCCCCCGGAAGCGATTGCCGAAGCGGTCCGGTCCCAAAGGACCCTGCTCCGTATCGGGGACGCCCTCCTCGTATCCGACCCCGGCGACACCTATCTGACCCTCTACGCCCCGGATCCGGAATTGCTGGCCCTCATGAAGGTTCTGGCACCTGCCGAAGGCCTCTTCGTCTGGCAGGCGTAAACAGATCTACTTACATGGCTCCAGGCCTGAGACACGGGACAAAGATCAGAAAACAACAGCCGGACTGCAAAAACCCCGGACTGTCACTGATGTGGCAATCCGGGGTTTTTCCCGTTGTAATACGAACAGCGGGACTTCTCAGATACCGCCCGGGTTCTGCAGTTTCCGAAGCACCGAGATCACCGGGACCGTATCAGTCGTCTTCGTCTTCATCATCCGAGTCATCTTCATCTTCGTCATCACGATCGTCTTCGTTGTCACGATCCTCTTTGTCATCGGGATCGTCCTTGTCGTCGAGGTCGTCCTCATCATCGGGATCGTCCCTGTCGTCGAGGTCCTCTTCGTCATCGGGATCATCCCTGTCGTCGGAACCCTCTTCGTCATCGGGATCGTCCCTGTCGTCGGAATCGTCTTCGTCGTCGGGATCGTCCCTGTCGTCGCGGTCCTCTTCGTCATCGGGATCATCGTCATCCTCATCCAGAAGAGAACTCAAGTCCCCTATGATCTCACCGTCTTCTCCAAGATACTGCGAGATATCGATCCCCGCTGCCCGGCAGTATCGGATCAGTTCTTCCATCGGCATAGCCGCCAGTTCCCGGTCGCTCCATTCAGTCCGGTCCTTCAGAAGGCGGATAATCAACGCTGCTTTACCGGCGGTGATCCCGTGCCGCTCGGCGATCTCCTCTGCGGCATCGTCCAGATCGACGTTCTGCTCCAGAACGATCCCACTTCCCAGAAGGGTTTCCAGCGTCTGTTCAGCATGAATGGAAAGCTTTTGCCGGAGGGCTGTCGTCCTGGTCTCATTTCTTCCGTTCGCGGAGATCAGAAGCGTGTTCTGTGCCTGTGAGAGATATCCCTGTTTGACCATGGATCCAAGGAGGGCATTCACAGCCACGTCCACATCGGTGCCTCTCAGATCCATATCGTCCAGAATGATCCGGCCGTCTTCATTGTCGGCTTCAGCGCTTACGACCCTGCCGAGACGGTTGACGTCGATCGTAACGCTGGGATTGACGTCCAGATAAACGGTCACATCCGGAACACGGAACATCTGGAACCATCCAATCATGACGAGCGCGACACATGCCGCCGCAAGGCCTGCCCATCTGAGATAACGGTACGCACTTTTTCTTTTGGGCTCTGTTCCTTCCAAAAACCATGCATCCTCATTCGCTTTTTCAACCGGCGTGTTCCAGAGCTCCTCGGCGTGGTCTTCCGAAAGGGCGGAAACCGCCCGGCGCAGACGATCATTCAGTTGTCTTTCGTTCGGACTGCTCATAGCATCCTCTCCAATTCTGTCTGGAGCCGTTTAATGCCCCTGTTATATTTCGAAAGCACTGTTGATATCGGCATATCCAATAACGATGCTATTTCTCTGTGCTTCATTCCGCTCACCGCATGGAGCATGATGATCCTGCAACTGTCTTCCGGCAGAACGGTAAAGGCCTTTTCCAATGTCAGCCTGTCTTCCGTGTTCTTGATCCGGTCCAGTCCAAGGTCCTGTACAGCATGTTCTTCCGGCATCTGTACCGTGTGAGCCTTTTTTCTGTACATCATCAGGCAGATATTCCTGGTGATCGTGAAGACCCATGCCATGGGTTTTCCCTGCGGTCTGTACAGGTGTGCAGCACTTCGTATCTTCAAAAACGTTTCCTGCATGGCATCTTCGGCGTCATCGCGGTTCCGAAGGATACTGAGCGCATAGGCAAAGACGGCTGATGCACATGCCTCGTACAGAGAGTGGAACGCCTGCTTATCTTCCCCGGCAATGCGCGGAAACAGAGACTCATCAAGCAGAATGCCTGCCTGCTGAACCGGTGTCTCATATAGAACTGCTTCGAATATAAGCATGCCGTCACCTTTTCCCGATGTTATGGATGGAAATCCCTGCGGCTCTGCAGAAAGGATCGGTCTCATATGAATCCTTGTCCGCCGCGGGTGCCTCTACGATTCTAGATTATATAGGAACCGATGTCAGTTTTAAAGCAGAAAACCGCCGATCCGTCGGTATCTGTCTCAATACAGAACATCTTCCTGCGATTCACTGCGGACGGTTTCTCCAGGGAAGGAGAAAATCTTCAGGACCGATTTTCTCCTTCCCCCGAACCGCTCGGGCTATCGTACCCGAAAAGCAGCGGTTATCGATGTGTAGGCAGTATCTCCCCTAAGCCGGATCCCGGTGATCTTCACCGTATATTTACCGCTTTTCAGGCCTTTGATACCGATTTCCATCTCATCCCGGTCCAGTTCCGAGATCTGGCAGGTATAGGTCTTTCCCGTGGTGTCTTTGATGACGACTTTCGGGTTTTTGTACTGGACCCGTCCGTAGAACTCAAGTTCCAGTTCGCCGTCCCTGCGGTCATATGCGGCTTTTTTGACCGAGAGTTCGCTCTTGGGCGTTTTGAACGATCCGCTGACGGTACCGTAAGTACCGCTGCAGCCTTTCCGGACCCCGGAGATCGCGAACGAATACGTCGTGCCCGGTTTCAGACCGCTGACGTGGAAGGTGAGGTCGTCACTGTCTTTATCCGTGATTTTTGCCGTGAGCGTTTTTCCGGCCGGGTCTTTCACGGTCACGGAAGCGTTTTTGTACTGGACCTTGGTCTTGAAGTCCACCTCGACGTACCCGCGTCCTTCATATTGCGCTCTCAGCATCTCCGGAGCCGCCGCCAGTGCGGGAACGGCCATGCACAGCAGGACGACCAATGCGAGGATTGTGGATAAAATACGTTTCTTCATTGAGCATTCCCTCCATCATAAGGATATCTTTTGTTTTAAGAGTTCTGCAGTCTCTTTGTAGGGCTGCGGTTTTCCGCATCCGGTTTTCCCTTTCACCCAAATAATGCGTACAGGTTCGGTTTTATCGCATCAGGATATTATTTCTTTAAAATTCTTTTGGGATCCCGGGATCAGACGGATGATTCTTGCCCGGCGTCCGCATACAGAGTACAATAAAGGCAGCATACAGCGGATCTGTCGCAACGCAAAGCGGCATCGAAAGAAAGGATGGAACGTCATGAAACTCACAGTCGGCGATTACGATGTCCTGTTCGAAAACGGAGGCCTCGAAGTCAGAAAAGAAGGAAAGACACTCTATTTCAACCACCGCCCGATCTACGTGTCCGTCAAGAATTACGGCGCCATGAGCGTGTTCCGCGACTGCGCCTACGAATGCGTCGAAGAGACGCAGGACGGCGTCACGGCGGAAGGCCGGTTCCGGACCGACAATGGCTCCGTCCTGTACGTCCGCGACCTGTATTCGGTCATTGACGGTACCCTGAAGATCGCCCGCAAGACGATCGTGGAGAAGGCTGATCCGGACGATCTGGGCTTCGCCACGAAGATCTTCTTCTATCAGGCGCTCTCCGACGACCTGCTCGCCTTCGATTACTTCTATCCCGGCCAGTGGTACAAGCACAACGAATACGCCGGGCCCTACGCCATGGGCAAGCGGATGGATCTGCAGTACTACTGGCGCAAGGAGACCAACTGCGGGCTCCCCCTCTTCGCCATGCAGCACATCGAAAGCGGCGAGACCATCGCGATGTCCCGGTGGGCGGCCAACGCCACCCTGCCCTCCCTCGACCGCACGTCTTCCGAGAACTACGCCTACGTGGACGCGAAGATGACGGTCGGCTCCTTCGGCGTCAGCAAGGCGAAGCCCGAAGCCCTGACCTATACCTATTACGGGCACATGATCGCCACGCCCCTGCCGGACACACAGTGCGACGGCGTATCCATCGACTATATCTATCCCGCCGTGAACGGCCAGCAGCCCGTCGGCGGGCGCGGGCCCTTCAACGTGGAACAGCCCCTGTCCAACATCAGCTGGGTGCATCCCATGCGGGAAGGTTTCGCGCAGGACTACGCCCTGGGCGTGACCTTCCGCCGCTATCCGGACTTCAACGAGATGATGAAGGGCACCTGGCGCGAAGTCTATCCCCGCCTGAAGGACCGTCTCTTCGAAGTCGACAACGGGCTCCTGTTCGAGAACATGATGCGCTTCCTCAAGGCCGTGACGAAGCAGTTCGGCAAGGCATGGGGCACGCCTTTCGTCGCCCAGCTCCCCGACTTCGATCCCAACTCCTTCTCCGCCGAGATCGGGTTCGTCGGCCAGCAGACCGGCATCGGCTACCAGCTGCTCCGCTGGGGACGGCTCCGCAACGATCCCGAAGCCGTCGAAAAGGGCCTCGGCATCTTGGACTACTGGGCGGACTGCACCATGACGAAGACCGGCTGCCCGAAGGTCTGGATGCATCTGTCCACCCATCAGCCGGAACCGCAGCCCCAGTGGATCCGCGAGATCGGCGACGGCCTGGAAGCCATCATCGACGCCTACGTCTTCGACGCCAAGCGCGGCATCCTGCATGACAACTGGCTCGACTACTGCACGAAGACCGCCGACTGGCTCGTCGCCAAGCAGGAGCCGGACGGCAGCCTGTACCGCTCCTACTTCTATGACGGCACGCGCTGCATGGACTCCAAGGCCAGCACGCCCTGCATCGTCCGCTTCCTGATCCAGATGTACCTGGTGACGGGCAAAAAGGAATACCTGGATTCCGCCGTTGCCGCCGGCAACTGGACCTATGAGCATCAGTACCTCGGCTTCGAGTACCGGGGCGGCACCTGCGACCAGTCGGACGTCATGGACAAGGAGTCCGGCATCTACGCCATGTTCGCCTTCATCGCCCTGTACGACATCACGAAGGAGAAGCGCTGGCTCGACGCTGCCTGCGGCGCCGCGGACTACGTGGAGACCTTCACCTTCGTATGGAACTTCCCCGTGGACGATCCTTATCCGACCCATCCCTTCAACCGCAACCACATCTCCGGCCAGAGCAACGTGACCGTGGGACACGGCGGCGGCGACGTCTACATGGCTGCCTGCAGCTACGTCTACTACCGGCTGTACCTCCTCACCGGAGACCAGCAGTACTGTGACTTCGCAGAATTCATCAACCTGAACGTGAAGCAGGTCAACGATATCGACGGCAGCATGGGCTACAAGTACATCGGTCTCGTCAACGAGGGCGGCGGCTTCAGCGATCAGCAGTACAGAGGCCGCTTCCACTGGCTGCCCTGGTGCACATTCGTCGAGGTCGATCCCTCCTCCCGCTTCTTCGACACCTTCGGAGCCTATGAGGTCGCAGACATCGAGAAACTCCCTCTGGAAGAACGGCTGAGGCGGAACGAGATCTACGCGGATTATTTCACACGCTGAAAAGAGAGGCGGACCTATGGATACTGCATGCTTTCAGGGCAAAGTCGCCGTCGTTACCGGCGGAGCCAACGGGATCGGGAAATGCATTGCCGGTGAGTTCAGAAGATACGGGACCGCGGTCGAAGTCATCGACAAGGCGCCCGGAGACCATTTCGTGGGAGACATCTCGGACCATTCGGTCCTGGAGGATTTCTGCCGGGATGTCATCGCAAAGCACGGGCATATCGATTACCTCGTCAACAACGCGCTCCCCCTGATGAAAGGGATCAGCGAGTGCACATATGAGGAATTCGCATACGCCCTTGCGGTCGGGGTAACGGCCCCCTTCTATCTGAGCAAACTGTTCATGCCCTATTTCCGCAAAGGTGGGTCGATCATCAACATCTCCTCATCCCGCGACCGGATGAGCCAGCCTCAGACCGAGAGCTATACCGCTGCCAAGGGCGGCATCTCCGCACTGACGCACGCGCTCGCGGTCAGTCTTTCAGGCAGGGTCCGCGTCAATTCCGTATCTCCCGGCTGGATCGACACATCGTTCAGGACCTACACCGGTCCGGACGCTTTCCAGCAGCCCGCCGGACGGGTCGGGAACCCCCTGGACATCGCGAACGCCGTGCTCTTCCTTTGTTCCGACGACGCGGGATTCATCACGGGCGAGAACCTCTGTGTCGACGGAGGCATGACGAAGCTCATGATCTACCACGGAGACAACGGCTGGACTCTGGACGGCTGACGCGCTTCGGTTTTCATATGAAAAAACTCCCCGTGAGAACCGTGCCGGGCTTTTGGCCCGGTGGTTCTCCGGGGGAGTTTTCTTTTTTAAGGATCAGGCACAGACAAGTTCGTCGTCCTTCACGTCGATCGTGATGACGGAGCCGGGCTCCAGATCGCCGCGGAGGATAGCCTTTGCGATCAGCGTCTCCACCCTGCTCTGCAGGTAGCGGCGGAGCGGCCGCGCGCCGTACAGCGGATCGAATCCGCGCTCGATGATGAGATCCCTTGCGGCGTCCGTGATCTCCAGTTTCAGGTTCTTCTCTTCCAGACGTCCGCGCAGGCCCTTGAGCATGATCTCGATGATCCCTGTCAGGTTCTCCTTCGTCAGCGGACGGAAGAAGACCGTCTCGTCCAGCCGATTCAGGAATTCAGGCCGGAAGTTCCTGCGCAGTTCCGCCATGACGGCTTCCTGCGCAGCCGGATCAACGGACCCGTCTTCACGGATACCTTCCAGGAGTGCCTGGCTGCCCAGGTTGGACGTCAGGATGATGATCGTGTTCTTGAAGTCCACGGTGCGGCCCTGCGAGTCTGTGATGCGGCCGTCGTCCAGGATCTGCAGCAGGATGTTGAACACGTCCGGATGCGCCTTTTCGATCTCATCGAACAGGACGACGCTGTAAGGCTTGCGGCGAACGGCCTCGGTCAGCTGGCCGCCCTCGTCGTAGCCCACGTATCCCGGAGGTGCCCCGATCAGGCGGGACACGGAGAACTTCTCCATGTACTCCGTCATATCAATCCTTACGATGTTGTGCTCGTCGTCGAACAGGCACTGTGCCAGGGATTTGGCCAGTTCGGTCTTGCCGACGCCGGTCGGTCCCAGGAACAGGAACGAACCTATCGGACGGTTCGGATCGGCGATGCCGGCACGGGAACGCAGGATGGCTTCCGTCACCTTCTCGACAGCTTCGTCCTGGCCGACCACGCGCTCATGCAGCGCATCGTCCAGATGCAGCAGCTTCTCGCGCTCGCTCTCCATCAGGCGGGACACGGGGATGCCCGTCCACTTGGCCACGATCTCGGAGATCTCCTCTTCCGTCACGGTGTCGTGCACCATGGAATCGTTCCGGCTGCTCTCGGCAGACAGTTTTTCCGCTTCCTCCAGCTTCTTTTCCAGAGCGGGCAGTTCGGAGTAACGCAGCCTCGCAGCCGTCTCGTATTCATACCTCAGCTGAGCGTTCTCGATCTCGGCATGCATCTTCTCGATCTCGGACTTCAGCCGTTTGACCTCATCCACGCTGTTCTTCTCCGCTTCCCAGCGGGTCTTCATGGCGTTGAAGGTCTCCTTCTGGTTCGCCAGTTCCTCCCGGAGCTTTTCCAGGCGGTCCCGGCTCAGGGGATCGTCCTCCTTCTTGAGGGCCATCTCCTCGATCTCCATCTGCATGATCCTGCGCCGGATATCGTCCAGCTCAGAAGGCATGGAGTCTATCTCCGTGCGGATCATCGCACAGGCTTCGTCGACGAGGTCGATCGCCTTGTCGGGCAGGAACCTGTCGCTGATGTAGCGGTTCGAGAGCGTAGCGGCCGCGACGAGCGCGTTGTCGTGGATACGGACGCCGTGGAAGACCTCATAGCGTTCCTTCAGGCCTCTCAGAATGGAGATCGTATCCTCCACCGTGGGCTCGTCGACCATGACGGGCTGGAAACGGCGCTCCAGGGCCGCATCCTTCTCGATGTACTTCCGGTACTCGTCCAGGGTCGTTGCGCCGATGCAGTGCAGTTCGCCCCTCGCCAGCATGGGCTTGAGCAGATTGCCCGCATCCATGCTGCCTTCGGTCTTGCCCGCGCCGACGATCGTATGCAGTTCGTCGATGAACAGGATGATCCCGCCTTCGGACTTGCGGATCTCCTCCAGCACGGCCTTGAGCCTTTCCTCGAATTCGCCGCGGTATTTCGCGCCTGCGATCAGGGCGCCCATGTCAAGGGAGAAGATCGTCTTGCCCTTCAGCCCTTCGGGGACGTCCCCGCGCACGATGCGCTGGGCCAGCCCTTCGGCGATGGCGGTCTTGCCGACGCCGGGCTCACCGATGAGCACCGGGTTGTTCTTCGTCTTCCTGGACAGGATTCGGATGACGTTGCGGATCTCGTTGTCTCTTCCTATGACAGGATCGAGTTCGTTCTCCCTTGCGCGCTTTACAAGGTCTGTTCCGTATTTTGTCAGAGCGTCATAGGTGGATTCGGGATTGTCTCCCGTTACCGGAGACGTCTTGACCTTGCTCAGTTCAGACGAGAAAGCCGCCTTGCTGATCCCGTGATCCGACAGGATCCGCTTGACCGCGGGCGTCGCCGCGGCGAAGATGCCGATCATCAGGTGTTCCACGGAAACATAGGCGTCTCCCATGGACTTCGCGGCTTTTTCGGCGGCCGTCAGAACACGGTTGGCATCCTGGGACAGATAGATGGAATCCACTCGCGCCACTTTGGGGAGCGCGGCGATCGCACTGTCCAGTTCAGCGAGGACTGCGTTGCAGTCCACACCCATTTTTCCGAAAAGAGACGGGATCAGCCCGCCGTCCTGGTCGACCAGCGCATAGAAGAGATGCTCAGGCGTCATTTCCTGGTTGCCGTTTTCCTGAGCCATGGCCTGGGCGGTCTGAAGCGCCTCCAGGCTTTTCTGTGTCAAATTCTCTGCCTTCATCAAGCAGCACCTCCTCTTTGTGTCCCTTTACAGATACAGATCCGTTCCCTGCAGCCAGGTCCTGTATGCGGTCTCCACGTCATGCGCATCCATACGGCCCGAGACATAATTCTTCATCAGCCGGTCGAACAGCGTGATGTATGCGCTCATGGCTTCCGCCAGTTCCTGGGACGTACAGTCCTGTCCGGGGTAGGCAAGGCTGCGGGTGAACTTCCCGTCATACAGGGCGTACTCCGCCGGAGCGGTGAGCCTCGGCGCGAGCCATGTGTCCTCTATCCGCTTCCATAAACGGAAGAACTCCGTCATGGACTGGATCAGGGGAACGGACTGGGTCCGGAAGATCACGGACAGTTCGCCGATGGACGTCCCGCCTCCACGGTACAGTTCCACTTCGTATTTCACCGTCGGCCGGTACTTGTACTCCAGAGAGCTCTTCAGCGACATCGTGGAACTGTTCGGAGCAAAGAACGGGATCAGGTCCGCGGACGGCGCCATGAAGCGTTCGATGGCGGAAAGGATATCGTTGATACGGCGCTCGGGCGTCGTGTAGTTCACATACTCCGCAAGTATCTGATTGATCAGGGCGGACCGATTCGTCCCCAGCCTGTGCGCCAGGAGGTCCACTTCCCTTACGACCTCGTCCTGAAGCATCAGGCTGTAAAGCGTCTTTTTCATATCCGCTTCCTCCTTTTCCTGTATCTGAGCACAGTATAGACCTTCGTTTATATTTTGTCAACAGTTTTATATAAAATTCTTTTCGAATTATATTTTTTCTTTTCCGTTTTTCCTCAACACGCAAAAAAAGCGGAAGCCTGCTGTCAGGCTTCCGCAGTCACAGGACCGGTATCAGTTTCCTTTTTCGGAATTGTCCTCCCTGAAGAGGAAACGCAGGATCTCAGGCATGTATTTGGCCCATGCCGCCTCGTTGTGGGTCTGGCGGCTGTCGAAAAGGAACATGGCATGACGGCGGTCCATGCCCTTGGCCTTGAACTTGCGGTAAACCGCCAGCACATCGTCCACAGACGTGACGTCGATGCCCTGATCGCCGTTGAAGAAAGCGATGCGGTGGTCCGCCAGCCGGGAGAAGTCGTAGCCGTCCAGCTCCTCCAAAAGCGCGTTCGGGCGGAACATGGGAAAACCCGGGGAGCAGACGATGGCCCTGCCGAAGACTTCAGGGTAGCGCAGAAAGAGATAGTAGGAAGCGGATCCGCCGGCGGAAATGCCGCCGATCGTCGTATGCTCCGTGTCCGGCAATGTGGCGAATTCCGCATCGATCAGAGGCTTGAGCTGCCTGACGATGAATTCACCGTACAGAGGCGTAGTGCTGGCGTCCTCGATCAGGGGCAGCTTGTGACCGTTGACGTCCGCTCCCGCCTGCCGGCGTGGATAGGGAGGAGTCAGTTCCGTGCCGCGGGTCTCGGCTGTATCGATGCCCACGACGATGGCGGAGATCCCCTCTGCCGCGAGGCTCGTCACGGCACGGTCCAT
>JAEEGL012791770.1_pt1 | contig 15255 bp, 11 predicted proteins | sample 9134231 | NCBI WGS metagenome assembly JAEEGL01 (sample SAMN16246548, study PRJNA631951) | gut metagenome | biome: gut microbiome; feature: rumen; material: fiber-attached | host: Bos | place: Iran: Karaj | collected 2018-10 | reverse complement strand
AGGAATTATGGGTTATGCCGGTGTAAACCTGGACATGATTACCGCAATGATTATGCCGATGATTCTTGGTATTGCAGTAGACGACACAATCCACTTTACAAACCACATCAAGTATCATTTTGAGCTTACAGGAAATTACCGCAGCGCAATAGAAAACTCATACCGCGAAATCGGCAAAACAATGATTATGACTACAGTCATCCTCTGTGCCATGTTCGGAATTTTCCTTACAAGCACCATGACTGTTCTGGTAAACATAGGCTGGCTTTCAATCGTAGGTCTTGGCAGCGCGCTCATCGCGGACTACACCTTAACCCCGGTACTTTTGTACCTGACCAAACCCTTCGGCAAAGAACGGAAATAGAGCGGAAGGAGATGTAGGGGGCAGCCGCCCCCTCGCTTCCAAGTCCTCGCTCGCCGGGCTTTCGCGCGGCTCGTTCCGGTCTTGTACGCTACCCCCACGAGCGGGGCACATACTTCAGTTTTTGCCCCGCAACGCCCCGGCTCACCAGCTTTCGTTTTTGCAAGCTGTTATAACCCCGATTATTCATCAAAGTCATGCTCTATTACGCGGTCAAAAGAATCGTCCAAGACATCGCAAATTTTCTCTGACGTGTCCTGAATAACATCCCCAATAAAACACAGTCCTTCAATGATTTTCTCTGGAATTTTGGAAATATCATCAAAATCATCATCTGAATCAGTATCACAGTTTTCATCATCCAAATCATTCTTGTCAGACTCTTCCTCCGAATCATTATTATCTTCACACGCAATATCGCCGTTTTCTCTCATTTGCTGCAAAAGTGAAACCGCCTGTTCTTCTGGAATATCAAATTTAGAGGCAATCACAGACGGATCTTCACATCCGTTTGAAGCAACAAAAGTAAATACTCTTGTGTAAAGATCATGTTCTGTTTGTGCTTTTTTACAAATGTCACGACATTCTTTAATGAATGTCTTTGCAGCCACATCTACGACTGTTCCTATTAATTTAAGTGTTGGTAGAGTACCACCCAACAACTTTCCCCAAGGTTCGGACATTGTAAAATCAGCACTTTCAATGTCTTTATCAGACAAAGCTCCTACACCGTCTGTTTTCATTTTGGTTACCAATTCATCGATACTCATAATTTCCTCCTGTCATTGAGTTGTGTATCATATGCCGTTTTCGAACGGTCTATTAATGACTAAGTTTTTGATAAAAATAGTTCCAAGAACAAATAAGGAAACTTCTGCAAGATTTGTTGCAAACTGTTCAACCTGTGCAGAATGTTTCTTCCCGTAGCGACACCAGTTGGCAAAATGCTCGCAGTTATTCCAAAAAAGAGAGTATTTCCCTTTTTCGCTTCCCACCGCATTCAAGGCTCGCATAACAGTTTCTTTACGGCTGTAGCTTTTAGCATTGTTTGCCTCAATCTGAACTTCTCCATCTTTGCAAAAATCATCAAGAGTAGTCTTTCTTATGCAAGCATTACGCACAGAAAGTTCGTGTTCGCTTCCACCCGAAAAATGAACGACGGTATTATTTCCGACGTAAACTCCGTAATGTTTGTACAGCCCACGGTCCACAGAAAGCACGTCTCCCGGCAGTGGTTTGTTTATTAAGTTTGAAATATTGTTCATGGCTATAAGATAATGGGGAACAGTGAAAACCGCTTTGCTTGATAAGCTAAATTTGTAATGCTTTTTAGTGCAAACAAACAAAAAAGGTGTTATATTATATTTAAAGGTAAAGTTTTAGCTGCCTTATTTAGGAGGTGTAATATGAGCGATTTCGCATTTAATTATTTTAATTCCGAACTCGACAATTTAGCAGTACCAGAATTGACTCAGATTCTTGAAAAAGTTAAAACCTTACTTTCACAAAAAACAGAAACAAACGACACTTCTTTTACTCGCAAACTAGGTGGTTTGGAAGAAGGTTTTTACATGGCATCGGATTTCAATGAAACACCAGACTGCTTTGAGGAGTACATGTGAAATATATACTTGATACAAATGCTCTTATTTACAGCTTATGCAGTCCAAATGACCTTACAGAAGTAGCAAGCCATATTATTACTACAGAAAAAGAATTGCGTGTCAGCATCGTTTCTTTTTGGGAAATAGCAATAAAACAATCGCTTGGAAAACTTAAAATAAACTCTTCAATTCCTGATATTGAAAAAATCTGTAAAGATAGAAGCATTGAAATAATTCCTATAACATCAGATGAGATTGAAGGAATAAAATCATTGCCTAAAATTCATAAAGATCCTTTTGACAGGATTATTATCTCTCAGGCACAGAAAAGAAATCTAAACATAATCACAAGTGATACGATAATACCGCAGTATGCAGTAACTGTAGCATGGTAAGCAGTTCAGTTTTTTTGTGTTTTTTACCTCAAATATTTTTCGCCAAAATCATCCAAGACTTTCTTCTGGCAATCAACAAGCATTTTCATCATCTCAACTATATGCTGGTGATTCTTTGCGTCCTTCTCGCCTGTAGAAAATAAATCAGAAACATCAACTCCAAGGGCTGCCGCAATTTGTGCAAGTGTGTCTGGATAAGGCCATTTTGAACTCTGTTCAATAGAACTCATAAAAGGAAGAGAGATATCCGCTTTTTCGGCAAGTTGTGCCTGTGAAAAACCTTTCTGTGCCCTAAATTTCTTTATATTCCTTGCCAAAGTTTGCCGAAGTTCTTCACCTGTCATAATAATCCTCGTAGATATAGTTATTTTCCTATCAGAATTATTCATTTACAAATATCTATTAAGAGTAAGAAGTACTACCAATGAGAGTTTTATGTATAAAACAAGTAGTCTTATAAGAAAAATAATTTACAAATGGGGAAGGTGGATGTAGAATTATAAAGTTAGGAGTTTTTATAAAAGTAAGATAATCCAAGAAAGAAAATGTTTTAGAATTGTATTATTGGAAAATGTCATAAATCCCTCGTAAGCTAAAAAATTAGCTTGATAAGCTATGATTCATTTTTTTTGTCCTAATACAATTTAATAGAATCGAAATATCGGGAGTACATTTGATGCAAAAGAAATTAGGACTTGTTTTAGCTGGAGGCGGTGGAAAAGGGGCCTATCAAATAGGCGTATGGAAGTATTTAAAAGAAATAGGAATTGATAAGCATATTTCTGTAATATCAGGAACATCTGTAGGCGGCTTAAATGCAGCGCTACTTGCAATGAATGATTATGATATAGCAGAAGATATCTGGAGAAATCATATTGACGGAGCAATATTATCTCGCCATTCATATGATATTGCGATAAAAAAAATCATAAGAATAATTCCTGTTAATATTCTTAATTTAATACCCAAAATTCTTACATATATTCAAGATGGATTGTTTAGTAGAGAAGGTCTGTCTGATATTATGAATTCTTATATTGATTTTGAAACAATAAAGAAATCGAATAAATCAGTATATGCAACTTGTATTTATTTACCTGTAATTGAAGATAAACTTGATATAAATGGTCCAGAGAAAAATGAGAGGGTTGCTTTCAGATTAAATAATTATGATAAAGAAATCATAAAAACTATTTTACTTGCGACTAGTGCTATTCCCGTTGTTTTTCCTCCTGAATATATTAATGGGCGAAAATACATAGATGGTGGAACACCAATTCCAGATGTAGGTGACAATGTTCCATTAACCCCATTAGATATAGAAAAATGTACAGATGCTATTATTGTTAATTTAGATATCCATAGTGATCCACCTTCTATTAAGGATAAATATGGCAATGTAATGCATAAAGAAAAATCACAGTTAAAACTTTATCAGTTATATCCAAGCAGAGATATCAATGGTTTGTTTGGTATTGGGAATACATTGAACTTTACACCAGAGCTTGTAGATGAGTTAATGAGGCTTGGATATATCGATGCAAAAAATAATGCAAAAATATTCGAGAGAATTCTGAAAGAGTATGAATCTACAGAGAATATTTCTTCAAAAACTATAGATAAATCGAGATTTGATAGATTAAATGACAAAATTGAGGGTATAAAAGAACAGGCAGCAGTAAACCTTAAAATGTCTACTAAAAACAATGAGAATAAAGAAATAGGGGAGATAAAGAGTATGAATTTTGAATTAGAAAACCAGAATAAATATCATTTAATTCTTTCAAAGTTAATTGAAGAAGGAAAAAAAGTTGATATTTCCACAGAGGCAACAGAAAACTTACAATATGCTGTTGAGAATATGAAAATCTTAATACCTGTCGTTGGTAATTTTAGTGCAGGAAAAAGTTCTATACTGAATTGCTTTATAGGAAAAGATTTATTACCTGTTGGTATGGAACCAACAACTGCCATTCCTTCAGAATTGTATTACTCAGAAGACGAATATACGGAAGGTGTTTTATCTGATGGAACTGTAGAAAAACTTGATAATCTATCTAACTTAAATAAAAAATATGTTTGTTTGAGACGTTATATAAATAGTGCTGCCCTAAAATCAATTCAACCTGTTGTTTTAGTAGATATGCCAGGTTTTGACTCTCCAATAGATGATCATGATCAAGCAATTTTTAATTATCTTGATAGGGGGTTACATTATATTGTATTGATATCAGCTGATGGTGATAAAGTATTACAACCTCACGTTAAAAGACAAATTGAGAATATTAAAGCTTTTGGAAAAGACTGTTCTTTTTGTCTTTCAAAAATCGATTTAATAAGTTCCGATATAGCTGAAGAACTAAAACAAGGGTTAATTACGCAATTATTACCTATTACAAAAAAGCAGGAAGAAATTCATTGTATAAGCAATACAAAATCCTCATTATTTGATGATTTTGTAAAAAGTTTCAGACCTGAAGAATTATTCGAAACAATATTCAAACCTAGAATCGTTGAATGTGCATTTAATGAAAAACAATCTGTAAATATAGTTTTATATGCATTAAAAAATGATAAACAAAAAAATAATAACGCTATTGAAGATTTGAAAGATTCTTTGGAAAAAGTAAAATGTAGAAAAGAAAAATTACTCGAAAATTATTCTAACTATTCTTATGAGGAAGAAGCTTCTGAAATCGCAGATGCAGCTGGCTCTGCTATTAGTTCACAAGCCGATTCCTTGGTTGATCTTGCAATGTCTAGTGGTAGCGATGCGCTTCAAGCTGAGATTTCAAGCATAATTCAAAATGCAATCATTGTAAAAGTTAATGGTATAACATCAAGACTTGTAAATAAATTGTCTATAGAGTTTTCCCGAGATATCGAGGATTTAAATTCTATTCTGGGACAGCACAATTCTTCTGCTGTATTAACTAAGTTAAATGACTCTGTGTTGAATGACTCTATAAAAAAATTGTTTGATTCAACAACAATACAAGTTAATAATTGTAATAAACAGAAAGCAAAACAAAAATCAGCAGATTTATTATCAAGGCTTCCTATAGGTTTAGGATTAATGAAAATTCTGACACCTTTAGTCGGCATAACTTCAAGTTTGGTAGTAAGTGCTTTTGGTCTTCTTTCAGGAAAAACAGGTAATCGAAAACAGCGTGAAACTATAAAACAAGATATTATTGCTCAAATTCCCCCTGTTAAGCGCGAAATTAGAGTAAAATCAACAGAGATTCTTGCTGATAATGCAAAAGAAATGATTACTGTAATTTCAGAAAAATATGAAACTATAATAAATCAGAAACAGGAAGAAATTTCAGAAGTTGCAAAAACTCTCGATGAATCAAAGAATATAACAGAGAGAGTGAATTTGTGTGAAAGTGCATTAAAGAATATCGATTCTCTCTTAGAGGAAATATTATAAGTATATTTTAGGAGATTAATATGAAAGATAATTCTGTATTAGAAAAAATTTGTAATTTCAGAGACAGACTTGATGACATTCTTAAAAAGAATGCTTCAGATATAGCATTGAAAGATAATATTGTAAACATTTTAGAAGACAATAAGATTGAAACGATAAAAATAATAAAAGACGATTATGAGAAGAAGGTAGATAAAGATCGTCTGTTGAAAATTGGAATTGTTGGACCTGTAAAGGCCGGTAAATCTTCTTTGCTTAACAGCTTGTTTTTTAATGGGAAAGACTATTTGCCAAAAGCTGCAACTCCAATGACCGCCGCATTAACAGAAATGACATATGGCGAAGAGTGTGAAGTAAATATAGAGTTCTTTACAGATAATGATGTTGAACAACTTAAGAAAATGTCTGAAATTTATGAGCGTAAATTTTCAGACTTAGCAGAACAATTCTTTAACAGTGCAAGAGAAGATTGGCTGAATTTTAATCAACCTGAAAAACCAAGTTTAGAACAAGAGAATAAATGGAGAAATCAAGCAAAAGATCAGGCCAAAAGTGAATTAGAGTCAGAAACTCATTTATCCGGCTCTTATGAACAGTACCAAAGTATAATCAACTCAAAAACAAAACGAAAAACAGGAATAGAAACAATAAAGCTTAATTCTATTGATGATTTGAATGGTAAACTTGAAGCCTACGTAGGTAGTTCTGGTTGTTATACACCATTTACAAGTCGCGTTTCATTACAACTTCCAGTTGAGGAGTTGAAAAATGTAATTGTAATAGATACTCCTGGTTTTAATGATCCAGTTCCATCTCGAAATGACAGAGCAATATCATCATTAGGTGAGAGCGATGTAGTCTTTATTCTTTCTCCATCGGGTCATTTCCTTTCTAATACAGATAAAAACATCATTTCAAAAATTACAAAAAAAGAAGGTATTCATGAATTATTTATTGTTCCATCACAAATAGATACACAATTATTTAACATGGAACTTAAACAACCATCGGGAGGAGATTTATTAAAAACTGTTGAAATTATTCGTGAGAAACTTACAGATTCTGTAGAAAGAAACTTACAGAACATAAATGATGACGGTGTTTTTGATGAATTAATAAAGCATACAAAGCGTAGAATGTATCCTACTTCGGGTATATGCGAAGCTATGGCTGTTACATTTGAAAATAAAGATAAATGGAATTCTGAAAAAGAAGTAGTTTGGGCAAACTTAAAACGAAACTTCCCAGATTATTTTTCAGATAATGATATAGAGACCAGCAAAGCTTCTTTACATCAGTTGGGTAATATCAATCCAATAAAAGAAAAGATAGAGGATGTAAAAGAAAGAAAAAACGAAATTTTCAATGAGGAACTTGAAAAATTTGAACAAAAATATGTTGAAAGAATTAATGCAGTAAAAGAAAGCATAAAGGAGTTTATAGAAAATTGTAAAAAGGAAATAGAAGCAGGCAACATTTCTAGAAAAGAAAAAGAATTGAATGAAACAAGAAATGTATATGAAAAAATGCTTCCTGAATTAAATGAATCTTTCGAAAATGCCCTTGAAGATTGGTATGCTGATGTCAAAACAGAAGTTTCTGATGTTTTACAAAATGTCTATTCAGAAGCAGACAAAGGAATTGAACAAGCAGAAGGATTCGATTTCCTCCCAAAGTGCAGAGGCACAGGTTTTTTTGGGCTTAGAAAAGAATATTATACTGAAAAGATAACAACTGCAAATCTTTCAAAAATAAAAAAATCGATAAAAGGTTTTATTAATTATTTTAATAAATCAATTCCTGATTATCTTGAAGCCGAAATCAATTCACTAATTAAAAGAGTTGTAAAGGATGTTCAACCTATTTGGAACGAATATATGGTTCTTGGAAATTTATCTGCTGCTGAATTTAGAAATAAAGTTCGTTCGACATTAAGAGCTTTTACTTTAATTTCAGAAGATGTTTCATATAAGGGAAATGGCTTTTATTTTGAAAGCACATCAAATATACTTGAAGGAAACGAGGCTGAAGAGTGTTTGGATAAAGCTACCGAATATATTCAAGATTTAGAGTATGAACTTAAACAGACAGTTTCTTCTGCCTTAAAAGAAATTAAAAGCAAATGCTTAAAAAATGATTTTGGAAAAACAATAATAGAGCATTATCTAAAACAACTTGAAAAAGAAAAAGCTGAACTGGAAAAGCCAAAACTTGCATTGGAAAACTATAAACGCCTGATTAAAGATATTGAGGAATTATGATGTTTGATTTATTTGGATTTCGAAGCAAAAAGAAAGTAAAAGAACTCAATATTCAATTGACTGAATTAAAAAGTAAATATGATGAGGTTTCAGCCAATCTGGATGCGACATCAAAAAGTTTAAAAGACAGTGAAACTTCCTTAAAATCGATAAAACGCCAATTTGAAGAATGTAGACTGGATTTAGAGGATGAACAGGAAGATAATAAAAAGAAAACTGAATTATTAAACAAAGACAACGAAAAATTCACGTTTATTGCGAATGTCGTAAATGCTGAACCTATTACCCATCCATCTTTTAAAAAGTTTAGGGAGCTTTTGCATAAAGATTATATGGAGTTTGCTAACAGCAATGATGCACTGGCATCTGAAGCATATGCTGTTTTAAAACTTCAGCGGGTCGAAAAACAACTTGAATTGTTATCACATGACCCCGCTCTTCTTAACAAAAACATTATAGCTTTAGCAGGACTCTTTTCTAGTGGAAAATCTTCATTTATGAATAGTCTGCTAAAAACAGGAGAAATAGTACTTCCTATAAGTATGGAACCTACAACAGCTATTGCAAGTTATGTAATGAATGGAGAAAAGAAAATTGAGGGATTCTCTGAAAACGGGGGTAAAATAGAAATCCCTAATGATATTTTTTCTTTATTTTGTCATGGAAAGATTGAAGAATTTAAATTCAACATGAAGAAAATTATCAATCATATTGTACTTAAAGATGAGTTCTTAATAGATTTAAATAATTGTTGTTTCATTGATACTCCTGGATTTGAATCTGGTAATGAGTGTCAAATTGATACCGATACTGCTTTTGAAGCGATTGAAACTGCAAATGTTGTATTATGGTTTGCAACTCTAAAAGATGGAACTTTAGATCCAAAGAGTAAACGGATACTCTCAGAAATAATTATCAGAAACCAAAAACAAAAAGTTTATGTGGTTCTAAATAAAGCAGATTTATTAGTTTCTGAAGGAAAAGGTTTAGAACATGCAAAAACAATTATGAAAAATATTTCATTTCTGATTGGTAAGAAAGTAGAAGGCATTTCTCTTTATTCTTCAAACTCAAAGATAAATGAGCAGCCTGGAACAATTAGTAGTTGTTACGAAAAAAAATCAATTGTACAGTTTTTAAATGAAAATAATATAAAAAATGAAGATAAAGAATCCATTATCATTGATGATATAGAGCAAGTTTTTGATTCATACATTAATGCAGATAATGAAAAAATTTATAATTTGGAAAAACAGTTAGTTATGATTGATATCTTTAATAATTCAGTTCAAGCTATAAATGATTCAAAAGATGTTCAATTATCTGATCTAAAAAGCAAATTACGTTTATCAAATTTATCAAAGGAATTAAAGAAGAAATATGATACTGTTACAGAAGAGTTTAGTGATGAAAACCTTCTTGAAATTAGTAGTTCAATTAGGGAAGGTTTGTTAAAAGAAATTAACAAGTATAAAGATGATATTTTTAATGCACATAATATTTGTTTTAAGATGAAAGAAGCCGTTGCAGAACTATTCGGGCATAAAATTTCTGATGAAATCAATCCAGATAATCTTGTTAAAGAATATGTTCCAGATTTGTTTAAAGAATTACAAAAAAAATATAGTTTAAAAAAAGAAATTCAAGATAGCGAAGAATATGTTTCCAAACAAAAAAAACATGAAGAAAATGATACATCGCCATCTTCTGTAGAAAAACAAAAGGAAGTTCAGAAAGTGCATGACTTATTGATTCAAGTGATGGGCGTACAGAAGATGCATGACTTATTGAATAAAGAACATATTCATATAATTGATTTCGATTATGACTATCAATGGAATGATAATGCCAAGTTTTATCCTACTGAAACAGAGCAGGTGTTTTTTCATAGAAACTGCCAGAATGGACAGAAAGTTTCGAGTGGAAATCTAATTGGTACATATTCAGCTTTAAGTGTTAGTGATAGAAAAGTTTGTGGAAGAACTATTAATGCTAAAACAAACGGAGTTCTTTATTATTTAACTGCTGATAATCAACTTGTCAGTAATGGTGAAATTGTTGCTGTCATTGGTGACTTCAAATCCGTTAAAGAAGCTCAAGAATTTGTAAAGAATAATTCGTAAGTTTATAAGGAGTCAGTTCATGTTCCCGAAAAACAACAATCTAGTTCCTCCGCGCATTGGTACTGCAGTTCCTTATGTCTGCCAGGATTGCGGAGAACGATTCTCAAAAAAGAAGCGAACTTTTCCCAAGCCCGTAAAATGCCCAAAGTGCGGTAGTTGGAAATGTATTTCGTTTGTAAGATGGTAAACGGACGGCATTTTATGGCAAACGCAGATTCAAAAGCTCAAACGCAATCAAATAATCTCTCAATTCCAAGCATCGATCAGATTAAACGGCTAAAATCCCTGCAAGGCGTTGACTCCGGTATTTTCACGCTCGCAGTCTTTTCGATGCTGGAAGCTTTTTTTCGCGAGAAACTTGGTGACTCCGTTGATAACGCCACAAAGTTTTATGAGCTTTTGGACGCTTACCGAGAACGCTTTTCTGTTAATAATCCCAATGAATATAAGCTTTTCCGGGATATTCAGAGCAATCAGAAAAACACGAATCTGGTTCGCCATCATTTTAAAAATCTTTCGGTGGAAGAGGCAAACAGCGCAGCTTTTCTTCTTTCGCAGTTCGCAACTATTTTTAATTTGCCGAACCTTGCGCAGATAAATCAGCTTGCGTTGAATCTGAAAATATGGGATTCAAGAAAATCTCCTGCAGAAACGGCAAAGGAACTTGAAAAGGCAAATCAGGAATTAAAGCGACTTTCTCAGTCTAATGCCGATATGGCTCAAAAAGTTGAAGAATTTGAATCAAAGAAAAAAGAGCTTGAACTTATTTCTGCGAAGCTTAGAACGCTTCAACTGGATTATGATCAGCAGATTACGAAAAACAAACAGAACAAAGAAAGAATAGACCAGCTCCGTCATGCAAAAAACGAGGTTGAGCAGGAAAACCGTAAAACTCAAAAGGAACTACAAGCCCAAATAGAAAAACTTTCTGATGCAGAAAAATATATCGAGAATCTTTCTCGCATGACTAGCTACACACGTACCCGCTATGATTATGAGCAGTCTCTCGTTCATCTTACTCGTCAGCAGCTGTCAATTGTGAATCAGGTAAAGTTCAGCCGTGATTTTCTTGTAAAAGGAAGTGCCGGAACTGGAAAATCGCTCGTACTTCTTAAAACTTTGGAAAAGCTTATTCAGCGGAATAAGCAGAGCCTTTTTGACGGCAAAGAATCAATAAAGCTGATTACGTTCACACACAGTCTTGAAAAATATAACAAATATGTTGCTGCCCTGCTGAATATTGAAAATCCGCTTGAAGAAGAAATAATTGGAACGTCCGAAAGTTATGTGAACAAGATTTTAAAAGATGCATTCCCGAATATCAAACAGACTTACACGCTTCAAAAAATTCAAGATGTGGAAAATCAAAATCCGCTAGGTCAGGACATCTGGACAGAGCTTGATAAATTCATTCTTCCAAAATGTGTTACTCAAAAAGAATACTGCGAGGAAAAAATCCGTCGCACCGGAATGAAGAAAGCTCAGAACGCTGGTAAACGGAAAGCTATCTGGAATACTGTAGAAGATATTTTTTCCGAATGGGATATACTTGAAGAGCAGCCTGTTTCATACTTAATTTACAAACTTGTTCAGAAAATCGAAGGTGGTGAATACACAGTCCCGGAAGAACTGAAAACGGATTATCTTTTTGTTGATGAAGCACAAGATTTGAGCGCGGCAACTTTACGGCTTCTCCATTCAACAGTTCGCCAGAGTATGATTCTTGCCGGCGATAACGACCAGTCAGTTTTCCAACCGGGTTTTACTTGGAGCAGATCCGGAATTGATATAAGCGGAAATTCAAAAATCCTGAACATCAATTTTAGAAGTACAAATCAGATAAATGAAGTTGCAGAAAAATATCGGGCGACGATAAAAGGCGCGGATAAAGAAAATATGCCTGAAACATTCCGTCTTGGACCACCTGTTGAACTTCACGAAAACAAAAATCAAGATGCTTCTTTTGCGCAGATAATTTCAACTGTAAAAATGTGCATCAACTCACTCAATTATGAACCCGAGAATATCTGCATTATTGCGCCAAGGAAATCGCTTTTGGAACAAATAGGTGCGGGGCTTCAAAATGAGTTTGATTTGGACAGTGCTTTTGTTAATGACTCTGATTTTGATTTTTCTAAGCCTGGTATTATCCGTCTTGCGACAACGCAAAGCTGCAAGGGCTTGGATTTCCCTGTTGTGCTTTTCTATCTTGACCACCGCGCTCATTTTGTTGATGTGTTTGATGAAGCAACCGCAGACAAAATGAACCGTAACATGATTTATACGGCAATCACACGAAGTATAGAATTGCTTCATATCTTTACATTGGAAGATTCCTCTGCAAAACCGATAAATGATTTGAAAGAGATTTTGAGAAATGATTGATATAGCAAAGCTAAAGGCTTATGTAAACGAAAAATATGTAGCACAAGATTCTTCTGAGGAAACGAAGCTGCTGTTTGATACAAATCAAAAATCCATCTTTGGGTTTGCTCGAAATATAACCGGACTCAGTGGTAAAAGTCCATTCGGAGGGTTTAATCAGCCCAAAGAGATGAGCCCGGTCAAACGCCCTGATTTTCAAAGAGTAAAAGACAAATTGAAGGCTTCCGAAAAACAAGATGATTTTGTTAGAAGGCTTCTTTACTATGTAAATTATAAAGAAAAGACACATCCTCAAGTATACAATGCTGCAGGAATGACTCCAGACTGTTTTTCTAAAATCATCAGCGGGAAAACGAAATCACCAACACGTATAAATGTAATTGCACTTGCTTTTGCGCTGGAACTTAATCTTGATGAAGCTCAGGATTTACTGTCTCGGGCAGGCTATTATTTTCCTGTGCCTACCATAAAAGAAGATATTATTTTTCAGTATTGCTTTGAAGATAGGGAAGGTCCGCACACAATCGATGAAGTTAATGACGCATTGGTTTCTCTAGGATTTAAACCAATCGGTGGAAGAACCTAGTTTTACACAGGGGCTATTGTTTTTGAAGTGGGGTACAAATTGCCCCCTGTTGAATTTTAATTCCTGCCTTGACTTTTTGGGTTAATCTGCCATACTTGAATTATCGACGTGAGGTGTCTTAGTTGTCCTGTCCGCTGATTTTTCAGCCGCGTCACTCAAACCTTCGAATCTTTCGGAGGCTTTATTTATTTTATATACATACAGCTCCTTTCGCTCCATTCTGCAACTATTTTTTGCTATTTTCCTCTTGACATGATAACGGTGTTACCGTTATGATAACACCGTTATCGCAAGTAAGGTTAGTTATAGCTAATCCGCGCATAACCAACTATGCCCAAAACCGCGCACCAGCATGCGCATAACAAACCGCGCAATACCGCGCATATAGTTGCTTATACTACCGCGTACGCAACACGCACAGGAGCAATCCCTGGCGTGTCGCTGCCGCGAAGGCTTAAGGAGTATACACATGAAAAAGACATTTATCACACTTGCCGCGGCGCTTGTCCTGGCATCCCTTGCAGCACAGACGCTCGCCGCACAGACAATGACCGGCTACGACATCATGAAAAAAGCGGATGAGGTCCCAGAAGCCAAAAACTCATCGTCAACCGCAACGCTCACGATTCACTCAAAAAAAGGCTCTGACCGCATCCGCGAAGTCATTATGAAAAGCAAAGATTACGGCGACGTCAAAAAAGAAGTCATCGTTTTCACCACGCCAAAAGACGTTGCCGGAACAGGCTACCTTATGTTCAACTACAAAGAGGACGCCAGCGGCAACAAAAAAGATTCCGACAACTGGCTCTACATGCCGGCAATGAAAAAGACACGCCGCATCGCATCAAGCGGGTCAGAAAGCGAAGGAAGCTTCATGGGAACCGACTTCACGTATCAGGACATGGGCGAGCGCAGCCTTAACGACTACACCTACAAATTGCTCGGCGAAGAAAGCGTGGACGGAACAGCCTGCTACAAAGTCGAGTGCGTCAGCAAAGCCCACACCGAAAAAGACCCGCGCTACATCGCTTACATCTCAAAAAGCGACTACAGCATGAGAAAATGCGAGTTCTTTGACCGCCAAGACCAGCTCCACCGTGTTCTCTCATGTACCGATTTCGTTACAATAAAAGGCATTACAACAGCCCAGAAAATGAAAATGGAAAACGTCCAGACAGGCACATGGTCGCTCATCGAGACGAAAAACATCCAATATGACGAAGAAAACCTTGACGACTCGCTCTTCACGGTTGCCGCACTGGAAAAGGGAAGAATCAGATAGCAGAGCGTTCCCGTTTGGCCGGCTTCGCGCCCAAACGGTCGCTATGTTCCGGGTTCGCTGACGCTCATTGCCGCTTTTCAAGCGGCAACGCTAACGCGCCCTTCACAGCGCTAACGCAATTTTGGAGTATTATATGAAACTTAAAATAATCACAGCCGCATTGCTTTTCGCGGCTTTAGTAATGCCGCTTGCCGCACAGGATGTTACGTTCTCCGGCGATGTAGAGACAAGTTGGGGTGCCGGCGCGCCGTGGACAAACTCAGACACAACAGCCGGACGTTTCACACTTGGAAACACAGCTTTTACAGGCGAAATTGACGCATGGATGGACAACAGCTCCGCATTCGCGGAAGGAACTGTCAGCTACGATGCGACACGCGCACTGTCTAGCGCGTCAGGTGCAAGTTCCGGCGCGCTCGGCTTTTCGCTCGGCGAGCTTTGGGTTGACTATACGGACTCTTCTTGGGGAATCCGCATCGGTCGTCAAAAAGACGCTTGGGGAGCCGCAGACGGCATAACAATAACGAACGTCATTTGCCCGGATGATATGTCGAGCTTTGCTGCCATGACGGGAGACAACTCAAAGCTCGCCGTAGACGCGGCCCGTCTTTCCGTAAACGGCGACTCTTTCACCGCCGACGTTTGGTGGATTCCGTTCTTTATGCCGTCAGCCTTGCCGCTCGATGAACGAAATCCTCTCCGCCGCTTTGTCGTTCCTGAAAGCGTACAATTCCCTGTCGGCGGCACAACGCTGACGCTCCCAATAAGCATCGGCTCGCTTAAAAAGCCGGAAATCGCAATTTGGAACGGCGAACACGCTCT
>JAEEGL011337519.1_pt1 | contig 15255 bp, 11 predicted proteins | sample 9134231 | NCBI WGS metagenome assembly JAEEGL01 (sample SAMN16246548, study PRJNA631951) | gut metagenome | biome: gut microbiome; feature: rumen; material: fiber-attached | host: Bos | place: Iran: Karaj | collected 2018-10 | reverse complement strand
TCCTCACCGCTTTTTTCAGGATGAAACTGAGCTGCCATCACATGCCCTTTGACAAACAGGGAAGGCACTTTCACATCCCCGTAATACGACCAGCCGATCAGATCTTCTTCCTGATAGTCCGCCGCGTGATAGGAATGGACATAATATACATAAGGGTTCTTGCGCAGACGGTTTCTGAGCGGATGCTCTTTCAGGATCAGCTCGTTCCAGCCGATCTGCGGCACCGGCAGATCCGTGTCAAAACGGACGATCCGGCCGGTAAAGAAGCCAAGTCCCTGATGGACGCCCTTTTCTTCGCTTTCCTCAAACAGCATCTGCATACCGACGCAGATGCCAAGCAGCGGCTTTCCTTCTTCAATGCAGCGGATGACAAAACGGTCAAGTTTCTTCTGCCGCAGATTGGCAACACAGTCACCAAACGCCCCGACCCCCGGCAGAATGATCTTCTCACAGTCTGCCAGAACTGCTTCGTCGTCACTGATGAGAGCTTCGGCGCCGAGTTCTTTCAGAGCGTTCTCGACACTGCGCAGGTTGCCCATGCCATAGTCAATGATGCCAATCATTCAAGCATTCCTTTCGAACTGGGGATCTGATCGCCGCTGACTCGGACAGCTTCCTTCAGAGCTCTGCCCAGAGCTTTGAAAATGGCTTCTGCCTTATGGTGGTCATTTTTGCCGTAATGAACGTTGACATGCAGAGTAATACCGGCATTTACAGCGAATGCCCGCATGAACTCCTCCACCATTTCCGTTGCCATCATACCGATCTGATCACGCTGGAATTCGCAGTTGAAGACCAGATACGGCCGACCGCTGATATCCAGATTCACACTGGCCAGCACCTCGTCCATCGGCAGGGTAAAACTGCCGTAGCGGGCAATACCGGCCCGGCTGCCAAGTGCCTTGCGCAGAGCCTGACCGATCAGAATGCCGCAGTCTTCAATGGTATGATGATCGTCCACATCCAGATCGCCGTTGGCGTAGATATACAGATTCATACCGGAATGGAACGCCAGCAGTTCCAGCATGTGATTGAAGAAACCAATGCCGGTATCCACGGCGGATTTTCCCTCGCCGTCCAGATTCAGTTCACATTCCACTCTTGTTTCTTTTGTCTCACGTTCCAGTTTTACTGCCCGCATGTTTTTTCCTCCTCAAACTTTTTCAGCACGTCAAGCACCAGGTCATTTTCTTCCGGAACACTGATGGTGACCCGGAAGTTTCTGCTTCCCTTGTAGTTACGGATCACAATACCGGCTTCCTTCAGCAATTCCATCAGTCTCTCCTTGTCTTCGGATATACCGTAAATGAAATTCGCCTGCGAAGCAATATATCTGGCTCGCTGACTGCCGCTGAGAGCGGTCAGCATGCGGCGGCGCTCACGGCGGATCATGGCGGTGAATTCCTGTACCTCATCGCTGTGGGCAAGCACGACGCAGGCGGCCTTCATGCTGAGGGCATTCAGGGCGTACGGAACAAAGGCGCTTTTGAGAGCCGCCATATTCTGCGGATTGGAAATCAGGAAGCCGACCCGGATGCCGGCCAGTCCGAACGCTTTTGACAGGGTTCGGGTAACATAGAGATTGTCATATCTGTCCAGCAACTGCACAGCGCTTTCTTCATCCGCGAATTCAATATACGCTTCATCGATCACGACCGGCAACGGTGCGAACGCGGCAGTGATCTTTTCGCACTCGGAAAGACTGAGACAGTGGCCGCTGGGGTTGTTGGGATTGGAAAATATGACAAGATCGGCATTGTTTTTCCTGCCTTCTTCAATGAAGGCGTCAATATCGAGAGACCCGTCTTCGTTAATGTCAAACTTACGGACTTTCGCTTCATAGGAACCGGCATAATAGTCATACATGGAAAAATCCGGATCGAATGTGTACAGGATCTTATCACGGCCGAGGAAGGTGCCGATCAGATAACCGAGCATCTGGTCTGAACCGTTGCCGGCCAGCAGCATTTCCTCATCAAGACCTGTCCATTTTCCATATGCCTGCAGCAGTTCCGTTTCATCCGTATCGGGATAGCGGTTCAAAGGAAGGTCCCGGATCGCTTCCAGGATTTCGGCCATGACGGCTTCGGGAAGCGGCCGCGGATTCTCGTTGGCATTCAGCAGGATCCCCTCCTGCTTCACGGTTTCGTACGTCTGTATCGTTTTCATTTCTTCATCCTCACTCTGACCGCGTTGGCATGACCGTCCAGCTGTTCCTCCTTCGCCATGGCGATAATGTCATTTCCATATGCCGCAAGAGCTTCCTCACTGTAGAACAGGAACGATGATTTTTTGATAAACGCATCGACACCAAGGGCGCTCGAGAAGCGGGCGGTGCCGTTGGTCGGCAGTACATGATTGGTGCCGCCGTAATAATCACCGATCGATTCGCAGGTATAGTAACCGAGGAAGACGGAACCGGCATTGCGCACGCTGTTCAGGTATTTCATCGGCTCCCGCACCATCAGTTCAAGATGCTCGGGGGCGATGGCATTGGCGAAAGCAATGCATTCTTCAAGGGAATCACAGAGAATCGACTTGCCGTAATCAGCCAGCGATTTTTCGACGATTTCCTTCTTCGGCAGCACGGCGGACTGTTTTTTCAGTTCGGCATTCACTTCCTGAATCAGTTTTTCGGAAGTGCTCAGCAGGATCGCCGAAGCCATCGGATCATGTTCCGCCTGGGAAAGCAGATCGGCTGCCGCGCAGACAGGATCCGCACCCTCGTCCGCGATCACCAGGATCTCGGAAGGTCCGGCGATCATATCGATATCCACTTTGCCGTAAACCAGTTTCTTGGCGGAGGCGACAAAGATATTGCCGGGTCCGACGATCTTATCCACCGCCGGAATGGATTCCGTGCCGTAAGCAAGCGCCGCGATTGCCTGCGCTCCGCCGACCCGGTAGATTTCCGTCACGCCGGCGATTTTCGCGGCAAAGGCGATATTGGGATTGATGCCGCCCTGCGCATTGGGAGGCGTGACCATGACAATGCGGCTGACCCCGGCAACTTTGGCGGGGATCGCGTTCATCAGCACCGAACTGGGATACTGGGCCCGGCCGCCCGGCACGTAAATGCCGACCGCGCTCAGCGGCAGCACCCGCTGGCCGAGATAGATTCCCATTTCCTTCTGCTGCAGATAGGAATTCTGAACCTGGGCGCGGTGAAAGAATTCAATATTCTCTTTGGCCTTAAGCATCGCCTGACAGAAGCCGGGATCACACTGCGCGGCGGCCGCTTCGATTTCTTCCGGACTGATACGGAACTGATCGATATCAATTCTGTCAAATTCTTTTGTATACGCACGCAGAGCCTCGTCACCGCGGCTGCGGACATCCTGCAGGATCGTATTGACCTTCTGCAGAATATCCGTGCTGATTTCCTGGGTGCGGGCACTCAGATATTCCCGCAGGGCTTTCGTGTCTTTTTTATTGATTTCCTTCAGCATGTTTTTTCACGATCCTTTCCAAATCAGAAATGAATGTCATGACTTCTTTCCGTTTCAGTTTGAAACTGGCTTTGTTCACGATGACGCGGGCACTGATGCGGGCGACGGTGTCATAGACCTCGAGGCCGTTCTCTTTCAGTGTCGTTCCCGTTTCCATAATATCGACGATGCCGTCACACAGACCAAGCACCGGACCAAGTTCCACCGATCCCTCAATGCGGATGATCTCCACGTCCATGCCGCGTGAGGCAAAGTAGCGTCGGGCCACTTCCGGATATTTCGTGCCAATGCGGATATGACCGTTTTTCTGCAGCGGATCACAACCTTTCAGACCGCCGACAATGAAGCGGCATTTGCCGATTTCAAGATCCAGCATCTCATAATAATCACTGCCGCCCTCCATCAGCGTGTCCTTGCCGACAATACCGATATCCGCCACGCCGTGTTCGATATAGGTAATGCAGTCATTGGCCTTGACCAGAAAATACCGGACGTCTTTTTCGGTATCCGCGAAGACAAGCGCCCTTCCTTTATTCTTCAGTTTTTCGACGCCGTAGCCGGCTTCTTCCAGCATTTCGGCAGCCGCCTTTTCCAATCTACCCTTTGTCAGAGCTACCGACAGACTCATTGCCGCACCTCCGGTTTATCAATCGTATCATCACGGACCAGTTCCAGCGGTCCTTCCTTCCTCAGCACTCTGGCATACTGCAGTGCCTCGATCAGACATTTCTGCGGATAGACCAGCTGCCGTTTGGTTTCTGTTTCCTCTTTGACGGCATCCAGCAGATAATCGACCTTGACGCCGAACCCGATGGCCGGCATGTCACGGCCGACTTTCTTCAGAAGGTCATCATAGCGGCCGCCGCTCAGCACGGCTGTTCCGATGCCCGGCACGAAGCCTTCGAAGATAATGCCGGTATAGTAATCAAGATGCGGAACCTTGCCGAGGTCAAAGGCGAAACGGCCCTGATATCCCAGTGTGTTCAGATCCTCCGCCAGTTTCACGAAGCGTTCCGCTTCCTGCTTCAAAGACGGTGCGAAGCTGTATTGCAGAGCTTCCTGCAAAGCATCCTCACCGTTGAACAGCGGCAGGTGTTCAAAGAAGGCACGGGCTTTGTCGTCGATCGGCAGCGTCTGCAGTTTTTCCCTGACGTCCGTCATTGCCTTGGCGTCGATCAGATCCGCCAGCTGCCGGGCGTCCTCTTTTCCGATACCGGCTTCCCGGACGGCCATTTTGAAGAAATTGCTGTTGCCGATTTCCAGCGTGCTGTTTTCCACAGGCAGTGCCGCCATCACGTCCAGCGCGCAGCTCAGAACTTCGAGATCACTGCCGTCATCGAGACCAATCAGTTCGATGCCGCAGTCTGTCACTTCGTTGCGTTTGCCGGCAAAATTCTGTCTGACTTTGTAGACATTCGCACAGTAGGAAAAACGGAACGGGCCCTGGACATTGCCGTACTTTGTCGCACAGAGACGGGCGATCGGCAGTGTCATATCCGTGCGCAGAGCGAGGATCTGGCCGCTCTCATCCACGAATTTATACATCGTTTCTTCTTTCAGTGAAGTAAACGTGTTCTGATATGTCGAATAGAATTCGATCAGCGGTGTTTCGATCTTCTGATAGCCATAACTTTCATAGACCCGGCTGATCCGCTCTTCCAGACGGCTTTTCACCGCACATTCCTGCGGGAACAGGTCCCGCATCCCGAAGGGTATCTGAATCTGTTTCATCATTTCCTCCCTGAACACAAAAAAGCGTCCTGCCAAGGGACGCTTCACGTGGTTCCACCCAAATTCACCGGCGTCTCACGGCGGCCGGCCTCACGAAGTACTATCATACTCCTGTGCTGTAACGTGCACACACGTCATTCCCTACTGTGATTTCGGAAAAGCGGCTCCGGGATGTGTTTTCCGCAGTTCGGATCCGCTTCCTTTCACCACCCGGAAGCTCTCTTCAGCACCGTCTTCTGCTTACTTTTTCCCTTCTCAGCCTTTCTGATTATTCAAATTATAACACTCTCTGTATCGATGTAAACAGAAAAGCATCGGTTTTCATGAAACCTGTTTCATACCCTTCTTTCTTTTTCGCTGGAAATACCAGACACCAAACAGCGCAGCACTGAGGGCTGCGGGAATCACCGCCCAGAACAGACTGCCGTCCTTTTCGCTTCTGATCGGTACCGCTTTTTCCGCCGCTTTGTTTTTGATCGTGATAGTCGGCTCGTTCTGCGCGTCTTTCGGCATCGTGAAACTGATCCTGAGATCCATTTTTTCATAGCCGCTGACGGCGGTCTGCTGGGAAATCAGATATGTTTCGCCCGGTTCGACATGTTCGCTGATCCGCTTCGCGTCATTGCTGCTGACCCACTGGGCAATCGTTTCGCCTTCCGCATTATCGACCCGCAGCACCGCGCCTGAGAGCGGATGACCTTTTTCATCCTGCAGAACGACACAGAAACTCCGTACCGGCGATGCTTCCGCCGGCGTCGTTTCCGGTTCCGTCCTTCGCAGAACAGATGCTTCATAACCGCGGTATATCGGCCGTGCTTCTTCCTTTTCCGCCGGCTTGTCCTCTTCTTCCTCTTTCTTTCCTTCTTCCGCGCTTGCTTCCGAAGGACCATGGGGATATGGCTCCCCGGCTGTTTTCGTGCATGAGAAGCGGACGATCAGATCCTCCTCCGGCGCCGTTTCAGGAATCCGGATGCTCTGCGCCGATTCCAGCCATTCATAGCCATCCATCGTTTCCGGCACGATGGTGATTTCCATTCCGCTTTTCAGTTCTTCGCCGCTGATCACCCCTTCTTCATGGATCACTTCTTCCTGTAAAAAAGAGTCGTCATGATACACATACACCGGTATTTCACCGGGGCTGCTTCCGTCTTCACAGGCAATCTGCACATGGATCCGGATCGGCTGCTGACAGATCATCAGTTCTTCGCCGCAGTACAGATCAAACAGAAACGCCTTGCGCTTCAGCGGATAGTAACCGTCCGGCGTCGTTTCGGCGCTGACGTAATAATTCCCGTGCGTCAGACCGGCTTCAAACGTGCCGTCTTCCGCCGGTTCATAAACCGCTTTTTCCCCGAATTCGTCGAGGCACGCTTCTTCATCCCCGTCATTCCGGTAAAAGGTGATTTTCTGTTCGGTGTTTTCCGGCTCATACCGGATCTTCCGCACCGCATACGGCAGCGCTTCGGAAACAATGACACATTCTTCGTCCGCGATGGTTTCCGGAACAGTGAAAACCTGATCGTCCGGCAGATGAAAGCCGTCCGGAACCGCTGTGTAATGGATGCGCAGACGGCCACCGCAAGATACCTTCAGATCATGGAAGACCTTCTTTTCATGAACGGAATTCCGCCATGCCGCAAGCCGGCTGCCGGCTTCGTCATACAGTTCGATCTGAAAGCCGTCTGCTTCGCACATGTCAGGACCTGAGAGCTGAAAGGCAAGAGAGAACGGATGCAGCGGCAGTTCGATCCTCTCTTCTTCGCGTCCGACGGGATATTTCATTTCACTTCCGGCCGCCCAGCCTGGCGGCAGCTGCTCCGCTTCGATCAGGGCAGTATGTCCGGCGGGAAATGTGATTTCTTCTTCCGTCTCATTCATAACGATTTCCTTTTCCCAGTCGCTTTCCTTATCGGTGATGCGCAGAAGAATTCCCCTTACCGGGCTGATCAGGCGCAGACATGTTTCTTCCGGATCAGCAGCCTTCACCGGCCAGCAGGCCGCCTGGATAAATAGACAGCAGGCAAACAGGATAAACGGTTTTTTCATTTTGTATTTCTCCTTTGTCCTCTGTCTTTTTTATTGTGTTCAAATTGGTTTTCCCGCAAAAAAAGATCCCTGTCCGGGATCATTGCCGTTCTGTTTCTTCTTCGCTGGGTTTTTCTTCGGTCTGCCCCAATGCATTCCGGGCATTGATACAGATGCGCTTCACCAGCTGATCCAGCGTGTTTTTTTCTTCTTCCGAAAAACCGTCCAGACAAACCTCCAGCATATCTTCTTTCGCCATCTGAACATCACGCTCAAACTGTTCATTGATGCCCCTGATCGCGATGACTTCCAGTGTCACGGGCGCGGTCCGGATGCCGATCAGATGACGGCTCTGCAGTTTCTGAAACGATGTCATGACATTCAGCTGGCCAATACCGGTAAAGTCCGCGATTTCCTTCTGGGTGCACCAGCCGCCCGTCATGCATACCGCTGTATAGACCCGCAGATCACTCAGCGTCAGATCATATTTCATGGCAGCCGCGTTCAGATAGCGCTGGTACAGTTTGTCCGTATAATACCAGACCGTCAGGGTATCCGCCGTTTTGGCGTGATAGCTGGCCTGAACTGTCTCTTCCCCGATCTTCATGGTACCCGGCATCATCGGAATCGTCATGTCATCCCGGGCGGCGTCGATCAGGAAGCCGGCGATGCGGAGCCGTTCCGCTTCATAGGTTTCCGGATCGAGAACACTCTTAAAGAAATTGTTGTAATACTGGAAGATGCTGGTTTTCATTTCCACCAGTTTCATCAGATTCAGGTTGCTGGCGACCAGTGAGCCTTCCGTTTTGACATAGTAATATACAGGAACCTGCAGCGCGCAGATTCTCTCGCAGTGAATGACATATTCCAGATTGAACAGGAAGTCTTCACAGAAACTGACATCCTCATCCATGCGGATCCTGTATGTTTCGATCAGATCACGGCGGTACAGTTTGTTCCAGAGAACGCCATAGTAATAGTCAGCCGGCGCGTCCATCATGAATTCGGCATATTCCCGTCTGCTCAGCACCTTGCTGGTCAGAATGTTACCTTTGCGGGAAAGATTCTCACCGACCACCCGGTAAAAATCGGCGATGACCATATCACACTGATTGTCTTCCGCCGTCCGGACCATCAGCTTGGTGGCGTCACTGCTGAGCCAGTCGTCCGCGTCCATAAACTGCAGATACTTTCCGCCTGCCGCTTCGATGCCATGATTGCGGGCAGCCGAGGCACCGGCATTTTCCTGATGGATCACTTTCACTCTTTCGTCCTGCGCGGCGAGCGCGTCCAGGATGGCGGGCGAATCGTCCTTACTGCCGTCATCGACGAGAATCAGTTCAAAATCCTTATATTCCTGCTGCAGCACGCTTTCCGCACAGCGGCGGATCGATTTCGCAGCATTGTAAACAGGCACAACAATACTTACACAGGGCATGGTCTGTCCCCTTTCTTTTCACAGAGCACAGTCAGTATACCATTGAAAAAGGCTGCCGAAGCAGTCTTTTGTCATTTCAGATCATACAGCCGGGAATACTTCTCTTCCAGATAATCCAGATAGAACCGCGGATCAAATGCTTTGCCGGTTGCTTTTTCCATGATTTCGGAAGACGGATACAGACAGCCGAAGCGATGGATATGTTCCTTCAGCCAGGCCATGATCTCAGGATATCTTTCTTCTTCCAGCAGTGCGGCCGGATCGATTTCTTCTGCCATCGCCGCATAGAACTGCGCCGCAAAGGCACTGCCTAAAGCATAGGTCGGGAAATAGCCGAAATAGGCATACGGCCAGTGCATATCCTGCAGGATACCGCTCGCCGCATCCGGAACGTCAAGTCCCAGATACTCTTTGTATTTCGCGTTCCACAGAGATTCAAGATCCTTTGTCTGCACACGGCCGGCGAAGAGTTCCTTTTCGATCTCATAGCGGATCATGATATGCAGCGGATAGGTCAGTTCATCCGCTTCCGTGCGGATCAGGGAAGGTCTGACAAGATTGACAGCCTTCATGAATTCCCTCAGGCTGACATCCCCCAGCTGTTCAGGGAAGGTTTCCTTAAGACGCGGGAAGATGACCTTCCAGAAGCTTTCACTGCGGCCGAGATGGTTCTCGCACAGACGTGACTGTGACTCATGCATGCCGGCGCTGATCGCGGACACGATCACGGAATCGTCATAAGCCGGATCGACATCATGTGCGTAATAGGCATGACCGGTTTCATGCACTGTCGAAAGAATGCCGGCGGCCGGATCATGTTCACGGTACTTGGTGGTGATGCGCACGTCGTTCTCCGCGATCCATGTCGTCAGCGGATGCTCCGATTCACCCAGCTTTCCCCATGCCGGCGTGAAGCCGACATAGGCCAGGACATCCTGCATGAATGCTCTCTGCCGAGGAATGGGGTAGGCTTTGTGCAGGAACGCATCCGGCGGCTGGGGGCAGGAAGAAATCCGGCGGATCAGCGGCACCAGTCTTGTCCGGACAGCGGCGAAGAACGCATCGTAGCGTTCCATGTTCCAGCCCGGTTCGTTATCGTCAAGCAGGATGTCATAGGGATGTCTGTCATCCTGACGGTATGACAGCAGTTCTTTCTGCACTTCGACCAGTTTTTCCAGATAGGGCGCGTAGGACGGCCAGTCAGCGTTCTTTTTGCATTCCAGCCAGGCCTGTTCAGAGGCATGCAGAATACGCTGGTATTCGATATAAACTTCTTTCGGCACGTCATGGATCCTGGCGGCTTGCTGATAACGGATCTGCACCTTCCGTCTTGTCACTTCGTCAAGATCCGGATCCGCGAGCAGTTCCTTCATGATTTCATACATTTCTGCATCGTTTTCAAGACTGAACAGTTCGCCATGCAGAAACGCGGTGTGTTCGTTACGGATCGCTGCTCCCTCGTAAGGCGGTCTGTCATTGGCATCAATGCCGATCACCGTCAGGGCGAACTGATAGGCATTCAGTTTTTTCTCCCATTCGGCAAATCTGTTTTTCCCCTCAGTATTCATTCTGTTTCCTCTTTCGGAAGCGTGCTGCCGCCGTACGGCATCACGATCACCGTCCCCTGCTGACCGTATTTCTTCTGGGCGTCTTCATATGCCTGCTGCAGACTCTGATACGGCTTCAGAATGGTTTGGGAAACCGTATCGCTGTCCATGTCACTGACCAGAAAGATCTCAGCCTTTTTGCGGATCATGGCAATGGCAGCCGCTTTATGACCACCCAGCCTGAACTCCCGGCGGATCGCTTTGATCATTTCGCCAGGATCCTGGTACTTCAGCATCCATTCTGCGAATACGTCGTTGCCGAAGCCTTCTTTGCAGGAGCCGGCAAGGATCACCGTGCCGCCCTCCTTTACCGCATGACCGGCATTGTCGAGTGCCTTCTGCGTCTGATAAAGATTCAGATCCTTAGGCGCGCCGCCCTGTGATACCAGAACGATATCCGCCTTTTCATTCAGCGGACAGCCGTAGTGACTGTCGAGAAAAGCGCATGCCCGGCGGTGAGCTTTCACCATATCTCCGCAGGCTGCGTAAACGATCTGTTTGGCTGTGTTCAAAACGACATTGACGATAAAGTCAGCTCCGACCATGGCAGCCGCTTCTTCGATATCTGCCCGGACCGGATTGCCTTCCAGTTTGCCGGTGCGGGCATTCTCGTCGGTCATGAAACGATGATTGGACTGAATCGCCGTCGGTGTGGAAGCGCCTGGCATCAAAGCCTTGGCACCGCCTGAGAAACCGGCAAAATAGTGATATTCCACATTGCCGATCAGAATGCGGCGGTCCGCCTCAATAACCCGGCGGTCGATGTCGACGTCTGTCCCGCGGCTGGTCGTTCCGACATGGACGATATCTTCAAAATCCGTATCGGCGCAGCAGACCTCCGCGAAGATGTCCCGGCCGACAAGATGAATCATCTCTTCTCTGCTCTGCCGTCGGTGCGAACCGCGGCCGAACAGAATCGTGATGTCTTCCCGGCGGATACCGGCCAGATACAGTTCCTTCAGCACATGCGGAAGGATTTTGTAACTGGGACAGGGACGGGTAATATCACTTGTCATGATCACGACTTTTTCCTGCGGTCTGACGATGGCCGAGAGCGGCTGTGTTCCGATTGGTTTCTCCATTGCCTCCCGGAGGATCTTTTCTTCATCCGGATCCTGCGGCAGATCTTTGGGCATCAGGACCTGAAGGACCCGTTCATCGCGGACGTCCAGCGTCTGCTGGGAGGTTCCGCTTTTCAGACATACCAGCATAGATCAGTGCTCCAGTACTCTGACCCGGATCATGCCTTCGATTTCTTCCAGTTCCCGGATGGCTGTCTCATCGACATCCGAGTTGACGTCAAATACGGAATAGGCATAGTTGCCGCGGGATTTATTGGTCATGTTTTCAACGTTGATGCGGTCTTTCGCGAAGATCGGCATGATATTCGCCAGAACACCCGGCAGATTGCGGTGGATCAGACAGATTCTCGCCTCACCGCTTCTTTCCAGGGAAAGATCCGGCAGGTTGACGGAATTCCGGATGTTTCCGTTGCGCAGGTAGTCATCGATTTCCTGAGCCGCCATGCGGGCGCAGTTGGCTTCCGCTTCCACGGTCGTGCCGCCGAGATGCGGTGTCAGCACGACATTCTTTGTTTCGATCAGACGGCGGGTCGGGAAGTCGGAAACATATCGCGCGACTTTGCCGCTGTTCAGAGCTTTGATGATCGCGTCTTCGTCGACGACTGCACCACGGGCGTAGTTAATGATCCGCACGCCGTTCTTCATTTTCGCGATCGCCGCTTCGTCGATCATATGATATGTATCTTCTTTCAGCGGCACGTGCAGGGTAATATAGTCACTGTATTTGAGAAGATCGTCCAGGTTTTTGACACGGAACACCCGCTGGGAAATCTTCCAGGCAGATTCCACGGAAAGATACGGATCGTAGCCGTATACTTTCATGTCGCAGGCCAGACCGGCGTTGGCGACGATGGACCCGACATTGCCGGTGCCGATGACACCCAGTGTCTTGCCGGCATATTCCGGACCGGCGAACTGCTTCTTGATCTTTTCCATTCGCTCTTCCACCGGACCTTCGGAATCGTCATATGAGTATACCCACTTTACCGCGTCGAAAATATCACGGCTGGCCATGCACAGTCCAAACAGGAACAGTTCCTTGACGCCGTTGGCATTGCCGCCTGGGGTGTTGAACACGACGATGCCTTTTTCGATGCATTCCTCATAGGGAATCGTATTGACACCGATACCGGCCCGGCCGATACACAGAAGTTCCTCATTGAACGGATATCCGTGCATGTCGGAAGCCCGGACAAAAATAGCATCCGGGTCCGTGACGTTGTCACCGACAATATAGTCTTCACTGCGCAGGATCTCACGGCAGGAGTCGGAAATGTTATTCAGTGTTTTGATTTTGAACATAGCTGGTCCTCCAGAATATATCCTCACCATTCTATCACGAACTATTATCGTGTGTATCTGAAACTGTTTTTCCGCATTGCAATAATCCTGTCACTAAGATAAAATAAACAAGCAGTCGAAATGCCCCCGTGATGGAATTGGTAGACGTAGGAGACTCAAAATCTCCCGGTGGCGACACCGTGCCGGTTCGAGTCCGGCCGAGGGCACGTAACGAAAAAAGACCTGAATCATGTTCGGGTCTTTTTTTGCATCCCAGGATCCTGCCGGCTGCTTTACAGGATGTTTTCCAGAACCGCCCTATCCCAGATTTCCACTTGTTTCTCTTCCGCGAGTTTCTTCACGTCTCCACTCACTTCCGTGTTGGTGACCAGAATGCCGCCGTCGGCGTTTTCCATATCGATATCCTGAACGGTTTCGCTGACTTCCCGGCTTGTGATTTCCCGGTTCAGATAGGTCTGCACCGTATATACTCTGCCCTCTTTCTGAACGAGCAGATCATTGTCATTGTCCCTTCTTCCATCCGCCGTCCGCACGTCTTCAATGCGCACTTCAAGGAAGCCGCTTCTGCCCAGCAGCGATGCGATATAATTCCGGAATTCCCTGTCATCGAGAAACCGGTCTATGACTGTCAGTTCATCCATCTCCGTTTTTCTCCTATTCTGATAAAAAAAGCCTGCTGAAAATCTCAGCAAGCTTTCTGTGTCTGATCAGTTGTCTTTCTTGGCAACGGCTTTGGCAATGACTCTGTCGGCGACATCTTTCGGTGCCGGTTCGTATCTGTCAAATACCATGACATATCTGCCGCGGCCCTGGGTCATGGCACGGAGTTCGTTTGCGTATGTCAGCATTTCGGCTGTCGGAACTTCCGCATGGATGACCTGATCATGATCGTCGTTCAGCTGCATATCCATGATCATGCCGCGTCTCTTCGACATGTCGCCCATCAGCGTACCGGTGTATTCTTCCGGAGCGGTGATCGTGACTTTGCCGATCGGTTCAAGAAGAGCCGGTTTCGCGTTCGGCATAGCCTTGTTATAAGCAAGTCTGGCTGCTTCCTTGAAGGCAACTTCCTTGGAGTCTACCGGGTGATAGGATCCGTCAAACAGGATGGCCTTGACACCGACAACCTTGAAGCCGGCCAGCGGACCATGTTCCATGCAGTCTCTTAATCCCTGCTCTACCGGCGGGAAGTACTGCTTCGGTACGGCACCGCCGAATACTTCCTCGGCGAATTCCATTTCATCGCTGTCAGTCGGTTCGAAACGTACCCAGACGTCACCATACTGACCGGCGCCGCCGTTCTGCTTCTTGTATTTACCCTGTGCTTCTGCCTTGCCGCGGATCGTTTCACGGTACTGAACAGTCGGTTCCTGAGTTGTGACTTCAACCTTGTACTTGGACTTCAGCTTGGAAACGATCAGGTCGATATGCTGGTCGCCCAGACCATAGAGAACCTGCTCATGTGTTTCCGCGTTGTTGACGAGGCGGATCGTTCCGTCTTCCTGCATCAGGTTGCGGATACCGACAGACAGTTTGTCTTCGTCAGCCTTTGTCTTCGGCATAATCGCATAGCCGAGCATCGGTTCCGGATATTCGATCTTCGGGAACTTGACGATTCTGTTCTTTGTGCACAGTGTATCGTTTGTTTCCGTGTTCTGCAGCTTGACGACCGCACCGATGTCACCGGTGAACAGTTTGCCGACACCCATCTGGAACTTGCCGCTGATAACGAAGATCTGGTTGATCTTTTCATTGGCATCCTTGCAGGAGTTGTAAACCTGAGAGTCGCTGTTGAGAACACCGGACATGACCTTCAGATAGGAGATCTTGCCGACGAACGGGTCGACGATCGTCTTGAAGACAAATGCGGACATTGCTTCGTTCTCGTTGGTTTCGAGATCGATCGGTTCGTTCTTGGCGTTGAGCGCGTGGACACGGCCCTTTTCGGCATAGCACGGGAAGTATTCCGTGATCAGGTCCATCAGTCTTTCGATACCGGTCTGATCAACGGCGCTGCCGCAGTATACCGGTCTGATATCACCGCTGCGGACACCGATTCTGAGTCCCTTGGCGATTTCATGCTCATCAAACGGTTCTTCCATGAAGAATTTTTCCATCAGATCATCATCTGTGCCGGCAATTGCCTCACAGATCTGAGCGTAGTATTCTTCGACCTGGTCAGCCAGATCAGCCGGAACTTCCTGAGCCTCCTTGCGGTTGTTGTAATACCATGCCTTCTTACGCAGGATGTTGACAGAGCCTACGACCTTGCCGTTTTCAATGATCGGCATTTCAAACGGAATAACGGATTTGCCGAACTTGTCACGCAGGGAATTGAATACTTCGTCAAAGTGCGCGTGTTCATCATCCATCTTGTTGATGAAGAAGATGGTCGGCAGTTTTCTTCTGTTGACGGCTTCTTTCCAGGCACGTTCGGTACCGGCTTCGATGCCTTCCTTGCCATTGACGACGATCAGGGCGTTGTCGCCGACAGCCAGACCGGTAGTTTCTTCACCTTCGTAATCCATATAGCCAGGTGTATCGATGAAGTTGATCTTCTTGTTCTTCCATTCGACCGGTGCCAGGTGGCAGTATACGGACAGGCCTCTCTTGCCTTCTTC
>JAEEGL016485164.1_pt1 | contig 15256 bp, 7 predicted proteins | sample 9134231 | NCBI WGS metagenome assembly JAEEGL01 (sample SAMN16246548, study PRJNA631951) | gut metagenome | biome: gut microbiome; feature: rumen; material: fiber-attached | host: Bos | place: Iran: Karaj | collected 2018-10 | reverse complement strand
CAATACCAGTGAAGAAAGATATTCTATCATACTCTTTATCTTGGCCGGATCCGTATACGAGAATGTTGTTCGAGGACTTGCGTTCCAAGAAATGGTCACTCTATCTATTTGCGAAGGCAAAGAGACGCTACCTGAAGGCCCGTTTTGTTTCTTTCCGCATGCGACCAAAAGCGTAATCATTATTATCACTACAAGAGAAAGGATAATAGTCTTTTTCACCGAAATCTCCCCCTTTCCTGTCCTCAGGCAGTCTTCCTGCTTTTTCTTCTTATCGTCATAATTATTGATTGCCATGCCACCTGCCCTTATTCTGACAGCGGCAGTGCTAATCTTTTTATGACTGTTTGGCACCATAACCAGCCATAGTCAATGTATACCCATAAACGGAGCTATAATAAGAGTATGTACCATTTGATTTATATGCTGTAGTATTACCAAATGCCGGATCAACCACCATAACATAAGAACCAGTGGATATACCTCTAATAACACATGCATGACCTGTCCCGCTGTTAACCCATCTACTATAGACAGGGTAACCATTGCTAATATTGTTATACATACGTGTGTCAGTTGGGACTGAAGTATATGCATAGTAAGGATATGATACTATATATTCACTATATAAAGCGCCTAAAGCAACATCTATAGAAGCAGGATAATCCCAATCTGTTCCAAAAACTGACTGGGCAATATATTGTTCAGAATGCCAATAGGATGTCAAATAGTTACCGATACAAGCGACAGATGCAGCCCAACAGGTATGTTGTCCTGTCTGTGGTACCCACGGAACATATAATTGTGCAGCGGAGCGGACACCCTTAGTGTTACATAGTGACAAATGGATTTCTTGTCCCGACTTATAATCATTCTGTGCCTCTGAGATGTTTTTTATAGTATTCAGCATTGTAGTGGGATCAAACGAATCTCTTTCCGGTATTTCAGGATATATAAATATCTTGCGGACTTCACCACTCGTAAATTCTATCAAATAACAAGCACTATCATCATAAACCAAGGTTAGATTATTATAGCAAGTTGTGTCTTTGCCAAGAACATCTACATAGCACTCTGTAATTTGGATACTGTGGTCTCCATTACCAGTATCAGTGATAACAGCAAAATAAGCAAGTTTATCTGAAATGAGAACAGGATATGTTTTTACAGGTATTTCGACTATCTTTTGATTACTGCATTCATATGAATTTATTGGCTGTAGTACAGTCACCTCATCAACATAGTTTTTATCGTCGGGGCTTTTTTGAAAGTTTATCATAAATGAGAGTTGATCAACAAGCTGCTCTTCACAGTCTTTAGGAATTAAAGAATTCTCATCCTGGGCTGCAACACCAAATGGTGCAATCTGTAGTAGCATACAAACAATGACTAGGACAGTAACAATTAATGACAATGATGTTCTTCGCATGTTGAAATCCTCCTTATATATATCTATTCCATTCTATTCCATACTTTGCCTTATAAATGTTGACTTCTTCCCAGTATGGGGCCATCTATACCATCTTTCCACCAACCTTTTTTTACAGCAAAAAGGCTCACTTCCTGAGTTTGTTCTTCTTTATTAGATGCCCTTTAGCGTTGTATTGACTGCACGTCAACACATTGGAATCAGTCCTCCTGTATGTGAGATATTTTTGTTTGGACCGGGAATTCAGATATTTCGTCATTATAGTACATTACAATGTAACGATAATCCCACTTATTTACTTTTCCGTTTCCATCTACATCTGCCGCTAAGAATTGATAATCAGTCAGCGAAATTTCATCATTATAGTACTGAACGACTGCGCGTGCATCCCATCTATTGACTTTTCCATCACCATTAACATCTCCATAGGTGACTTGGGAATCATCAATTGTCAGCGTAACAACTGCCATAGGTTCCGCATATTCGACACCAGCCATGACTTGCCCGTCTTCAACTACATTCTGATACATAACGATAGGATACCGCAACTGGAAATCCGTATCATCTGCTGTCAGAGGTTCTGTAGACCAGGTCAGATATTTCGTTACATCTCGCGTCAGCCCGTTGGCATAATGAGCGATTACCTGCAGTCCGGTACTGTCAAATTCCTCTCCTGCCATATATGTCAGTTTTTCCGGATTAGAAACAACCTCCAACTCTAAAGTACTCCCTACCGCCATAAGATAGCCGGAATCATTTTTAAAGTACATTGTGCCATTTGCATCCATGATTGGACTGCAGATCGCATATTGTGCCTGACTCCCAACCGGCTGGAAGAGATTATAAGCAGTGGTAAGACCGCGTTCAATGGTAGTTAAGCTTGGAGATGTCTGACCCTCGCTGTCTTCTAACACCCTTAGAATACCTGGAGTGAAGTTTTCAACGAAGTATACATATACCTTCTTAGTCTCCTTTTCGTATGCGGTAGTCAGCACGCCGCTTGATTGTGGATATCCCTTTGTTCGGACTGAATAGGCAATCTCCCAATTTCCAATATCAACAACTGTAATATTATGACCGCTGTACGTTCCAAACTGGCCAGTGCCGCAGACCCCAATGTAGGCACGTCCATTGTAGATTGTCGGCGTACTGGTACTCATTGGGGGATTATTAGAATCTGAAGCATAGTTATTAAGCTTTAGTGATTTAACATTCTGGATCACACCATTACTATTTACCGACGCTTCAAAGAAATATCCTCCCTTGCAGGTAAAATAGTATTTTCCCCCGTAGTAGGTTATAGAACTACGGATATCCCCCGTCTCAGGAAGGACACTCTCACTGATCAACTTTCCTGTCTTTGTGTCCAAAGACAAAAGGCTCGGATGTCCCTTGGTATAACTTGTTTCTCCGTCATCTGTACCTACCAGGACAAAATCGTCGCAAACATAAGCCCCTGCCCAGTAGAAACCACCTTGAGCTGTATGTGTCCAGGTAGCCAATTTGACCTCATTGGTCTGAGACGGATCCTCATCGGTAGCGCTGATACAAACGTAATTGCTTGCAACATTTTCTCCACGCCAGAAACCGGTATATATATAACCGTCATGATAGACAATAGAACAGTTTGGTTGTCCGCCGGTAGGATCTGCAAACACCCACAGAGATTCCAGTGTTGCTGCATTAAATGCCTGCACACGGCCCCCAGCGAGTCCCACAAAAATCATTCCGTTGGCATAAGTTGGTGGATTGATGGCAAAGCTGGACTTTTCGGCCATAGCCGCAGATGCAACCACTTGACCAGTGTTCTTATCGATCTTATACAAGGTCGTACCGGAATATGTATAGAGAAATCCATCTACCAGGATGGGAGGACTGCAAGCATCACTGTCAAAGCCCTCTCCCAGTTTTGTTGCCCAATAAAGCACCGTTTCGTCACTTTTCGTAGGCGTGGGATAGTTTACCACTGCGTTATTGTTATTATCCTGGCGTAAATGGGGCCACTCAGCGGAGAGGTTTACCAAACTAGTATTAACTGGAGCCAGATCCAAATTAAAAGTCAAAGTACCACCCTGTTCAGGAACTATATACTGCCCCTGTATTCCTCTGTATCCGGCATATGTTATGGAATAAGAATAACTTCCCTCGGGGGTAAGCATATATACACCGCTATTGTCAAAAACTCGTTTTCCTGTTGTGTCATTTGTAAGATAAACAACGGCATCAGCTGGTGTTGTTTGAAAAACGACAGGTACTGGATCCGTTTTTTTGACCATTAAGGTATACGTTTCTGTTTGAGCTGTATCATCCGAATGGCACACCTCAATACTAATGATTTCCTCATCTTTCTCTATATCTAAAGGTATAACCGTTTCTCCTAACAGAAACATTTCCGGAATTAACATGCCTGAAGAATTTCTGTACTGTATTATTTCGTTATAATCATTGTCATTTATTCGAGCATAATACCCTCCATAGAAGCGTGCTACATCCGGGGACAAGACCATTTGCCCCACAGGATAAACACCCGATATTATGATATTATCAATATCCCTGTTTACTGTAACTGTGTAATTCGTATCATCCCGATCAAAATCGGTAATATTTCCCGCAGAATCCTGAAGTAACAGCCTATCTTCGTCCGTTGTGACAGTGAGATCATACAAATGAACTGCTCTGAAGAAGGACAAAATATAGTCTTGATAGTAAAGTACCTCGTTCTCTTCCTTTTCGACCTGAATTGTCATCGTATTACTATATCCACCGGTCGCAAGGAAGACACTCATACTTGTTGCAACGGCATTATCACCTACTTTTGAAGTTATCTCAACTTTTCTGGTATTGCCTACAACATAATCTGTTTGTCCGATATAGTATGCATATGCAGTGCCTTCTGTCGTTGTCGCTTTTAAATAAACCATACTATTACAATCAGAGAAATAGTATGAATATAAATGCCCATCAGCAGAAAAAGGTGTACTTGCTTCAATGACAGAGGTTGCATTCACTCTCCGTTGGGAATGTGCTTCAAAATCCAAAAGCCAATCTTCAACAATTGGCTCAACCACGGAAATGACAAGTCCATTACACGCAATAAAGCTTTCTCTTGTATGATAATACTCAGCTTTTGTTGCATGATATGAATACTCCATTTCCGGGATTAAATAATAAACTCCATCAACCGGTGCAATGGTTGTATTCATGGCATTTCTTATCTCAAAGTCTGTCCCTTCTGGTGCATTAATCGTAACGATACAAGAATCTGTTTTTGAAATATGCACCGTATATGTTCCCGTTGCCCCATTCTCTGCTGTAACGGTAATCTCATGAGTACTTTCGCCATCCTGAACCTGAAAACTGCCAAGACCTGTAACAGTATAGCTTTCCTGGAATGGAATCGCCGAATAGTCTAACAATTCGCTTACAGTGGTAACATAAAGGTCCCACCTGTTGACAGAGTAACCAACTGGTAAATTCATCTCATTTCCCTGAGAAACCGGCTCATTCCCTGTCGGCAACAGAGTGCCATCACCCACAACAGTTATTGTTTTCAATGTCGGCACGCGAATAATCTCTATTTCATAGGATTGGATTTGGGTATATCCCTGATTGTCCAAATATTGCCCCTCAATATTAAAAATGCGCCCTTCAAGTCCTTCAGAAACCAAGCTGTCAAGGAAATTCCCAAATGTACCGGAATTTTTAGTCCATGACCTGGCTTTTTCCGAATAATCTTCTCCATTCAAAGAAGTATAGATCGTCCTAAGGAGAGTTGTTTGCTCGTCTGGGACGTCACCAATATGCACGACCAGATTCGTCGCATAGTACCCTTCTGCCGCGTCATCGACCCAGATAGTCGTCCTATGTAACGTGGAGTTTTGTTCTGAGCGATAAGGATCTGCATAACCTGTCAGCCAATAATAGCTACGCATATACATTTCTCCAAACCATTCTCCATTTGGAAGATCTACACTTATTGAGGCTGTTTTCCAAATCTTGATCTGCCCTTCGGTCCGATTATAACCTCCGTCCGAGACGGAGAACGTATAGTCTCCAGCAATTACATCGATATTATTACCAATTGATGTGGTGACATTGCCATAAGCATCTGTCATAGTGATTACAGGTGTTGCCAGAGGGGTCTCTCCCTGCTTGGCAGTAACAGACAGCGTAAACCGGGGACCGTTTAGTATCTCTTCATATGCCGTAATTGCAGAATTCAATGCTTCCTGTCTTTCTGCCGCTAAAGAGCCGTCGCCGCACATGGCATTCAGGCATCTCTTATATGCGGAATCCGCAGCCTCATAGTTCTGTACATGGTTTGACATTTCGGAATACTCTGCCATTTTTCTAATCATGGAGAGCATATCTTCATAACAGTCAACTTTTACACTGGAAACCCCGATCCAAAGTGCTGTGATATCGGAGGCAGGAACTTTAAGATTGAAGCCATTATTATCATAAAAAAACCTGTAATTCGCAGCTACACCTTCAATTGAATCAATATAGTCTCTCTCTTCCAACCCTTCAAAAACATAGCCGGAATTCAAAATCGCATCTTTGATTGTTTGCCCAGAGGTATAGGGAATCCGCACAGGCTCAATGACAATATTGTTGGCCGTACAGACGGCCAGCACAAAGCTACCGTCTGGCTCCTCAGCGCCTGCCATCACCACCAGTGAAAAGGCCAGCAGCAAGCACAGCATTAGAACGACAAGCTGTTTCTTCATTATGTTTCGTTCCCTCCTAATAATACGCTTAGTAAAGGCAATCCCAAAGCCGGTAACGAAGCTTCTGCAGCCACGTCCAACTGGTTTTGCAGGCCGTCAGGACAGCATCCGCGAAGGAATCCATTTCCATGCGCTGATGGTGCGTCATTTCATGATTACTGAACAGTGCCTCCCGGTTCAATGTTTCCGCTCTCTCCACACCGTCTGGAGGAGCTACAGAACTGTGATCCATCAGGCATGCCGCATAGCCGTAGCGCAGGGTGATGGCATCGCGATTGTTCGCTTTTTGGATCGTCTCCATTGCCGTCGTAAACTTTTTTCGTTTCAACAACAGCACAATCAGCAGCCACAGCAGCAGAAGGGGAATTGCACCCAGCAGATAAATTGGTTTCAGGGAAAACACGAATCGATCCTGCTCCGGCTCGTTAATCTGCTCCGGGTGCTGGACCCGGGCAAATTTCAGTTGGTTCCCCTCGTAGATTTGCTCCTGATTGGCCACACCGCCCAGATTGGACTCCTCATTGTCAATATACCCCGGGGTCACCTCAAAAGGCACAAAGCCCACCCCATTGAGATAGTACTCCGCCCACGCATGGGCGTTATTTTCTGTCAGAGTGATGGTTTCTCCCGCCTGATAGGCCTCCACCTCTTCAGCAGAAAGGTAATATCCCTCCACATACCGTGCCGGAACGCCGAAATACCGCAGCATCAGCGTGGCCGCCGTGGCGTACTGGACGCTGTAGCCGCTGCCGCTCTGCTCCAACACATATTGCAGGAAATCCCCATTCCCGTTGAGTGTTCTGACACTCTCGTCGTAGATCACCGCATTTTCCAGATATGTACTGATGATCTGGCGGATCTCGGAGAGTGTTCTCCCCTCGTCCTGGCTCTCCAGTTGGCGGTCGATGACCTCCCAGCTGTCCTGGGTCATCTGCAGATCCGCTTCTCTAACGTATTCCGCATAAGCCTGCTCCAACGAAAGATAAGAAGAAACATTCCCCCGGCTCTGAGCGCCTGACAGAGATAGTTGCACACCATACCATTCCGAGATGCTTCCAGGGAGATACGTTATCTTTTCCACAGAAGACAGTTCCGTATCTCCAAGCCGTTCGGTATCAAAAAGCGAAGCATCCGCCACCGCATATGGGTAATACCCGTGCTCCCGGCAGGCATTAACGTTTTCTATTGTCATGACTGCAGGAGATAGTTCTGCCGTATATTTAGATGCAATACCTATCTGGCTCTGTCCAAAGAACCCTCCCTGATGCAGCCAGAAAAAAAGGCTTTCATGCTCAGCCATATCTTTTTTGTCCAGCTGTTCCCAGGCCGTACCGGTATATGTCTCATAAATCACACCCCGGAGATAGACCTTTTCCGGCTTCTCCATGGTAATCTGTAAAGCCGGAGTATCGGATTTCTGCCAGCGCGGCAGGTTTTTCAGCTGTCCTTCCGGCATAGAAGGCCCGGTATTATGATATCGAAGATCATGGACAGATTGCCGGATCTTCTCTGCGGTGTTGGTATTCAGTGAGTTTCCAAATACAGTGCCAAGCAGGAGGCAGATCACCACGCCTGCCGCCACCATAGCCAGATGGGTCGGAAGCCCTCCACGTACAAGGCCTGTCCGCTGCATCAGCAACAGCACTGTGCCCAGAGCCATCAACCCGATACCAACGCCACCTGAAATCAGTCCAAACATAAGCCCAACGAAAATTGGGAGGATTATTATAAGAGCACTGAAACAACGGCCAGTCCATGCAGAATGGCTCAGCAACAGGACACAAATCAGAAGCAGTGGTGTCAGCCCCCATATGACCTGCGCACCGTCCGATACGGCATAGTCCAGCGTCATCTTCCCGGTGCACTCCGTATACAACTGCATCAGATCATCCGCGATACAGCCAAGGCCGGCAAGCACCCGCTTGTTCAGCACAAGGCAAAACAGCATGACAACCGCCAATCCTACTGGGAAAACCCACTTCCCGAAGGAAGTATTGTAAAGAGAAAGGAGCAGTATACCGGCAAGAAATCCCGCTGAAAACAACAGCCACCAAGGCGTTGTAATTGAACGACAGTTTTCTCTCAGCACCATCGTAAGCCCTACCGTCATCAGCCCCATGACCACAATATCCGACCACAGAGAGTGAGCCTTCCTTCTCTTTTCAGTTCCCCGAAGATCGATGTGCAGGCTCACTGCTTTATCGTGCATACATCACATCTCCAATCTCTGCAGGACTTCTCTGTAATCCCCCGGAGAAAAAACAGTAAGGGCTTCGCCGCTTTCTTCATATTCCGAACAGAGCATCACATGAATCTTGGTTAAATCTCCTGTTTTGGGATACTCAGAGGTAAAATACAGGATAAAACTGTATTCCTCCAAATCCGGCAGACGGCACTCGGGATTGCCCACCGTTTTGACCAGAGCAGGGATCAACGATAGAAGCTCGGCATCGCTTTCTACCTCGCCGAACATGAGTTCTTCGCTCTCCGTCCAACACAGCCGAAAAGGTATACCACTGTCCAGGATCCCCTGACACACGGAAGCCACTGCCTCAGCCAGCGTATCCATCTGGGGCGGGGTTCCGGGGAAGCGCTTGTCCCAGAACAACATGACTGACCGACTCTGTGGCGCACTGGCTTCCTTCAGGATAATCTCATCCAGTTTGGAGGACAGCTTCCAGTGGATCTGCCGCACGTCATCTCCTGGCTGATATTCACGAAGCTGAAAGACCTCGCTGCGGTCCTCCCCTTTCCTGTCTGCCTCCCCTTCCTCTTCCTCTGCATGGTGAACAGAGATATCCACCTCCACAGGAAAAAGATCCGGAAGCACGGTCATTCTTGCAGAAGCCTCTATTATGGCTTTTACCGGAAGTATTCCAAAACAGTCCATCAGGGTCACCGTTGACACGGAAACATGGATCTGTCCGCAGAACTCACTTCCAAGGAGAAAACTTTGGTTGCTGCGCTGTCCTGCTCCTATGGAGCCTGCAAGGGTCGCGGTTTTTTCCTCACACGTCAGGTCATTATGGATCCGAAGGGTACAAAACGCTTTCAGAACAGGCAGGAAGCTGTCGTTCCTCAATTCCACAATTACGGGCACCGCTGTGTTCTTGGCAATGGTGGTAGGCATGGTGACGCCTGCCTTTATGTGATTCCTGACATAGAAATTAAGACTCCAGGAAACCATCGGCAGGATCACCATAAATGCTATCGCAGAAAAGACCCACCGTGATGCGGTCATGATCAGCAGCAGAATGAGGAGCAGCAGCAAGAAAAAGAATCTGGCAACAGCTCCGATAACGGTCTTTCTCATTTTGTTCTGAATTCCCGGATATCCGGCTTTTTTACTTCCTGAAGTATATTGTCTGTGATCTGCTCCGCCGTCATCTCATGAAGTCTGGCCTTGGAGCTGAGTACAAGGCGGTGAGCGCAGACGGCGGGAAACACTTCCCACACGTCCTCCGGCGTTACGTAATCCCGGCCTTCCAAAAATGCGTTGGCTTTCGCCGCACGGCAAACTGCCAATGCGCCTCGAGGACTGACGCCCAAAACCACATAAGGGTTGACGCGTGTGGTCTCCACCAGTTCGGAGATGTAGTCGTAGATCCTGTCGGATACGAAGATCTGCATGGCCTCCCCGATCAGTTTCTGCAGCGTTGCAGCGTCCGTTACGGCATGAACGGAGTCCAGTGGATTTTCATGATGACGATCACGCATAATGGCCGTCTGGCTTGCCCTATCGGGATAACCCATGGACAGCCTGAACAGAAAGCGGTCAAGCTGAGACGACGGAAGCAGCTGCGTGCCCGCGCTGCCCACAGGGTTCTGAGTAGCCAGCACTATAAACGGTTTGGGTAACGGGCGGGTGTTCCCGTCCACCGTGACTTGCTGCTCCTCCATAGCCTCCAGAAGAGCCGACTGTGTCTTGCTGGTGGTGCGATTGATCTCATCCGCCAGCAGCAGATTGGTCATAATGGCTCCAGGCTGGTATTTCAGCGAGTTAGTGGTCTTGTCAAACACACTGAAACCAATGATGTCGGAGGGAAGCGTATCGGAGGTAAACTGCACACGCCGGGACTGGAGTCCCAAAGTTTTTGAAAAGGCATTTGCCATCGTAGTTTTACCTACTCCGGGTACATCCTCCAGCAGTATGTGCCCTTGGGCCAGGATTGCCAGAAGCACCTTTCGAATCACCTGACTCTTTCCAAGGATGACCTTGGATATCTCAGACTGAATCTGATCCGTTAACCGTTCCATGTTTTTTCCTCTTTCTGATTATGATAGTACAGCCTGCTGCTCCTGCTGCCGCAGCAATGACAATAATTGAAGCGGTAATGCCGACGTCTTTCCTTTGCCTAAGAACCGGGACTTCTCTGAATGAAAACAAATTCCCGGTCCCGTTTTTCAATCCCCGCAGGGATAAAAGGGCCTCCAGTGCCTGCACCGTGGCAATACTTTCCCCCTTCTCACTGGACAACGTATGTCCATAAGTCCCGTCCGGGAACCGAAAGCGCTCCAGCTCCGCCAGCGGCGTCATGCCACTGCTGCAGAACCGGGGATCTGTCTCCGGGTCGATCTCCAGAGCGCACAGAGCCATGATGACCTGAGAGACGCTCTCAGCGTTCTCCTGGCCGTAGCAGATGAATCCACAGGTAGCGGTTTTCACGCTACTGAGATATTCCAGAGCTCTCTCAATTTGTTCGCTGTATTTTTCCTTATAGGGTGATAGAGCCTGCAGAACCATCGCAGTTATGTCAACCTCTGACCCTCCCTCCATAAGGCCGAATCCCCCATCCGGCTCCTGGGCCTGAAGGATTGCATCGATGATGTCCTGCCGCTGATATCGGGCGTTTGGAGGGATATCAATGCCGGAGGCATCCAGAACGATCAACGCCCAGACCAAGCCATTCAGTCCCTGCAGTCCCAGATCAATTCCATGATAATCGTATGTCCCGTCAGCCAGGAGATCTATGCAACTGCCATCGGGTTTGCTGCCAAAAGATGTGGGATCTCCGCCCAAAGCCATTATCGTCAGCGCGATGCGATGGTACTCAGTAGATTTGATTTCATCCAGGTATCCGTACTCATCATACCGTCTTTCCACATGAGTCTGCAGCATTTCTAGATACTCTTCATAGTATTCGCAGCTGCCGCCAAACGCCAGAGCGAGAGGTATCCAGTCGTCCGTGGTGCCAACATGGAGTGCTTCAGGATCCTTCAGCAGCCGCCCCGGTTTCGAGCGCATGGCGGACAATCCGGCGGTCGTTTCCTGAATCGTTTTGTCCAGATCTGTGCCTGAAGCCAGCGTTTTTCCGGGCAGAAGGGTGAGAATAAGCAAAGTGATACACACGAACAAGGCAATTCTGCGCCTGATTGTCCGCATATTCTCACCCCCATCAATTGTTTTAGGAAGCTGTGTTCCGGCGGTGCCGCCGGATCAGAATTATCATCGGGATTATCACTATAAGAACCAGGGGAATGGCAAGAATTGCCACTATATTCATTCTCCCATGATCTGCTGTCTCTGTAACCGGTAGGGAACTATTATCCTCCTCACCGGCGGGAGGCGTACTGTCAGTACTGGTTTTTGTGATTGTAATGGGATCTTCATTTTGATTCGGCACGTTATAAGCCTGTGCAAAAACGTATCCTGTACCATGATGATAATCACGAAGAGAGAGCAGTGCCTGGAGCGCCTGGCACGTTGCCAAACCGTTTCCATCTCCATCATCGATCAAATGTGAATAAGTTCCGTCTGGCTGCCGGAAAGAATTCAACGCACTGACCAGAGTGTCCTCTCCCTTTACAAAACCAGATTGTGTTTCTGGATCAATGCCAAGTGCACAGAGCGCCATGATTACTTGTGAAATGCTTTCTGATCCTCCGTAATCTATCCCTGAATACGTGCAGTCATCACTCATCTGAAATGCCAGATAGTTCAGTGCGTTATCAATTTCTTTCCCATAAACACCTCTGTACGGAGACAGTGCCTGAAGCGCCATGGCCGTAATATCTACACTTGAACTCCCTGTATCCAGTCCAAAGCCTCCATCCGGTTCTTGTGCCAAAATGATAGCATCGATCATATCCTGCCTCTCATATCGGGCATCAGCGGGAATCTCTGCTCCGCTTGCATCAAGGGTGATCAAAGCCCAGATCCAACTGTTTAATCCCTGTAATCCCAATTCCTTCCCGATATAGTTATATGTGCCCTCTGCAATCAGGTCGATATGGGTCCCATCTGGTTTAACTCCAAAATCTGTCGGATCACCGCCCAATGCCATGACCGTCAAAGCAATTCGATGATACTCTGTAGCTTTAATATCATGCAGAGACCCGTTAGTCTTATACTCTTCCTCCACATAGATCTGTAAAGAATCCAAATACTGAGAATAGTATTCACTGCTCCCACTGAGCGAAAGAGCATGGGCAATCCAATCGTTGATGGAGTTTCCTGCCGGAAAAAGCTCGGGGTCTGCCATCATTATTCCAGGCGTTCCGTCCATGGAAGATAGTCCTGTGGCACTTTCTGCAATCATCACATCAAGAGCATCTGGTGAAAACGCAGCACTGACGATATTCGTTAGAAACACGATACATAAAAAGAGTACTATCCTGTCTTTCAATACTTTCATATGGCTCTCCTAAGATTGGTTCAAGTCATCATCTACAGTCTCCTACATTGGCTCGCCATTGGACTCGGACGGCGGCTCCTCGTCGGGCTCGGTCGGTGGGTCCTCGCCGGGCTCAAATGGCGGATCCTCGCCGGGTTCGGACGGTGGATCCTCGCCGGGTTCGGACGGCGGATCCTCGCCGGGTTCGGACGGCGGATCCTCGCCGGGTTCGGACGGTGGATCCTCGCCGGGTTCGGACGGCGGATCCTCGCCGGGTTCGGACGGCGGATCCTCGCCGGGCTCAGGCGGTGGATCCTCGCCAGGCTCAAATGGCGGATCCTCGCCAGGCTCAAATGGCGGGTCTTCGCCGGGTTCAGTCGGCGGGTCTTCGCCGGGTTCAGACGGCGGATCCTCGCCGGGCTCGGACGGCGGATCTTCGCCGGGTTCTAACGGTGGATCCTCGCCGGTGGCAGGAAGAATCTCGTATTTCAACTCATGGCATTTTGAACAGGTATACTCGATATACCCTGTCTCTGTTTCTGTCGGCTCAATACGATCTGTCTCATAAAAATCGTGCCCGAGTTCCTGTACAGTTCCATTGATCCAAACTCGGCAGTAACTGCTCAAAGAACCATATCCGCCTCCCGAGGCATCATACCCTGCAATGTCCTTCCCATACGACAGTGTAAACCGAAGATAAATCGTCGATCCCGGTTGGGCGGGGTAATCACTCATTCCTCGTCCGGGATAAACCCTGCCACCAACAGAGTACATCCATCCTGCTCCGCGCGTAAAATCAAATTCACCAAGCGTATCACGTCCGGGATTGGCCGTAAATGTAATACCGTCTCTTTCCAACAATTCTCTCAAATCGGCCGGTATCCTTGAATTCCTTCCAATATCTGCTCTTTTGATCGTTCGTAAGTAAAACGCGTTGGAAGTGGTCCCATCATATGTGGCATAATAGCCATACATATCAAGGAATCGGACTACAACGGACGCAATCGACTCTCCTCCAAGTATTTCTATTTCGTCCATATCCAATATGCCGAGTCCGACGGTAGTCGCATCCAAAACAACCGTAACACTTCCCGTGGGAAGTCCTTCCGGAATTCTGTGGTAATTTATCACATAGTACTTGTATGCGGAGTTTCCATTTCCATCCCAGGCAAGAACGCGAATCACATGCGTTGCATAATCGTCTACATTCGGAACCGGAAAATGAATATCATATTCCGGCCGCGCAACTCCAGTCTCGTTCTCTAACAGTACGCCATCGAGCCACACCTGAATCTGATTGGAGAAGATCGTGCCTCCGCCAAGATCCGGATGCATAGTTGCGCGCACCCAAAATACGATATGCTCTGAACTAATATCTAACGATTCTCCGTCAAGACTTGTTATGATCGTAGGAGGACAGTCTCCAACCTCCGGATGATCCTCATCCGCTTTATCCGCATAGTAACTGATCTTATACCGGACATAGGCTATGTTTTCTCCGTCCTGCTTCAGGTAAATGGTTATATAGTTGGCTCCATTTAATACAAGTGCAGCAACATAATTCTTGCCATCGGAAGACTGCAAAATCGTACCGTTCATTGGCGTGTTGGAATTCTGAAGCCTAACACTAACAGAAAGGTTGCCTTCTCCTATCGGATATGCCTGAAACTGAAGGTTTCCATCGGGCAAATCTGATTCAGTGAGGTACATATTGTCATATAGATCCGTAAAGATCCTTGGAGTATTGTCCTCTCCTTCTCCGCCGTCACCGTCGCCACCTTCTGAGCCTCCATTTCCGTCCCCGCTGCTGTTGCCATCGCCTTCGATGCCGGAATCAGAGCCGCCCCCTTCATTATCCCCGGTATCTGAACCGCCTCCGGCGCCGTCCCCCTCCTCCGGTATTTCCGCAGGATTCGAGGAATCGTCAGGGGTTTTCCCCTCATCGCTTCCCTCGGGATCTGTATCAGACGTTTCTTCCTGTTCTGTGGGTGTTTGTTGTTCTGAATTATCTTCCGTTTCGGGGTCTTTCTCCGGCTCTGAGTCTTCCTTCTGTTCCGGGTCTTTCTCTGGTTCTGAGTCTTCCTCCTGTTCCGGGTCTTTCTCTGGTTCTGAACTATCCTCCGGTTCCGGATCTTTCTCCGGCTTCGGCTCTTCCTCCTGCTCTGGTTCCTCTACCAGCTCTGGCTCTTCCTCTGTCTCCGGAGTGTTTGTAGCGTCGCTTTCCCCGTTTCCCTCTTCTCCAGCTTCTGTTCCCTGCAATGAACCTCTGCCCGACATAGTTTCCGGATACAGTCTCTCAGAAGCAGAGGAAATCGGGTTCTCTGGTGGGATCTTGCCGCCAGCGGACAACGCACCTGCCGCGCTCAAAAGCAATGCGATTATCAGTATCGTGCTGATGGCACTTACCATTCTGTTGCGGTTTGCCATCTTCTCCTCCTTTTGACACTGCTGAACCTTTATCTCCAGCGAGCATACAATGTCACGCT
>JAEEGL013026952.1_pt1 | contig 15256 bp, 12 predicted proteins | sample 9134231 | NCBI WGS metagenome assembly JAEEGL01 (sample SAMN16246548, study PRJNA631951) | gut metagenome | biome: gut microbiome; feature: rumen; material: fiber-attached | host: Bos | place: Iran: Karaj | collected 2018-10 | reverse complement strand
TGACTCATCAGTATATGCTGTAGCTAACGACGCCGGTGGTGTTTTAAATGGTTCATTCCTAGTTCGTGGTGATATGTTATATAGAATTCTTGAACAAGGTGGTACTTCTACTGAAGATGTTAACGCATTTAAAGCGAAGGTTCAAAATAGAGAGAATGCATCAGTACGTACAAATTATTTAAGAACTCAATTCTACGTCGGTGGTACTTATCTATGTAATGTGTTATATGAAAATAATGAAGGAACAGACCTTGTATTAAGCCAAAGAGCAGTTTATTATTTTGCGTTCTATACTCCAGGTATATTTGAAGAAAGATTACGTGAAACACGTGACTTAACAATTATTTATCGTGTTGTACTTGCTATCTCCTTTGTTGCAATTTTTATTAACCTAGGTTTAACAGTACTTCGTGGTAACCGTTTATTCTCATTACGTAGAAGATCAGCTTCTCGTCGTGGTATTGCTATTGTACGTGTTAATAGACGTGGTCGTGTAAAGTTCTATGCCCGTGGTCGTGATACGTTTGGTATAGAAGTTGGTGACTTTGAAGTATTTAGACCTGTTGATGGTAAGACATTTGATGAAGCTATGCGTAGTGAAACTCGTTTCACTGCTGGTTATAAGCTTGAGGATGATACTGATGCTTATGCTGAATTCGTATGTATTCCTAACCAAGGTGGTTATTTACTTATTTCTACAGTTGTTACAGAAGAATATAAGCGTGAAATCCAATTAAGAAAATTAACAGAAGAAAACCCTATTTCACACTTACCTAACCGTAGCTCATTATTAAAGAACTTTGATGATTTCAAGAGTGGTTTCTTTAATAAGCAAGTTACTCTTGCAAAAATTAAATTAGTTGAATTTGAAACAGTTTCAAAGACACTAGGTTTTGCAGCTGGTGATATGTTATTAAGAGAATCTGTTAAGATTATTCAAAACAATCTTAATGAAGATAGTTATTTATATCAAGATTCTAACGATACTCTAATTGTATTACTTGTTGATACATATACTAATAACGATAAGAAGCTTGAAAAATTCTTAAAAGATTTCTTACGTCCTATCGCATTAAATAAATCTACTATTTATGTACATTTAAAGATTGGTTCTATCGAACTTAGAAATGTATTAAATAATAATTTTGAAATTACAGAAGCACTAAATAAGTCTTCTATAGCTTTAACTCGTGCATTAAGCCAAGTTGCTACATCTATTGTTAAATATGACTCTAACTTGGAAGTTTATGTTAAATATCACGAAGAGATGGAACGTGATATGCATTATGCGCTTGATCATGATGAATTTGTGATGTTCTATCAGCCACAATATTCTTTAAGAAATAAGAAGATTGAAGGTTTTGAATCTCTTATTCGTTGGGATAACGATAAGTATCGTAAAGTTTCTCCACAAGAATATATCGAGCTTGCAGAAAAGAACGGTGATATTGTTGAAATCGGTCGTTTAATCAACCGTCAAGTATTTAAGGCTGCTAAATCATTTGAGCCTTATGGGGTACACTTATCTATCAACGTATCTCCTGCTTAGTTAATGCAATCTGGTTTCGTAGATGAATTATTATCTGAGTTTAGAAAAAATGATTTAAAGCCAGGCTCTATTTGTGTTGAAATTACTGAAACATACTTAATGGAAAATTATCAATTAATGATTTCTAAGTTAAACATTTTAAAGTCAGCAGGTTTCTCAATTCACCTTGATGACTTTGGTACTGGTTATTCATCAATGCTATATTTAAAGGAATTACCTATTGATGTTATTAAGACTGACAAGGAATTTATTAAGAACCTTGCAAGTGATGATGCATCACGTGTTATTGAAGCGGAAATTATTAAGATGGCTAAATCATTACACCTACAAGTTATTTCTGAAGGTGTTGAAAGTCCTATTCAAGTTGAATATCTTGAAAAGTTTGGTGCAGACTATATTCAAGGTTATATTGTTTCTCCTGCCGTACCTTTTGACAAAGCTATTGCAATGGTTCAAAATGGTGTTAAGGTTGAGGGAACTAAAGGAGGTAAGGAATAATGGTATATTTTATCCTTGCAAGTGAAAAAGCTATTTATGCAAGAAACTTAGTTTTATCTATTGCTTCAGTTATTATAGCTATTGTACTTTGCTTTTTCTTAATTAAATCTATTATTAAACAAGAGAAGAAGTTAAATGAAGATAATGATGTACTTGTTGATACAATGATGACTAAGACTCAAATGAGACAAAGTGTTAACACTTACGCTACTAAGGTTGGTTCATTTGGATCATTTGCTATGTTCTATATATCAGTTGATGACTTTGATTCGTTAAAGGAATTAATTGGTGGAGATGGTGCTAATAATATTATTCGTGGTATTGCTGAACGTTTAGTACATATGCTAAAAGGTGCTGCAAATATTGCTAAATTTAGTGATAATACCTTCGTTATCTTTGATAAGAAGGAATACAATTATGATGAATTACAAGAAATGGCAGATAATCTTCTAGACCTTGTAAATGACAATGGTTCATTCTCTCGTCGTGAAAATGTACAAATTACAGCTTCTATTGGTGTAGCTATGTATCCTACCTGCGGTGTTACATTTAAGGAATTGTTCTCAAACCTAGAACTTGCTTCCTACATTGCTAACCGTCAAGGTGGTAACAAATACATTATTTACTATAACGAATTAAAAGAGGAAGAATCTGGAAACTTACAATACTTCAACGAAGTACGTGAAGCCATGCAAAAGGGAGAACTTACATTGTTCTACCAACCTATTATTGATGTTAAACAAAATCAAGTATTTGGTTTTGAAGCCTTACTACGTTGGGATCATCCTAAGCTAGGTATTATCCCTCCTGCTAAGTTTATCTCAGTACTTGAACAATCAGGTGACATTACTTATCTTGCTAAATGGTCACTAGAACAAGTTATTAAGATGCAACAAGAAATTGAACGTATTTATCCTAACCGTGAAATTAAGCTTTCTATCAACTTATCTGTTAAGCAGATGATGGATGATGGTATGAGTGATGACTTTAAGAAGATCATTCATAAATATAATGCTAAACCAAATAAGATTATTCTAGAAATTGCGCAATACGCAATGTTTGAAAAGATGAATGCTGTACGTGTTAACTTATTACGTTTACGTGACATTGGTTTTGAAATTGCAACAGATGGTCTTGGTCTAGATTATTCAGCAGTAACTCAAATCGAAACTCGTCCTATCGACGTATTAAAGCTTGATAGAGGTTTCCTTGGTGATATTACTGATAACCAAATGCAAGAGCGCTATGTACAAATGCTTGTTGATTCTTGTGCAAAGACACGTCGTATTATTATTTCTGAAGGTGTAGAAAATAAAGCTATGCTAGAATATATCAAGAAGAATGGTATTGATTATGCACAAGGTTATTATTATTCTAAGCCTTTCCCAGGTAAAGATGTTGTAGAATATATTCATCTTGAAAGCTGGAAGAAGGATGCTACATCTAATACAGCTCGTCCTAAAGAACCACAATATAGAGTAACTCGTCCTGGTGCTGAAGAAGAATATGCGCAAGAACAAGCTTTAGATAATAAGGAAAAAGAAAAAAATGAAGTTGATGTATATAATACAAATACATCAGCTTCTAACCAAGAAAATAATATAGTTTAATGAAAAAAATCAAAAATTAAGCTAAAAATATTTAAAAAAATCATATAACTATTAATATAAATAAAAAATAGTTGACAATTAAATAAAAATATTTTAAAATATTATTGGTGGAAGAGATCTACTAAAATTAAATAAAAGGATTAAGGGCAAAATAGAAGAAATTCTATGACGCAAAGCTATAGGGTCTAGAAATAGACAGCCAGTTGCAAATGTAAAAAAGCAACTCTAGAGAAATCTAGAAGACGCAAAGCTATAGGGCCTGATCTTTTAAAGTATGGTAGCCAGTTGCACATCAATCATATTGATATGCAACTTTTTTATTTACCAACATATATTACAAGGAGGTGTGCCCTATGAGGAGAGACTACGGTGTAGTTACAGTAAAGAAAATATGGACTAGTAAACGTATCGTTACAGCGTTAATGATTGTGTTCATGTTTCTATTTGCGATGATTGCTTTACTTACATATTATGGTCAAAATGTAGGATGCTTCACTATCTCAATGAGTGATAAGGCCAGTAACCAATCTATTTACATCTCTACCGATCCTACATTTGACACATATTCCCCAAGACTTATTTGTGATAGTTTGTATCAAGCTAAAAACATTCCTTACCCAATCATTAAATATGAACGTGCTCGTGCTACAGATGGTATATATGTATCTGAAGACAAATCATATATTGGATACACATTCTATTTAAAGAATATGGGTGATGAAACAGTATCATTAAAAGAACAATTATCGATAAGCCAAGAAACAAAGAATGTATCAAGCTGTTGCTGGTTATGGGAATTTGAAGGAGATAACGATAATATCGGTACTATCTACCAAAAAGAAGATAAGAATTATAAAGCATATCCTTCAACTTATAGATCAGATAACAAAGAATATTTTAAATCAGATACATTAGTATTCTCAAAAAATATTGAACAGCTTGAACCTCAAGAAGTACTTAAAGTAACTCTTATCCTTTGGATTGAAGGAGAGGATCCTGATTGTACAGACCAAATTCTTGGTGGGCAAATCAACTTTAACCTTGAATTCACATTAGTATCAGAGAGTGATAAAGAATAATGAAACCTAATTTTAGAAAGCTTGTAATGCTATTTGTAGCAATAACAACACTAGCTTTAACAGCAGTTACATTTACTTACTCCTGGTTAAGTATTAACATTTCTACTTATGTTACAGACTTAAATATAAATGTTAGTATCGGACAAGGATTAAAGATAAGTGCTGATAATGCAACTTTCTCAGATACAATAAGTCAAAACGATATAAAGCGTGCACTTGTTGCTAAGAAAGAAAATCTTACTTTCGATGAATTTGGTAACTTTATTGATATCAATAATAGAACTGTTGTATATGATAATAAAACGGTTGATACTAAATTTAGAGAAATATTGTTAAAGCCTGTTACAACTAGTGATGGAAATGTATTTTATAGGGATAAATTAAATTTGGTTGAAGTTAACGCAAGCGACTCTATATATGCTGAATTTGATTTATACTTCAAATGTATTGATCCTTTAGAAGAGGGTCAAGCTGAATTACCAGTATTCTTCTCATCTAGTGATTATATGTTTAATGGAGATGGTTCTCCTCTTAAAAAAACAAGTATCACTAGTACAGATTTTAGAACAAGTACTGATCCTACAAATGTTGCTTACTTATTTGATTCCTTAACTACTTACAGTGGTAGAGGTAAACCAGTAGTAATTAGTAAAGGTTCTAATGAGTTAACATTAAATGCCGCTAATGCAGTTAGATTTAGTGCTACAAATGATGAAGAAACGCGAATATATGAACCTTCGATAGGACTTGGTTCCTATGCAAGTGAACTAGATAGTACTAAATACGAGGATTCGATGTATTTAGATGCTAGTGCACTTGATTCTACTAAGAACGCAAGTTTCACATATGTAAATAACATGCAAAAAGAATCTAATCAATTAAATGCATTATCAATTGATAATGTGCCTAGAACTATTAAAAGTTTTGACTATTATGAAGCAGGTAAGCTAATTTCATTTACTAAATATGCTGAAGTGAAGAAAGTAACTTTTAAGATTTGGATTGAAGGATGGGATGCAGATTGTTTCGATGCTATTATAGGTAAACAAATAAATGTATCGTTATCATTCACTACAAATCGTTCTGGATTATACGAATCACTTAAAAAAGTCAATTATCATAATGGTGACGAAGTCGTAACGCGTAATTATTATGATATTGGTACTTCCAAAAATTATTATTTGCCGTATAATAAATACGGAAAAAAGTTTAAAGGATGGTATAACGATACTACCTTTAGAAACAAATTTGAATTAAGTAGTATCGAGTCTTCACTTGAAACTGAATTCAATGCTTACGCTTATTGGCAATAAAATTGGTTGATCACTCCAATCAAAAGTGTTTGTTACGTAAATAAAGGAGAAAAATCATGAAAAAGAATTTAATTAAGAAATTGGCACTTAGTGCCGTAACAATGGGAGTTGCAGCCGTAACTGTAACAACAACAACTTATGCATGGTTCACAGCTAACCAAAGCGCTACTGCTACTGGTATTAATGCTGATGTAACAGCTGCTGACGAAGGTAACTTAATGGTATCTAAGACTGGCACTGCTGGATCATGGGGTCCATCAATTAGCTTTGGTACTTCTGGTGTTACAATGATGCCTGTACAAAGAACTGCTACTGGTTATAAGACATTAGATGGTGAAAATGACACTACTGGTGTATTCTTAACATATACAGTTTACTTTAATGTATCAGATTTACCTTCTCAAGGTGGAGAATTATATATGTCTCTAGGTGATATGGCATTTAGTCAATCTAAGTCTATGACTTTATTACAAGATGCTGGTACAGATCCTAGTGCTAAAAACGGTCAACAAGTTACTGTTTCTTTAGCTGATGTATTAAATATGCAAGTTAAGAAGGTAGCTGATGTTACTGGTGTTGGTTATACTGAAAACACATATCGTTATTTAGCAGAAACTAATGCAAATGCTGTTGGTCCAGATGCTTTAACTTACTATAACAATGTTATGCATCTAGAAACACCACTTGAAAGACCAACATCAAATTACACATTTGGTGCAACTGCTTTATATACTCCAGCTGCTAATGAAGCTTCAGCAACATACAATGAAATTAAGCTTGCTGATGTTTCAAGCTCAACAGCTACATTTGGTATGACATTCACATTCTTCATTGATGGTTGGGATGCTCAATGCTTCAACGCTATTGGTGGTCAAGGAATTACTGCTGGTCAATTCAACTTCAGATTAGCTAAGAAAACAGCTAACAACGGTTAATAATTAACAATTAATAATTAATAATGAATTATGACAAAATTTTTGATGGGGAGGATACTATGCAATGAAATACTTTGTTAGAAAAATATATTTCTCAATGTTTGTTTCAATACTACTTGTAATAACTGTAGTAACAACTACATTTGCATGGTATTCTACCCAACAAAATGCTGTCGTTAGTGATTTTACCATCGGTATCGGTGGTGCAAAAAATGAACAATCAGAAGAGTCGGGTTTAGAATTATCAGTAACTGGGTTAGAAGGATCTTTTAAAGATACTTTAGAAGGAACTGATGTTATGCGTGCTATCCTTTTACAAAGAGGATATGAGAATGCATTTTCTTTATCAGAAAAAGATGTTAAAAATATTTATAGTAATTTGAAGTTTACGACAGTTTCTCCAAATGATTATAAAGATTTAACAAATGGATTCCATACAGTTAATAAATATGCAGAAAAAGAAGAGAAAGAAGAATTTTTCTCTCTTGATTTATATGTTTCAATTAATAATGAAAAATATGAAGATATTATTGGTAGTACGCCACTTTATTTTGCAACAGAGCAAATGGCTACAAGTCCAGATAGAACTGTAGATTTATTAGTTGGACCGTTTAATCATCCTAATTTAGGATTATTACCAAATCAAATAACTGTTAATGCTACAAATGCTGCTCGTATGGGAGTGGTTACATACAAGCCAGTAGAAAAGTACAAACCACAAGATAGTGATCTTTATAGTTCCAAAATCTATTCATTTTCATCTAATACACCTACTATTCGTAATGGCGTATATAATTTTGGTGGAATGAATAATGATTATAACATGATGTTAGAGTATTATAATCGTATTATGAAAGATAATTATAATTCATTAATTATTCCTGATGATGTTAAAGAACGTGGTGAAGATCAACTTATTTATTCACAAGAGGTATTTCCTTCTTCTCTAGGATGTACTACTAAAACGATGGTGAAGTTAAAAGTTTACTTTTGGCTAGAAGGTTGGGATAGTGATTGCTTTAACGCAATTAATCATTCAACCATTGATTTTTCAATCCAACTTGTGACTAGTACACTTTAACTTGATTATTTTGTCAAAAAACCATACAATATAGTTATATTGTAAAAAGGTAATTTGTAGTATATAAATTAAAAGGAGTGAAAAGTATGCCTCAAAATGACGTCGAAAATAATGTAGAAAAAATTTCTACTCAAAATAAAGTAAAGAATATAATGAAGATCGTTTTAAACGTGCTTTTTTATATTCTAATTATATTTATCTTATTTGCATCTATTGCTAACATTCGTGCTGGTAAGAAAGCTGATGGTTATCCAAATATTTTTGGTAATGGATATTTAACAGTCGCATCGGATTCAATGGATGGTTCTTATTCTAATTCGTTTAAGACTGGTGATATGGTTGTTGTTAGTACAGTAACTGATTCAAACCGTCAAAAGAAAGCTAATAAGATTCATATTGGTGATATTGTAACATTCTATGATGCAAATCTACCAACAACAAAGAAATTAAACACACACAGAGTTGTGTATGTTCTATATGATGATAATAATAATGTAACTACACTTTATACAATGGGTGACAAATATGCCACAAATACTATGGGATATAAGGACTATAATGATTTTGCAAATCAATATGGTGTTGTATTTACTGATGGCGATAAAGCTCCAGTAGAAAAGAGAACTTATATTTTTAATGAAACAGCTTCTGGTACTAATTTACAAGAAGTACATCCAGAAGAATTACGTGGTATTTATAAATCTACTATTAAAAATGGTGGTAATGTTCAAAATACTGTTTCAAAATGGGGATTATTAATTGTTGTATTACCAATGGTTATTTTCCTTGGTGTTGAAATTTATTTCTTCATTAAAAACTTAAAAGCTTATAAGACTGCTAAGTATGAAGAAGTACATAAAGATGAGATTGAAGCAAATAAGAACGCTGAAAGAGAAAGAATGAAAGAAGCTTTAAGAAAAGAACTTCTTGAAGAAATGAATAACGAGAAAGCATTTAAGGAAGAGAGAAAAAACTTAAAATCTGAAGAATCTTCAGATGAAGAATAGTTATTCATGAAAAGAGGAATGTTATTCCTCTTTTATGTTATAGGAAAGTGGGTGTTGATATGGTAGCCTTTTCGAGATATTATATTGATTTTTTAAACCAATTATGGAAAAACATTAGAAGCCTTATTGTTGATTTTTTATTTGGCTTTTGGAAAAAGCTATTCTATACAGATCAAAAGAATTATTATGCTAGCTTACAAGCTGCAGCATGGAATAATGCAGAATGGACAGCTTTAGACTGGATTGCCCTAGTTGGTGTTACAATTGTTAATATTACTCTTGTTGTATTAATTGTCTTATGGTTAATTCAATGGTTACGTAGATACTTAAGATTTAGAAAACGTGAAGTTGAAAAAGATGACCTTGTTCAAGAAGTTGCAATTTTAAACCAAAAGGTTATTGAACTTATTGATGAAAAGAATAAGATTCTTGCATTACGTGTTTCACAAATTGGTGGTGGAGTTGTAGATAATAGAGCTCGTCATATCGATACAAGTGAAGTTGTTGGTAAGAAGAAGACTAAGAAGGTTTTAACTACATCACGCTTTACTAAGCTTATTGCCGTTGATGAACAATATCAAGGTGAGCCTGAATATACTGTTATTAGACCAGAAGATATGCTAGATTTACCTGGTTTAATTGATAGATTTATTAAATATGCAGCATCACAATTACACTTATTCTATACAAAAGAAATCGTAGCTAGATATTTTGCTGGTATGGGTACTTCTAAAGTACTTATCCTAGAAGGTATTTCAGGTACAGGTAAAACTTCCTTACCTTATGCTATGGGTAAATTCTTTAATAGAGATGCATCAATTATTTCTGTACAACCTTCATGGCGTGACCGTACTGAATTATTAGGTTATTTAAACGAATTTACTAAGAAGTTTAATGAAACTGACTTCTTACAAGCAGTATATGCTGCTGGTTATTCAGATAAGCCTACTACTATCGTACTAGACGAAATGAACCTTGCCCGTATTGAATATTATTTTGCTGAATTCTTGTCAGTAATGGAAATGCCAGACAAGAGTGAATGGAAGATCGACCTTGTTCCTGCTGGTGAGGATGACCCTAAATTATTAATTAATGGTAAGCTATTAATAAATCAAAATACTTACTTCATTGGTACAGCCAATAAAGACGACTCTACTTATACAATTACAGACAAGGTTTATGACCGTGCTCTTCCTATTGTTATTAACCAAAAAGCCGACTATATTGACGCTCCATTTACTGAAAATGTTAACTTAACATTTGAATATCTAGATGAATTATTTAAGAAGGCTCAAGCTGAAAGAACTATTTCAAACTCTACTAATGAATCATTTAAAATCTTAGATGATTTCATTCAAGAAAAGTTCAAGATTGCATTCGGTAACCGTATTAAGAAACAAATTAATTTATTCGTTCCTGTTTATATGGCTTGTGGTTATTCTGAACTTGATGGTCTTGATTACATGCTATGTAATAAGATTTTAAGAAAGTTTGAAGCTTTAAACTTAACATTCTTACAAAATGAACTAGATGAATTATACAATAAGCTAGATGAATTATTTGGTGTTGGTGCCTTCAAGGTATCTCAAGCTTATATTCTAGACTTAAAGAAAATGATTTAATTTTAAAAAAGAAAAGAAGTGAAAGAGACTATGAATAAAATCAAAAAGAATGAAAATGATGTTATAGAACCTACATCAAATGAACTTATTGATTCTAACGTAGCCTCTTTTTATTCTTCTTTTAATGAGTCGTTAGAAGCTTTAAATAAGAAATATACTAATAAATCTTTTGAGTCATTAGAAAAAGGAGTACTTTCTTTAGATAATAAAACAGTTGTTGAATCTAAAACATTTGATGATGAATTCTTAAATGTTTTAGAAGCTGCTTATCCTGCTTTTTCTAAAATTACTAAAGATCCTAAAAGAAGTATTAAATATGAAAATGATATAGTATCTGTAGAAAAAGCACGTAAGATTAATAGTGAAACTATAGGGCACCTTGCTAGCCACACTCAATTTATTCGTGAAGTTAAAGATGATGGTTTTGTTATTCCTGATAAATTACTTACTTCATTTGCTGAAGAAGATTTAGAAATTTATGAAAATAGAGTTTTTAAAACTCTTGTTGATAATATTATTCGCTTCTTATATAAGAGAATGGATGTATTAAGCGAAAATATTGAATCTACTAGAACTGATTATATTAAATACAACAATAATATTACTTTAACTGATGGCGAGGCTGAAATAAGTCTTAATGTTCGCTTAAAGAAAAAACTATTAGAAGAAACTGAAAAAAGTGAAAGAATTAAACAAAGAACTCAAGCTTTAAAGCAAGCATTTGAAGGTTTACGTGGTACTCCTTTCTTACGCGCTATTGCTAAATGTAAGCCTGTCCATTCACCTTTATTAAAAACTAATATTATTCTACATAATGCGGAATTTAAGATTGTTTATAACACTTGGATTTTCATGGAACGTTATTCTCGTGAACCATATGGTGTAGAAATTACTGAAACTGATTATCAAAATGATAATGAAATGGTTAGTAAGGATTTTACAAATGCTGCTAACGCATTATTATCTGAATTATTATATTATAGAAAAGCTAACGAGAATGATACTATTGAGTCTACTACTTTATTAGAAGCTCCTGAACAACCTGAGTTTGAAATTGAACACAGCTTTGATTTAAAGCCTGGTATTGTTGATGATTCTAGTTATGAGCCTAGTGAATTATTCTTATCGCGTACTTTAGAATATTTTAATCAAACCTTAGATAATCAAAATACTTTATATGAAAATAATAGAGAACTAAGTGCTAGAAATACTTTTAAAGAACTTTTAAATATTGTTAATCAAATCACTCCAAATTTATTTGGTTATAAGGATAATGATTTAGATATTTTAACTAATACAACTGAAGATAATATAGCTCTTGAAGAAAAGCGTTATGAGCTCTTAAAGCTATTAAGGGAAGAAAAAGAAAAAGATTTAGAAAAGACACGCGATGAAGAGTTACGTGCACTTGAACACTTAAAAGAACTAGAAGAGCAATTGAAGAAGGATGAAGAGGAACTTGAAGCACGTCAACGTGAACAAGAAACTATTGATATGCGTGATGAGCTTGCGTCTGCTCGTAAAGAAGCAGAAGAGCTTCAACAAGCTCAAGCTCTTGCTGCAGAACGTAATAGAGATAAGTTACTTGAAATTGCACGATTACGTGCTAGCAAGATGAAACTTCGTGGATTCCATTCTAAATATAAAGCTCCAAAGATTAAGAATAAGCCTCGTTATATTGAAATATATGATCCATATGATGATGATATACTTGTACTTGATGACTACTCTTATGACTTTAAGATGGTTCAAACTCGCGATCATTTAAATTATCCATATAAGACATATAATGAAATTATGGCTGAACAAATCTTACGTGAAGCTCGTATTAGACAAGAGATGCAAGAAATTTGTGAAGCATTTAAGTCTAAGGCTAGAAAAGAGCCTATTAAGCGCCATAAGAATCATATTACTATTGATAATGATAAGACTACATTAGATGACTTATTTGGTATCCCTGAATTCTTTGATATTTATCAAAAGAAATTTAAGCATTTACATAAGAAGAAAAAGCTTAAAGTTGTTGGTAAGAGCCGTAAGCTTGTAAGCCGTAGAACATTATCAAAAGAAGAATTAATTGCTCATGAATTAAAGAGTAAGAAAAAAGTTGTTGGTGCTACTAAGGTATTAGTTGGTAAGAAGACTTTAGTAGGGAAGAAAACTATATCTGTTAAGAAGGTTAAATAATGAAGAAAACTATTAAGGGAATTATTACAGTAATCTTACTTTTAATAGTAAGTATCCTTACATATTTTGTTGTTGCAAACGTAGTTGCTACTAAAAATAATACTATTTCTTCATTCTTTGGATATTCTATTTCCTACGTACCAACTGAATCTATGGAGCCTACTATTTCTAAAGGTTCTACTATAATGTTTAAAAAATGCGATATTAAAGATGCTAATGCAGGAGATATTATAGTATATAAAAATACTGAGCATAATATTTATGTAATTCATAGAATTTATCAAGAAGTAGAAGACAATAAGTTTATAATGAAGGGTGATAATAACCTTACTTATGACACTTATTCTAATGGTGATACATATTATGTAACTAGTGATAATTATATTGGTAAATATGTTAAAACTGTTAGTGCATTTTCTATTAATTCTACACTTTCTAGATCTGTTATTTTTGTACTTGCACTTCTAACTACAGCTTTTATATTTTTATCTGAAGGTTTAACTATATTTAAAACTATTAAATCTAATAAGAATGAAAATAGACAAGAACTTAATGATAAAGAGAAAGAAGAATTGAAAAAAGAATTACTTGAAGAATTAAAAAAAGAAATGGCTGATAAGGATGAAGATAAATAGTCTTCATCCTTTTTCTTTAAAATAATTATGTATTTTTAGTTTACAAAGAATAAATCAAATAAATAAGAATTTTATTGACATTTGTAAATAAATGTAATAACATATAAAAGGTACATTTTAATAATAAATCCACATAGTCAATTTATATTATTATTAAATTAGATTATATTAAATCTTTAAGGAGGATTTTAAAATGAATACTTTTATGGCAAATAAACAAACTGTAAACAAAGTATGGTACGTCGTAGACGCAGAAGGTGTTACATTAGGACACCTAGCAACTCAAGTAGCTGCATTATTAAGAGGTAAGGGTAAACCAACATTTACTCCTCACGTTGACTGTGGTGATAATGTTATCGTTATCAACGCATCAAAGATTAAATTAACTGGTAACAAGTGGCAAGATAAGTTATATCGTTATCACTCAGCTTACTCTGGTGGTTTAAGAACATTAAACGCTGAAACATTAATGGGTCTTCATCCAACTCGTATGGTTGAACAAGCTGTTTCAGGTATGATTCCACACAACCCATTAGGTGATGCTCAAAGAAAGCATTTATATGTTTATGCTGGTAGCGAACACAACCATCAAGCTCAAAAGCCAGTTGAGTACAAGTTAAAGTAATAGGAGGATATATAGATTATGGCAAATAAAGTTCAATATTTCGGTACAGGACGTCGTAAGAATTCTGTTGCTCGTGTTATTTTAACTGCTGGTAGTGGTAAGTTCATTATCAATGGTCGTGAATTTGAAGAATATATTTCTTCAGCTTTATTACGTTTAGACGTAATGCAACCATTTGGTGTTACTGAAACTACTAACCAATTTGACGTTGAAGTTAACGTTTATGGTGGTGGTATCACTGGTCAAGCTGGTGCTATCCGTTTAGGTATCACTCGTGCATTAATGGAAGTTAATGCTGACTACCGTAAGACATTAAAGCCAGCTGGATTCGTAACTCGTGATTCACGTGCTAAGGAACGTAAGAAATACGGTCTTAAGAAAGCTCGTAAGTCTTCACAATTCTCTAAGCGTTAGTTTACAGTATTATTTACTAATTCATTTTGGATTATTAATAAAAAAAAGAAGAACTCGTTATTCTCAAGCGAGTTCTTTTTTTTCTTTTCATTTTTTATACATTGACACATTACAATAATAGGGCTAGAATTAGATTGGATGCAATTTGATTGTGTACATTTCTTTGGGAGATATGAAAGTATTTGACTTCTTTGAGAAAGTCACAATTTTTTTGTTAATGTTTAAGTATGGGAGGATAAGATGAAAAAGAAAATTATAGCATTAGGACTTTTAGCATTATGTGGAACTGCTACACTTACTTCATGTGAAAATGCAGTTGACCCAGTTAAAAGTAACGCTCAAACAGAATCCGAAAATGTAGAATTAAAGGCTAAATTACAAGGAATTTACGCTCTTTACGAGGCTAATGGTGGTACTCAAACTTATGAAGAATGGGTAGATTCTATTAAAGGTAAGGATGGTACTGATGGTGTATCAATTACTTCAATTGAAAAAACTAAAAGTGAAGATAATGTAGATGTTTATACAATTACTTTATCTAATGGAAATACTTCAACATTTAATGTTGTAAATGGTAAAGATGGTATCGATGGAAAAGATGGTGTAAACGGTAGAGACGGTATCGATGGAAAAGACGGTTTAAACGGTAGAGACGGTATCGATGGAAAAGACGGTTTAAACGGTAAAGATGGTATCGATGG
>JAEEGL012730175.1_pt1 | contig 15256 bp, 8 predicted proteins | sample 9134231 | NCBI WGS metagenome assembly JAEEGL01 (sample SAMN16246548, study PRJNA631951) | gut metagenome | biome: gut microbiome; feature: rumen; material: fiber-attached | host: Bos | place: Iran: Karaj | collected 2018-10 | reverse complement strand
GATCCATCTGATCAACAACGAAACTCCAAAGCACAAAACATAAAGCAGATGCCAGGACTCCGTTATACAGAAGACAGAGAATGGAGGTTAGATTGAATATAGGAAGACTCTCCACAACAATGCAGGAGTAAATAATAAGAAAGAAGGTACCGAATCCAAGCTGTAAGGTTGTATGAGCCAGCTTATCAAGTCCACCTAGTTTGGTCTTAATGATAAGATTTGCTACCGCCCAGGATAAAGCTCCGCTTAAAGCTAGAAACATCATGGAGAGCTCACCTTCAAGACGGAAATTCATAATTATAAATAAACCAATGAAAGCTAATCCTATACCCATGCTTTTAACATAAGAGAACTTCTCCTTTAGTACTATGTAAGAAAGTATTGCCACGAATATAGGCATTGTGTAGTTAAGCACACAGGAAACACTTGCGCCAAGGTGAGCAATTGCAATCTGCACCACAGCATTTGAATAGCTGATATGCAGTATTCCTACTATAGCAATCCAGAACAGACTGCTTTTATTTAATCTTGCAATTAGAGAGTGACTGGACTTATAGGTATTTCCTTCTGATTCAGAGGGCCCCCTCTGAACACAACTTCCCCGAATAATGTTCAGAAAATTAGTTCGATGAGTCTTATTAAGAAAGATCAGCGGTAGGAGCACTATAAAGCCGACAAGAAATCTGGAGGTAGCAAACAGCTCCGGCTCAAAATAACCTGAGGCAATCTTCATAACTGTCCAGTTCATTCCCCAGATTAAATAGAGCAGAAGTAAGGCAAATATCAGCATTCCAGATCCCCAAAAATTTTCACTTTAATAAATAGCTCAAATATAGATTTAATTCAGAGAGATCTATCAAATTTAAGTGTTATTTTAGGAAATTGAAGCAACTAATTTCAGTTTCTTGAAGAAATAAAAGTTTGTTCAATTTTCCTTATCAAAGCCTATCGCTCAATACGGTAGTTGCTCCACTACAAAATGTCAGCGCAAAATTTCCCGAAAAAACAGTCAAAGAAACTACAAAACCGCATATATAACCTAAAATTTAACATATAGTCACGTCAAAAAGGAGAGACCAAATGTTTCAAAAAATCATTAGGGCGGCGATTTATTTGCTTGTTCTTAGCATCTCCTTTTTCTCATCATGCGTATACGCAAAAACCGTCGGAATATCCATGCCGTCAGTTTCCTTCCCAAGATACAACATTGATGTAGAGTCATTGCAGGACAACCTACACAATCTAGGATTTGAGACCAAATTAAGCTTTGCCAGCAGGTCTGTCGAACAACAGATTAAAGATATCGAGAAATTAATAGCTTCAGATTGTGACGTTTTGGTCATCACAGCTGTTGATGGGGCTGCACTTTCTGATGTATTAGAAAAAGCAAAACAGAAGAACATCAAGATCATAGCCTATGACGTACTGATAATGGATTCTAATGCAGTTGATTATTACATTACTTTTGACAGCTATCAGATTGGTAAACTACAGGGACAATTTATTGAAGAAAAGCTTCATCTGAATAAACATAATACTCCAGAACAGTATATTGAGTTTTTTGCCGGAGATAAGAAAGATCATAATACCCAGCTGTTCTGGGATGGAGCCATGGATGTTTTGAAACACTATCTTGACGATAAAAGCTTAGAATGTGCTTCTGGAGAAATAGAACTAAAGAGGGTATTTACTGAGAAATGGAATAAATCTCAGACAAAAGAAAGAATGGCTCGAATTTATAATGAGTATTACTCAAAGGAGAAAACTCCTGGAATACATCTCGGTGCAGTTTTATGCCCTAGTGATGATATCGCTATTAGTGTTGCGGAAGTTTTACACAATGAAGAAAAAGTATCCAAGAAGGATTTTCCTATTATCACCGGACAGGACTGCTCTGAAAAAGCCATAAAGTATATAAAAAAGGGATATCTGTCCATGAGTATTTTTAAGGATGCAAAATATCTTGGATATAAGACCTCACAGATGATAAACCAGATCTTTTCAAGTGAAGATGTGGAGGTCAACGATACCACCACCTTTAATAACGGAAAAAAGGTTGTACCTACCATTATGTGCTCACCAATGGTAGTTACCATCAAGAACTTGAGAGAAATTCTATTTGACAGTGGGTACTATAATAGCAATATTCTCAACTAACACATTGAAAATAAATTATTTATTAAAAGAAAGAATGTAAAAAAAAGAATGGATAAGAGACTTGGTGCCCAGGACGAGACTTGAACTCGTACTCCCGGAAGAACTACCCCCTCAAAGTAGCGTGTCTACCAATTTCACCACCTGGGCACAACAAGAAATATAATACCAAATTTTAACGATTTGTAAAGATTTTATTTGTTAAAACTCAGTATGTTAAGTTTAATACTTATACTTTCTTTCATTATCCTTTAAAAGCAGATCGGTTTTGCCGGTCAGAAGCTTCTTATAAATCACGTCATACAGAAGAACATTCTGTACGTAAAGTCTGGTTTCCTTGAAAGGAATATTCTCGATAAACATTGGAGTATCGCGCTTCTTTCCATCTGCAGACTTCCATCTTGGAATTCTGTTAGGGCCAGCATTGTATGCGGCTGCGGCAAGAATTCTGTTGTTATCGAAACGATCCAACATATCCTTCAGATATGCAGAACCTAGTCGGATATTGTTTTCTGGAATAACGAGATCTCTAGGACCGTTGTAATCCCAATTATTCTTTTTAGAAACAAGTCTTGCAGTCTCTGGCATCAGCTGCATTAAACCAACAGCTCCGACAGGAGATTTTATATTAGGATTGAGCATACTCTCCTGACGAGAAATGCCATATAAGAAGGAAATAGGTACATTGGTAACAGAAGAGTATTTCTGATACAGATTCAAAAAGGCCTTAGGGAACCTGTAATCTAAAGCATCCCATCTCTTTCCGGCAATAACCGACATAATTGCATAATTGATGTTTCCTGAAGACAGAGCCCAATCTGCCATCACCATCGCCTCATCATTGGTACCGTGTTTAGCAACTTCATTCCACTCAATATTTGCATTGGCACTGTCTAACGCTTTAAACTCAAAGAATCTGATTGCAGCCTTATTGTGAGCAACAGTTGAAGGCCATTTTGCTGTCTTTGAAAGGCGCTCATGATTGAATGGAGGCTGCTGACCTAATTCCTGAGCAGCAAGGAAGCCAAAGAAACTACGATCTTTTGCAACTTCCTTCATCAGAATAATACTCTGATCTTTCTCGCCGATCTCATAAGCTGCTCTTGCCTTCCAGTATTTCCAGTTAATCTCTTTCTGATCGTTTGCATTCAAATGATTGTAAAGATCATAGACAACTTTCCACTGACCGAACCAGATTGCCTTTCTCATTCTCATGATCTTGATTTCATCTGTCCACTCAATAGCAGGAAGATGCTTATCAACCCAGTTAACTTCATCTAAGGTTGAATTTCTGCCTAAAAAGCCCTTGGAGATAATCTGAATAATATCCAGACGCTCTGTAGGAGTTACATGGAATTTCTTGCAGAAATACTCAAAGTGAGGATTTGCCTCTTCAGGCTTAAGATTGGCAAATCGCTTAAATGCAAGTACTGCGACACGATGAACATCATCTGAACCTGGAACATAATCCTCATTAAGAATTCTTGATGGATCCTCGTAAAGCTCCATTGCCATGTTGATTCTATTTTTGAATTTAGAATCATCAGAGAATTCTGCTGCCAGATTTCTGGTTGAATCTGCATATCTGCGCTCTATATAAAGTCTCTCAAACTTGTCCATACGGTTTGAGTCATTCAGATTGCCGTTCTGTCCCCATACATAGATTAAACCCGAACATCCTGATGGATATGGTTTTAGCTGCATATAGACTTTGTTGGCAAAGATCTGTGCAGACATATCGGCCTGGCCCTGATGCCATCTGGCTTCGTAATAGTGGCACTGCAGAGTCTGCTGTGAAGCGTTCATCTCCATATTGTCGTTATATGGTTTCTTCTTGCCTATAAGCTCTGATACCTGCTTATAGTTACCATGTCGTGCCAGAAAATCTATATACTTGTTCTTTAGAATACCGCTAAGTTCTTTATGATCCTCACTGTTGATAAATTCAACGACCTTAGAATATTTTGCGACATGCATGTTATTGGTCAGATTCCAATAATCAATCCATAAGGCCAAAGGATAGTCTTCTAGATGGTTCTTTTTGATTCTGAGAGCCTCAGCTGTATCACCTTTCTTAGCAGCAGTCTCAGCATCTTTAAAATATTTTCTCTGATTGATGAGCTTAGGAGTTGTAGCCAGTAAAGGATTATCTGCAGTTAAATCTACAACAGGAGCAGCATAAACTGGTTTAACCTCTTTCCTTTCAATAGGAGCTCTGTAATAGTTTTTGTTGCTCTTAGGTGCTGCTTTTTTCTGAGCAGACTTCTGAGAGGTTTTACTGTTTTTCTTGGTGTTAGCGGATTTTGTGCTCTTTGAATTCTTTGAAGTATTAGTCTTTCTGGTGGAATTAGTCTTCTTGACTTTCTTCTGAGACTGAACAGACTTACTTCCATTATCCTGAGCAGAATAGGCACAGTTAAAATTAGCTGCTAGGAAACAGAAAGAGGTTCCTAGAAGGAGAGATTTTACTAGATTTGATAATTTCATAAAAAAACCAGCTTAACTTTGTAACAGTATCTCTTTCATTATACAAAGTTAGAGCCGGTTTTTAAGAAAAAAATGTCAAAATTCTAGTTAATTCAACAATTAGAAAAGACTGATGTTAAATACCTTTAAATATCCGATAAATAGAATAACAGCAATCACTGTTGTCAGAATATATCTGTAGTAAACAAACAGTTTCTCTGAAATTCTGTAGCCGATACCGGTATTACACTCTTTAATATATTTCTCCCATTTCATACCACGCTTTGAGGTGATGAACAGAACAAATACTAAGGAACCGATTGGCAGGACATTAGATGAAATCAGGAAGTCACAGAAATCAGTAATGCCGGTACCATTTCCTAGAATTGAAACGTTTGAAAGAACATTGAAGCCTAATACAGGAAGAATAGCTAAAAGCAGAATTACTACAAAGTTAACCAGCACAGCTTTCTTTCTTCTGACATTAAACATTTCAAGGTTTGCAGCAATGATGTTTTCAAATACCGCAATCAGAGTTGAAACTGCAGCAATCAGCATGAACAGGAAGAATAAAGTTCCCCACATTGAGCCCAGATACATGTTGGAAAATACTGTTGTCATGGATACAAACAGCAGATTTGGACCAGCATCTGGATTGATGCCATAGGTAAAACATGCAGGGAAGATTACAAAGCCTGATAACAGAGCAATTGCAGTATCAAGACCGGCAATAAAGATGGCCTCATTTAACAGACGGTGACGGTTTGACATATAGCTACCGAAAATAGCAATACCGCCCATACCGGTAGACAAGGTAAAGAAAGCCTGACCCATTGCAGCCCAGATTGCTTCGCCGAAATTATTCTCAAGCTTGGATAAATCAGGCTTCAGGTAGAATGAGATACCATCTGCAAAACCTGACATGGTGCAGGAACGGATAGCCATAAAGACAAGCAGAATAATCAGCATCATCATTAAAGGCTTGGTATAACGTTCAACACCCTTAACCAGACCTAAAGCCACAATCATAAAAGAGAATGCTACAACCGCAGCCATGCACATGTACAGAGTAACAGGATCAGCCAGCAGAGAAATAAAGCCCTCAAGCGCAACATCCTTTGGCAGGTTTGACTCAACAGTACCAAATGCAAACTTCAGGAAATAGTAAAGCATCCATCCGGTAATGATGCCGTAGAAAGACATCAGAATATAGTTACCTGCAAGCTGCCACCATTTGTTTACATGCCACTTGGTACCAGGCTCTTCTAATTTTTCATAGCACTTTGCAATTGATGATCTTGAAGCTCTACCAATTGCCAGTTCAACGGTTAAAAGAGGAATTCCCATTGCTAACAGGAAAAACAGATAAATCAGTACGAAAATAGCTCCGCCGTACTGACCTGTAATGTATGGGAAGCGCCAGACATTACCAATACCAACAGCACATCCAGCTGCAATCAAGATAAAACCAAGTCTGGTTTTAAACTGCTCTCTTTTCTCGTTCATTCGATAATCCTAAATCTTAAAATTATTATGTTAAGCTCTACCAAAAATCTTATAGTAACCAACTGCCAGCACAATGATAACCATAGTGGTCAGAATGTACTTGTAGTAAAAGTACAGTGCAGTTGGCATTGGGAAACCTTTTCCGATATTGCACTGGTCAATGTATCTCTTCCACTGCATTCCACTCTTAGAACAGATGAACAGAACAAACACAATTGAACCGATTGGAAGAATATTATTTGATACCAGAAAGTCAAAGAAATCGAGAATACCGGTATTTGAACCAATAATATGAACGTCTGAAAGCACATTGAAGCCAAGCATTGGCAGCAGACTCAGAGCAATAATCACAATAAAATTGATTACAACAGCTTTAATTCTTGTCCATTTAAAGAGTTCAATACAGCCGGCAATAGAGCTTTCGAAAACAGCAATCATGGTTGAAACTGCTGCAATCAGCATGAACAGGAAGAACAGACTGCCCCAGATGGTTCCTAGGGTCATATTTGAGAATACTACTGTCATGGTAATGAACAGCAGATTTGGACCTGCATCAGGATTAATTCCATAGGTAAAACATGCAGGGAAGATTACAAAACCTGACAATAAAGCAATGATGGTATCAAAGGTAGCGATGAATACAGCCTCATTCAGAATTCTGTGACGCTCTGACATGTAGCTGCCGAAGATTGCGATCGCACCAAAACCAACAGATAAGGTAAAGAAGGCCTGCCCCATTGCAGCCCAGATTGCTTCACCGATATTGTTTTCAAATTTCTCGAAGTCTGGCTTTAAATAGAATTTAATACCCTCTTCAAAGCCTTCGAGAGTAAATGATCTGCAAGCCATAAAGAACAGTAGCAGAATCAGAACTATCATCAGTGGCTTTGTAAACCGCTCAACGCCCTTGATAACACCTAAAGCAACAATAGCAAACGAGAAAAGCACAGTGATAAATACACACAGGAACATGGTTTCAGGATTAGCCAGCAGCTCTCCGAAATTCTGGCCTGCGGTTTCTCTGGTCATGCCTGGAGTAATATTTCCAGAGACAAAGTTACAGAAATAGAAAAGCATCCATCCGGCTACAACTACATAGAAGGCCATCAGGATATAGTTACCTGAGAACTGCCACCATTTGTTGAAATGCCAGTGAGATCCAGGCTGTTCAAGTCTTTCATAGCAATAAGCCATTGAACTTCTAGAAGCTCTACCAATGGCAAGCTCTACAGTAAGTAAAGGAATACCTACAGAAAGCAGGAAAAACAGATATAAAAGAACAAAATATGCGCCGCCATACTGACCGACAATATAAGGAAATCTCCAAACATTACCAATACCCACAGCACAGCCTGCGGCAATCAGGAGGAAGCCCAGTCTGGTTCTAAAAACTTCCCTAGTTCTTACCTTTGTACTCATAAAATTATGTTTCTCGTTATTATTATTTACTAAAAACTGATATATAGCCTTGAATTAAAAGGAAAACTACAATTAAAGGCAATACATATTTGAAATAGAACTTAAATTTATTGGTTAATTTAAATCCTGAGCCCTTGTTGGTCTCCTTTAAATATTTATCAAATCCCCAGCCATAATTCCATGAGACGTATAAAACGTAAATAATTGCACCAATTTGGAGAATGTTTTGAGACAGAATAAAGTCATATAAATCAAGAATTACCGTACCCTCACCCATAGGATGTACATCTGATAATACATTGAATCCCAGAATTACAGGTAATGATAAAACAAGAATAATGAGACAGTTGTAAACAACAGCTTTCTTTCTTGAAATATTGAAAACATCAATACTGATACCGACAATATTTTCAAATACAGCAATCAGTGTAGATACTGCAGCAAACAGCATGAAGATAAAGAAGATGCTTCCCCAGATCTGACCTGCAGCCATATTAGAGAAAACAGAAACCAGAGTTACGAAAATCAGTCCAGGTCCCTGACCAGGCTCAACAGAGTAGCTAAAGCATGCAGGGAAGATAATGATGCCGGCTAAAATTGCTACGATAGTATCTAAAAGTGTAATAACCGCAGCTTCATAAGTAATAGACTTATGAGAGTTCATATATGAACCGAAAATCTGCAGAGAGCCAACACCAAGTCCTAGAGTAAAGAAAGCCTGACCTAAGGCTGCATATAAAACTTCATACAGGTTCTGAGATGAGATCTTTGAAAAATCAGGCATCAGATAAAACTCCAAGCCCTTTTCAAAACCAGGAAGGAAAAAGGATCTTGCAGACAGAAAAATCAGCATCATGAACAGTAAAACCATCATTGGTTTGGTAATACGCTCAACACCGTTTCTTACACCGCAGGCACATACAGAAAAGCCAACTACGGTGACAATGACAGTACAGATAATCTGAGTAATAGGATCAGCAAGCATACCGCCGAAAATAGCTCCAGAATCCCCCTGACTCATTGGAGTTGCAGTAAATTCACCTAACAGCATTTTGGTTGAATAGTAGAACATCCATCCGGTAACCATGGTATAGAATGCCATAAGGATGTAATTTCCCAGGATCATGAAATACTTGCAGATGTACCACTTCTTGTTAGGAGTCAGGATTTCGAAGGAACGTCCAATTGATCTCCTTGATGCTCTACCAACAGAAAGTTCAATTGTAACCAGAGGTATTCCGAGCAGAATCAGGAATGCAATATAGATAAGTACAAATAAAGCGCCGCCATACTGACCAGTGATATAAGGGAAACGCCATACATTTCCAAGACCGATTGAGCATCCTGCTGCAATGAGTAAAAATCCAAGTCTGGAAGTAAACTGTTCTCTATTATTATTTTGAGTACTTGTCATTTTTTTTCTCACAAAAAAGGCCCGTATTTTTAACGAGCCTTGTTTTATTTAACATAGCACGAGCTAAGGATTATTCCTCGCGTGGGCTATTCTCATATGGATTTGGCAGATCCTCTGATGAAGCCTGAACATAGGTGTTCTCTGCTGGCTCAGCATCTTCATCTAAATCAACTTCTGGAGCTAAATCCTGTTCAGCCTTCTGCTCCTCAGACTCAGCCTTTGCATTCTCTGCTTCAGCTAATGCCTTAATTGATAAACGGATTCTACCGGTATTATCAATATCCAGAACGCGAACACGAACTTCATCACCAACACATAGATAATCATTTACATTCTCAACACGCTCTTCGGTGATCTGAGAAATGTGAACAAGACCATCTCTGCCAGGAAGAATGTTAACGAAAGCACCGAAATCAGTGATTCTTACTACCTTTCCATCATAATCCTGACCAACTTCAACTTCAACTAAAAGATCATTAATGCGCTTAATTGCAGCATCTGCTGATGCTAATGAAGAAGCAGAAATCTTTACGGTACCATCATCTTCGATATCAATCTGTGAATTGGTATCAGCCTGGATAGAACGAACATTGAAGCCGCCCTTTCCGATAACTTCCTTAACCTTGTTTGCAGGAACCTTGATGGTTACAACACGTGGAGCATATGGAGATAAAGTCTCACGAGGACCAGGAATTGCCTTCTGCATTACATTCAGTAAGTGAATTCTTGCAGCGTGAGCATCAGTTAATGCATTCTGCATGATCTCACGGGTAATACCATCGGTCTTGATATCCATCTGCAGAGCGGTAACACCGTCACGGGTACCAGCTACCTTGAAGTCCATATCACCTAAGTGGTCTTCATCCCCCATAATATCGGTCAGAATTGCAACTCTGTCATCTTCCTTAACAAGACCCATTGCAATACCAGCAACAGGAGCCTTGATTGGAACACCGGCATCCATCAGAGATAGGCAGCCTGAACATACAGATGCCATTGATGAAGAACCGTTTGACTCGGTAATTTCTGAAACAACACGAATTGAATATGGGAAATTCTCCATCTCAGGAAGAACAGCCTTTAATGCTCTCTTAGCAAGACGTCCGTGACCGATTTCACGACGCTTTGGAGAACCGATCAGACCAATCTCACCTACGCAGTATGGAGGGAAGTTATAGTGAAGAATAAATCTGTCTGAACGAACACCAGCCATATCCTCGAAGGTCTGAGCATCTCTCTCTGAACCTAGAGTACAGGTACCGATTGACTGAGTCTCACCACGGGTGAATAAAGCTGAACCATGTACACGTGGAAGGATACCGGTAGCAATGGTAATTGGACGAATCATTCTTAAAGTACGTCCATCAATACGCTTCTCGCCAGAAAGGATTCTCTCACGAACGATATTACGCTCTAACTCGAAGAAAATCTTGGCGATTTCATTATCCTTCTCTGCCCACTCTTCGTGTTCAGCCTTTAACTTCTCAGTTGTGTTCTTCTGGATCTCAGCAAGCTTATCCTGACGCTCTAGCTTATCAACGATTCTGAAAGCATCACCAACAGCCTGCTCAGCATCAGCCTTAACAGCCTCGATTAAAGCAGTGTTCTCTTCTGGCTTTACCCAGTCCCAAACTGGACGGTTAACCTTCTTAGCGAACTCTTCAATCTCTTTGATTACAGTCTGCTGCTGCTCATGACCGTACATAACAGCACCAAGCATTACTGACTCAGGTAGGCAGTTAGCCTCAGACTCAACCATTACAACAGCCTTCTCAGAACCAGCAACAACAAGATCAAGATCTGAAACCTTTGACTCTGAAGTTAATGGGTTTAGAACATACTGACCATCAATATAGCCAACACGAGCTGCACCTAGAGGTCCATTCCAAGGAAGACCTGATGAAGCTAAAGCTGCTGATGCAGCGATAATTGAGATGATATCGGTTGGAATTTCAGGATTTGCTGACATAACAGTAACAACAACCTGAACCTCGTTTACGAAACCATCTGGGAATAAAGGACGTAATGGACGGTCGATCAGACGAGAAATCAGAGTCTCACCTTCTGTTGCACGACCTTCTCTACGGAAGAAACTTACAGGAATTTTACCTGCAGCATAAGAACGTTCCTGATAATTAACAGTCAGAGGGAAGAAATCTCTACCTTCAACTTCCTCTTTACGATTACATACTACAGTAGCAAATACGGTAGTATCGTCCATTGATGCCATAACAGCAGAATCTGTCTGGCGACCAATTGCTCCAGTTTCTAATGTAATAGTATGACGACCATATTTAAAGGTGTGAACTATTGGCTTTAAATTCATCGATTATTATCTCCACTTTTTTCCCACTTTTGTTTGCCTCTTTCGTGGGAATTCACTTTATCACTACCAGATGCGGATACCCTTTTTTCTTCTTTATACTACCTAAAAAAGGGACAGCCTCTATTCCAACAGTGTTACATAAAAAAGCTGAAACTAGTTTCAGCATATCCTCAAGGATAAATATTCATCCTTAAAAAATTACTTATTACTCTAAACAGTAAAACAAACTGATTGCCAAGCTCAAAAATCAAAGATCTTTAATTACATTCACTTTGTATTAACAAGCAAGTTTAATCTGCAATATTATCACACAGATAGAATTTCAAATTCTTGCTTTTGATAATGTTTTTGTAAGTTTTGAGATCTTTCTCGCGCCTGAAAAAAGGAATTTCTGCGGATTGAAGAATAGAGTAAACAAAAAACTGTGACAAATCCAAATATCCATTCATCAGTTTTAAATCAGAACCAATGAATTTAGCAAAAGAACTGTAAATCTTAAGCAAGACTTACTGCAGAAAGAACTGCAAAAAGACATGAAACATAAAATTCGGGCGGCACCAAAGCCGCCCTACTCTGCCGCAGATTAGCGACGGAGGCCTAACTTCTCAACGATTGCGCTGTAACGTGCAAGGTCTGAAGACTTTAAGTAGTCAAGAAGCTTACGACGCTGAGCAACTAAGCGTAGTAGGCCGCGACGGCTGTGGTGATCCTTCTTGTGAGTCTCAAAGTGAGGCTGTAGGTCAGAAATTCTTGCAGATAGTAATGCAATCTGAACCTCTGGATAACCAGTGTCCTGTGGGTTACGACCAAACTCAGCAACGATTCTTGCCTTATCTTCTACTGTTAACATAATTTATATGCTCCATATTTTGTGAAAAATAAAACTTCCAAACCGATCACAAACTCAGTTGAAAGCGTGCTAATTCTATCATAAAAGATAGAATCTTTATACAAATTTAAACTTATATTTTACAAGAATTGAAAAAAATTATTTCTTATTGATTTATAAGAAGATTAATACCTTACAGCAATAGCTGTAAGGTATTGAAGCGGATTATTTTCCGATATTGGATGCGATTTTTATAATGGTATCTGTGTAGAAATCAGTAAAACCGGTCTCGTTAATTGTTCCTGAAAGCACCTGGTAAGCTCTCTTGATGGCATGATATCCCTGACGGTCAGGCTGCTGACAGATTACGAACTTGTAAATGCCGGCTCTTACCATTTCAACAGTTGTGTATATGTCGTCAAAAGCAATGCCGATAATGTCGTCACGACCGGTTGCAATAATTGAAGCACCTACGCCCTGAACACCAGCACCAGTAACGTATACACAGTTAACTTCCTTATGTTCGTTCAGATATTTTGAAGTCTGGATCTGAGCCTGAATGTCGGAATCGTTTGATTCAATCTGACCGCATATCTCAAAATCCACGTTAAGATTCTTTAATTCCTCGACAAAACCTTCAATACGCTTTCTGTGTCCATGCATCAGACTTGAGCCGGTAACAACCAGAATATTCAGTTTGTCAAACTTAGAAATCAGAGACAGAAGACCTGCGCATGTTTTACCAGCCTTCTGATAATCTGAGCCCACATAGCATACACGCTTACAGTTCTTTACATCTGAATTAACCAGAATTACCTTAATTCCAAGCAATTCACATTCATTAATTTTCTGAGCAACTGCCTCTGTATCTATGGTTGCCAGACAGAGAGCTGAGCAGCCCATCTGCTTTAATTCATCAATGGCTTCTAAATGAGTTTTCTCATCATAGCCCTGAACCTTTTTATAAATAACGTCTACACCAAGTTCTTCGTACTCAGAACTTGCTTTCTCTATACCCTCGATAACGCCTTCAAAAAAGATGTTTCCTATGCTTGGAAGAAGAACACCGATCTTGAAGCGATCTCTGATACCTGATAAAGCACGCCCTGCTCTGTTAGGAACGTATCCTAATTCCTTGGCCAGAGTCTTGATTTTTAATGCTAGTTCTTTTTTTACCGAACCACGATTATGCAGTACTCTATCAACAGTTCCTCTTGATACGCCAGCGGCCTTTGCTAAAGTTTTAACTGTTACTGTCATCGTGTAATAATCCCAAAATTATTATTGTTATATTTAATAGTTATTAATATATAGGAGGACAGGAGTCCTCCTATTTCAATGCAGACTAATCAATAAATAGATTCTTACCGATTAGCTTGCCTGTAGTCATATTTGCCTTACCCTCAGATGAATCCTTATGTGCATATAACCACTTGTTGTTGTGGGTTAGACAGCCTGACTCACCATCACGTGAAACACCTTCTGGTCTGTCAGTATTGGTATCCTTAGGTAAAACAACACCAACCTTGAAGTGGTCGTAGCCAGGTGCTACACAAGGTGCATAATGAAGAGTTGTCTCATAGAACATAACTGCCTGACCTTTTCTTACGATAAAGGTTTCAACATCATTAGTATCAATGATACCGTCATGAACTGCAGTCATAGGAGCAACCATCAGAATAGCATCGGTAGCTGCAATATTAAGCTCACTGTTGCGGTGGTACTCAAGGCAGTTTAAGCCCTTGTTGTCACCGTTGCAGTAACCGAACTGAATATTCAGACCACCAAATACCTGATTCTTTAATACTGGCATTACAGAAGGGTCCTCAAGATAATCAACGGAGGCCTTATAGTCAGTACCAGGGATTAAAGGAGTCTTCTCAATCAGAGACAGAAGTTTTGCTGTATCAATATCAGTAATTACCTTGCCGTATCTTTCAAATTCTACGTCGGTAACTTCCTTGTATTTGGCTACTTCTTCACCATCAAGTTTCTTTCTCATGGTGTCAAGCTTTGAGAAGGCAGGACGAAGTGTTGGATATAAGAATGAATACATCTTATAAACCTCGTCATACATCTTGGCTACGCTCTCATTGGTTGAAGACTGCTTGTCAGAAGTCTTAACAAGTTTTGCACAGCCTTCCTCAACAGACTTGAAGATACCAGCTGCAACACCGGCAAGGATAGCGGCACCTAAAGCAGGACCTTCCTTAGAGGTGGTGGTTATAATCTGGCACTTTAGAATATCTGCAAGAAGCTGACGCCAGAAAGGAGACTGAGCACCACCGCCACATGCAGTAAGTTTAACTGGATTGATATCCATCTGGTGAAGAACATCAAGATTATGACGCTGAGATAAGGTAATACCCTCAAGAACAGCTCTTGTCATATGAGCCTTGGTGTGTCTTGCGCTTAAACCGAAGAAAACACCACGTGCGTTTGGATCTAATACAGGAGATCTTTCACCCATCAGATATGGAAGATAAATAAGTCCGTCAGAACCAACAGGACACTCAGATGCCTTTGCAGTCATCAGATTATATACATCGCTACCAGCTTTGGCTTCCTGCTCTTTTTCAAAAGAATACAGCTCATCACGTGTCCAGCGAAGAGATAGACCTGCAGCCAGAGTACATGACATAGCAGTCCAGGAATTCTCAACAGCGGCACAGAAGGTGTGTACACGTCCTAAAGGATCAATTGATGGTTTGTTGGTGTGTGCAAAAATAACACCAGAAGTACCTAGGGTAACAAAGGCATCGCCTTCTTTACATACACCGGTGCCTAATGCTGCGGCTGCGTTATCACCAGCACCGCCGGCAACGATAGTCTTCTCACTTAAACCGGTTAATTTTGCAATTTCAGGAGTAATATGACCTGCAACTGCGCTTGATTCGATAATTGGAGGTAACAGAGACTTATCAATGTTAAGTTTTTCTAGAATCTCATCAGACCATACTCTGTTTGTAATATCCAGAAGATTAGTACCAGAAGCATCGGAAATCTCCATTGCTCTGTTGCCGGTTAACATATAGCGAACATAATCTTTTGGTAAAAGAATAGTACGACACTTGTCGTAAATCTCAGGCTCATTCTCACGAACCCATAAAATCTTTGGAGCGGTGAAACCAGTCAGTGCAGG
>JAEEGL012082047.1_pt1 | contig 15256 bp, 5 predicted proteins | sample 9134231 | NCBI WGS metagenome assembly JAEEGL01 (sample SAMN16246548, study PRJNA631951) | gut metagenome | biome: gut microbiome; feature: rumen; material: fiber-attached | host: Bos | place: Iran: Karaj | collected 2018-10 | reverse complement strand
AGACATGAATAAATACGATATAGGCAAACTCTGCTTAAGGTGCATGAAGATCAGCGATGAACCCGATATATGCCCTTTCTGCGGTCACGAGAAGATCGGAGAAAAGACATGGTCAAAGGCGCTGACACCCGGCACCATATTAAACAATAAAATACTTATCGGTAATATCCTGGGTAAGGGCGGATACGGTATAACATACATAGGATTCGATCTCCTGCTTGAATACCGTGTCGCCATCAAGGAATTCTTCCCCGAAGATCTTGTCGACAGAGCCGAGGACGGCCATACTCTCGTTGTTCTCGACGAAGTCAATTCGGACAGTTACGATGAAGAAACCCAGGCTTACCTGCGTGAAGCAAGGATCCTTGCTGAATATTCCAAAAATCCCGGCGTAGTTTCCATCAAAGACCTGTTTTATGAGAATAATACAGGTTATATTGTGATGGAATATCTCGAGAACGGTAACCTCTTTAAGTTTGTTGACGGACACGGCGGATGGCTCTCATCCGACAAAGCTCTCAACCTTATCGAGCCCGTAATCGACATTCTCGGTGACCTGCATCAGTCAGGTCTGATCCACCGTGATGTCTCGCCCGACAATATCATGATTGATAAGGACGGATCCGTTAAGCTTATCGACTTCGGCGGTTCCAGAAAAGCCGGTGCCAAGGCTAAGCAGGAATTCCTCGGAAAATGGGGATTTGCTCCTCCGGAGCAGATGTTCTCACGTGTTTCCGAACAGGGGCCCTGGACCGATATCTACGGAATCTGTTCAACGCTCTACTATCTCTGTACCGGTGATATTCCCCAGTCAGCCATCGAGCGTGAAGAAAACGATCTGATCACTCCAATCAACAGCTATAATATCGACCTCGATCCCGGTATCGGTGAAGCAATCATGAAAGGTCTTTCAATGAGACCCGAGGATCGTCAGCAGTCGATCGACGAGCTATATTTCGATATCTACGGTTTCAAACGTGCAACCAAACAGACTCATGCACAGGAAGCCGTTGCCGAGCGCAGAGTCATCGTTATGGATCATGACGGAAGGGTCTGGTTCGGTTCATATCCCATGAACGAGCTTCCTCCCGAGAAGATCACCAGTGATATCGAGTGTGCTGAATATGACGAGAATAACACCGCTGTCGTTAACGAAGAGCGTTATTACCGTCTTCCTATGTACAGGGATTCAAAGAGCCGCGATTCATCCGGTTTCTTAAGCAAATTCAATCTCAAGCATTCGAGAGTCAAGGACGGCTACAAGTACTTTAAATACAATGCCATCCCCTGGAGAGTCGTTAACGATTCAAAGGGCCGTACCACTCTCATAAGCGAATATATACTTGATTATCTTCCTTTCAACGGAACATCGTATCTTCGTATGTCCGACAAGGATATAGCCAAGATCAAGTCAGACATTTATTGGGGTTCATCCAAGCTCAGGGCATGGCTGAATTCGGTATTCATCAATATGGCATTCTCGGCTCAGGAGAAGATCAAGCTTCACTATACCAAGATCTCCACTCCCACCTCCGCCCTTGATGACAGATATACCAACGATAAGGTTTACATTCCTTCGCTGAACGAGCTTTATTACGGCTTCGACAGATCCAAGGATTCGATCGACCGTTCAAAGAAGAATCCCGATAATGTTTACTGCAAGGCTCCCGTTTCGCAGTACACTGCCGCTCTTCCCAGAGATCCGGACTTCGTACCCTGCTTCGGTCTCCGTTCAAGAGGCGAATTCTCCGGCGATAAGTCATATATCGCAAGTGAGGATGCTTACGGCCAGCTTATCGGACGTGACGGTCCCCAGAACTGGATGCTCAACAAGCGCTGCGGCATAAGACCCGTTATATGTGTCAGCAGTGATTCCATAAAACGTATTTCTTAATGAGGTTGTTTTAATTACATGTCCACTTACGCAATAAGTGATCTTCACGGTCATTTCAGTACGTACAAAAAGCTCCTCGAGAAGCTTAAATTCTCAGAGGATGATTTTCTGTACGTTGTAGGTGATGTTGTCGACAGAGGCCGTGACGGTATCAAGATCATACAGGATATCATGAGCAGGAAGAACATGGAGCTTTTCCTGGGCAATCATGAACTGATGATGATCGATGCCATAGATTTTATGAGGAAAAACGAAAAATACGGCATCCTGAAAAAGTCCGATCTCGGTGAAGCATTCACCCCCGTTGACCTCTGGTTCCATCCCGCCAACGGCGGCAAGACGACTTTCAATCAGTTTGCAAAGTTAGAGCGCAAGGAACAGGACAGGATCCTCTCCTACCTTAAAAGCCTCAGGCTTATCAAAAGAGTTCATGTAGGCGACACCGATTACCACATCTCCCACTCCTATTCCGTAGGATATAAGTTCGGGAATGAACTCCTTTACAAAGATGCACTTATCGATGCCGAGTCAGTTGTTTGGGATTCTCTCCTTGACGACAGACCGCCCATAGATATGCTCGAGTATGACTGGTTTGCTTATCCGGATGATACTTACATTGTAGGCCACGTATTTACACAGCGTCTCGGATGCATGGATGAAAAGGGACGCGGGCAGATCTGCAAGATCAAAAGGCGCGGCGGCATCAAGGTCATTGATATTGACTGCGGAATGGCCCTCAACACCAAATCAAGCCGTATCGGCTGCTACCAGCTCGAAACAGGCAAAGAGATCTACGTAACATATAAGTAAAACAAAACCTCTGACCGTATGGTCAGAGGTTTTTCTATGCAATCGTTGTTTGAATTACAGTACCGCCCCCGTTCTACGGTCAGACAGTTTCTCAGGGGTTGTACTCGAGCCTTATCTCATGCTCACCTGATTCGATATCAGGAATAGTAAGCAGTGCTCCCGCATACTCCGATGTGGCAACCCTTACACCGTCAACATAAGCTTTAAAGCCCGCAGAGTACGGAATGGTAAACACAAGGTCATTCCTGGATTCATCGGTCACATTTATATGTCCGGTGATAGCACCGCTTTCAACGGAATCTGCAATAAATCTTCCGGCAGCGATCTCTTCATAAACTTCCCCGAGCTTATCCATATTCAGCGAATACAGATATGCTTTCCTGTCCTCTCCGTAATCATATACATCAAGAACAAAGCTTCCGGCCTCATAGAAATTTCCGAGATAAATATTTGAAGCTCTCTGATAGCCGTTAAACTGAGAAACACCATGCTCGTTAAGAACCACGCTGATATTATCGGTCCGGTTCTTGTCATCATAATCAAGCTCCGACTCTTTTAAAAGCTCGAAATTAAGGTAAAGATTCTTCCCAATCGGTGGATCAAACTGTATAACCTTGAGAGGCATCGGAGTTATCACGTATTCTCCGGTCGAATCGTATACCTGAACACCGTCGATCACTCTTTCATTCTCTGAATAATCGAAGGTCTCATATACGTTTATCGGTCTTCCGAGAACGGAACTGATGAAGCTGTCCTGGTTTGCAAAGGAATCCCTTCCAAAGCTGCAGCTGTCATCACAGGCAAGATATCCGATACCGAGTGAGTAAGGATTGTGATAAAGGCTTGAAAAGCCGTTTGAATAAACGAAATCGTAGCCGTATTCAGGCTTGGTGAAATACAGTTCATAATCGACTCCGAGGAGCATGTCGGTCACAATATTAGAGCCCCTGTCGCAAGCCTTGTAATGATACTGTAGTATTCCGAGGTTCTTATAAAGCCCGAGCATATCGGAATTATAAGAGGATGAGAAATAATCCATTCCGTTAAAAAAAAGAAGCATGGGATCGTTGGATGTGATCTCTATATCCTTATTGATCCTGCAGAGAGATAATCCCTCCCCTTCAAGGGACGCATCATATTCCTTCGCATAACCGATCATATCCTGCGTCATATCGATAAGCTCCACAAAGGAAGACCTTGTCGAATTGGGATAATCGGCATAGACCGCCGAAGTGATCTTATAACCGTTAAACACAAGAAGCACAACAATAATGACCGAAGCCGCTGCGGTAACCGGAATTTTAACATTAACTGATTCAATGGCCTTTGAAGCCAGTAAAATAATAAAGAACACGAAAAGGAAGGCGAATCTGTGCGGATATGCAACAGGATCCCTGAACATATGCCATACACGGTACAAGGGCCTGAAAAGGAAGCTGAGCACGAATATGGCGATGATAACTACTCCGCATATGGTATTCAGCCTGTTTTTCCTTCCTTTTACAAGGCCGAATATGCCGAGTGCGAAAACGATGACGGTAAAGTATATTGCGGGTGCTCCCTCGCTGTAGAGCGAACCGAAATGCCCGCATATAAACTGCTTAATAAGATCGATAATTGAGGTGACGATGAACGAACCGTTCGAATATACACCGGCATCTGCACTCTTGCCCTGTGAAAGCTCCTTCAGAACGGGAAGGAGCAAAGGTGACGCCAGAAGTGCTCCGAATATCGAATAGAAAAAGAAATTAAGGAATCTGAGACCCAGATCCTTATAGTCGGGTTTATCCGATGCGTTTTCGGTAAGGATAAAGAGCGAATACAGCACCAGGAATATGCATACCATGTATGCGGAATAATAATGGAAATAAATGCAAAGAGCCAGCACAACAGAATAAACGCATCCCCTCTTTGCCACGGTATTCATTTCAAAATTGGACTCGATGATGCTCCTTGCCTCTTCATTGGTCCTCATACCGAATCTCACCGACGGATTTATGGGTGCCTTACTCTTTTCGGGAGCGGTCTTAAGGAGGTTTTCCAGAAAAATGCACACGATGGGAAGCATATACATCGTATCGAGATACATGGGAAGCAGAAAAAAGGTCACGGCCGCTGAACTGAGCGCATAGCAAAGGCTGAGTGCAACCGTAGCGATATCACTCTTCACCTGCCTGTAAGTCATATACAGTGAAAAGGAAGCCGCGATCATCCCGCATTTAAGGATATCCATAAGCCAGATAGCATCGGGAAGTTTACGGACATCAAAAAGCAGTGTCAAAAGAGAAAAAGGCGATGCAAGGTAATAAGCGAACATCCCGATATAGGGAGTTCCAAGTGAACCCATAAATGTATATACAAAAGACCCGCCGTCCGAAAATACGGATTTAAGCGACGAATAGAACGAAACAAACTGCTCCAGCATATCGAATACAAGGAGCGTTCTTTCGGATCCCGGGTATATACCCGATAACGCAAAAATCACGGCTGCAAATAATGTAGCCGTGATAAATGAGATTACTGAATTCAGAATATACTTTTTCATCTGTGCTTTTTCCTTACTGCTATCATAAATACTCCCGTAATAACGAGAAGTCCGAACACGATCCATCTTATAAGTCCTCTGGTAACAAGCCAGTGCCTGAAGGAATTATCGTGATCAACCACAGCGGGTCCGCCCGAAGCAGCCCTTAAGGTGACCTCGGATGTTACGATATCGGAATCGGATAATGCCGCACCTGTTGAATACAGAGCAAAGGGGCTGAGGTGGTAGGTCGTAAATCTGGCGAATTCCTTGCCGCTGGTACTGACTACGGTTACGGGAATATCCTCAAGCTGTCCGTTTCTGTCAACAGTAAGCACAACAAGCTTATCCCCGGAAAGTTCCTCGGGAATGGGAATCGCTATCTCAAGTCCCTGATTTCCGAGCTTATCTATCGATATGCCCGAAGCATCCTTCAAGGTGATATCGTATATAACCCTCTCACCGAGGGAATAGTTTGAAAGGAATCCTGATGCACGCTGCAGTGCCCTGTCCATAACCGCAGACTCTGCTGCCTCACGTACAGTCATCTCATAAGGCCTGTCGGCACCGTCAAGATATGCCAGCACACCTTCCGTTCCTGTAACGGTGACACCCGCATTATCCTTATCCTCTACGGAAGGTCTGTAATTGATGTTGGATAATCTCCTTGTGCTCTCTTCACAGGTGATATTAAGCCCCGTAGCGGTATTAAGATCGTCAAAGGCATTAATGCCGACATTCACTATCCTGCCGGGGATATCTTTAACGGAAATAGCCGTTCCCATAAATGCCCTGTCAAGGATCTCTTTTTCATTTCCGCCAAAGGAAACCTCTTTAAGCGAAGAACAGCCCATAAATGCGCCTTCACCGATGCTGATAAGTGTATCGGGGAAAGCAAGGGTTTTTATGGTGGTATTACCTTTAAATACCTCGGCTGCAATGATCCTTACGCCGTTAGGGATGGTTACATTTTCACCGGTTCCCCTGTATGCGATAAGGGCTCCTCCGCTTACAAGGAAATCTCCTGCCGAAGCGTTCAGCCTGTCATCAAGCCTGTTGTTGATCCCGCCCTTACCGGAAAGGAAATCATCCACCCAGGGAGTCTCTGAAAAAGCGAAGGGTTCGATCTTTTCAACCGATGTGGGAAGCTGGACTTCAAGAAGTCTGTCGCAGTGATAGAATGCTCCGTAATCTATGGTTCTGACACCTTCGGGAAGGGTTACGGAGATAACGTCGGTTCTGGAGAATGCAAACTGTCCTATCTCGTGAACACCCGAAGGAAAACTCATATTGGTCAGATCATCGGACATATAGTAAGCCTTATCCGCAACGATCTCGGAATCGACAATGGTATATTTGGGGATTGTCGATGAATAGGTTATCTCGGGTTCTGAATGATCGGAATGAACGGCTGCGCTTTCAGCCGCCTGAATATCGTTTCCGTTTATGACATGCATGGAAGAATTATCCATGAAAACAACAGCCGAATTACCGACAACGTGGGTCTCACCGTAGATATCGGGATTCTGGTTATGAGCAACCGCGGTATATGTTCCGTCGGGGCGCTGGGTTATTTCAAATTCGGTTGTATAAGCTCCGGGTTCACCGTAAGGATCCGTCTCATCGATAACCTCGGTCTCTCCGTTTCCGGATACGTCTTCGGTAACGGGATCTTCGTTAACGACCGTTTCATCGATAACATCGATCATTCCGGTGTCTTCATATATCGTGAACTTGGACTGTCTTACATAGAAGCCCTGGGCATATTTCCATGCATAAGAGCCTTCAGGCGCAAAGATAACAAGCTTATAGCATCCGTCGAAAGCACTTTCATGTATGTCTCTTGTATATTGTGTGATGGTTATCGATTCAAGATTTACATCATCTTCAAATGCATATATTCCGATGGTCTTGATATTTGCCGGAACATCAACCTTAACAAGACCCATGCAGTTTGCGAAGACAAAATCATCTATCTCCGAAAGACCTGAGCCTATATATACAGTCTGAAGCTTATCACAGTCCCAGAATGCATATTCATGAATTTTCTTGACGCTGTTCGGAATGGTGACCGAGCGGATATGATCGTTGTCCCTGAACGCATCGGTTGCGATCTCGATAACGGAGGACGGAATGACAACATCCGTCGCACTGCCGTTGTACGAAACAAGCGTACCCGATGCCGTAATAGAAAACTCGGGGACGGATGCAGCATCCGCCCCCAGAGGAGGAAGCTGCATCACGAGTAAAGCGAATATTATCAGGATCACTCCCAACAGCTTTCTGATTCTTTTCATCTAAAGGTTCCTTTTACAGTTACTTAGATATCAGTACATACTATTCAGATCATTGTCTTCTTCCACGCGCATTGTTTCCGTTGTTTGCCTTAACGGGCTTTGCGACCTTCTTGTCCTTCATAAGGAAGAGAACGATCGAGATTGCGAACAATGCGATGGATACGAACCACTTCGGATGGATGAAGTCAGCGGTCTTGGGTGTATTGTCGAGACCGTTTCCGTTTCCGCTTCCGTCACTTCCTGCGGTCATCTCTACGGTATTCACGTAAATGACATAGGGCGAGAAATGAGTACAGGTAAAGGTTACACAAGGCACACCGTTAATGGTCGTAAATCTCGCATTGAGAGGATCGATCTCGTTGTTGGTGATAACGGCAACCTTATTGTTTGCGGCATATCCCGTCATCGAATCGGGAAGAGGAATCGTTATAGTGATGGTCAGGCCTGAAGTATCGGTTATCTGAGTGGTTCCCGCTGCATCATAAAGGCTGATATCGAACGGGAAGTAAATGATATTGTCGAGAGTACCGTACTTCTTGAGCAGTGCATCGAGAACGAGTCTGTTAGCGGTCTGGCTCTCGGTGATCTTTATCGTAAAGTTATCGGTTGAACCGTTAACTGTAGCCGATACAACACCGGTATTGGAAAGACCGTTCTTATCGATGACTACGGTTGTTCCGCTGCTTCTGGGTACATTTCCGGTCGAAGGCCAGTAATTGTTGTTTCCTCCGCCGTTATTTCCGCCGGATCCGTTTCCGCCTGCGCCGTTATTGCCGTTACCTGCGGTTCTGGCAACGAAGTTGGCGGTTACGGTGACATTCTCACTGGGCATTGTCACTACGGTTGCGGAAAGAGCCTTGGATGCGATGGGTGCTGTCGAAGGCGATATCGTCCAGCTGCTGAATTCGGTGCCGGTCTTAGCCTCATTGGCAACGATCACAACCTGCGCTCCGGGCTTATAGCTTCCCGATCCGGAACCGCCTACTACGGTAAGGGTGTAGTAAGGTCCGTTGTAGTTATCCGTTCCGTTATAGTCCGGGTTGCTGACCATGGTGAATCTCATATTCTTATCCATGGTTACGGACGAAGGCGAAGGCGACCACTTACACTGAGCATATCCGGAAGGCATCATCAGATCGGGAGGTGTAGCTCCGGCTTCAAGGCTGAGTGTCTGATAAACAGTCACACCGTCGCTGTAATAATATGTCGCGGTATAGCTTGTAGCTGCTCCGTTATTGTTTCCTTCCGAAGGAACAAGAATGAATGTCTTGTCGGAAGTCATAACAGTTTCCGAAGGCTTGGGTGACCATTCGTATCCGCTGTATCCGGAAGGAATAGCGATATTGGGAGCGGTATCACCGTCATGCAGTTCCACGGTACTGAAAAGAGTACTTCCGTCAGGCATATAGTACTTTGCGGTACGTTTAAGGGAAGGATCGGTATTGCCGCCGCCGTTTCCGGACTGATAGTATGCACGGAATACGATCACGGAACTGTCGGAGCTGCTGACAGTAGCATCTGAGATCTGGAATTCATAAGCATTTCTCGGATCGAAAGGAGTCCAGCTCGTGAATGTATATCCGGTCTTGGTTTCGGGCTGAATTCCCGATATCATAGCGGAATTAATGTAATATACGGTATTTCCGTTGGCATCCGGTTTGGATTCGACGGGAATTCCGGTTACAAGTGTGGTTCCGGTAGCACCGGTTGAAGGATCGATATCGATGAATGTTGCGGTATAAGTCTGTTCAACAACACCCTGATATACAGCCTGAAGCTCGATATCGGAATTGATCACAAACTGATCTCTGTATCCGTATGTTTGATCGGTATCATTACGGTTCTCATAATATTCAAATATGAATCCTTCGGAAACGGCACGCATGGGATCAAGTATGGTTACGGTATCACCGTCCGTATACTCTTCCGTTACACGTACTGTTCTCTTGGTGGCATCGGGTGTTGCAAAATCCCAGTAAGTCACATAACGATGAACAACCGGAACGATAGCTTCAACCAGATATTTATGATTCTCAAATGTCTGATATGACTTGGAAGGGTTGGAAACATTTCCGTTCTCATCAACATCTGCGGGAGCGTAAACGGTAAGATTATGGTTCATGCCCTCACTCGTTCCGCCGTGATCGATGTCATGGGTGAAATCGTATGTTGTTTCAATCATGTCAAGACTTCCGAACCAGTCAATATTGCTGTCGTTGACGGTCAGATTCGAAAGTGTTGATGCCCTGAATGCATCGGCTTCTATCCTGCTGCATCCGTCAGGAAGATAAACGGATACAAGACTGTTGCAGTTATCAAATGCAAGTACGGGCACACTTGAAATGTGGGAATTTTCAAGATTTACTATCTGTACGCCGGTATCGGCAAAGGCTTCTCTTGCGATTCCGGTTATTCCTTCAACCTCGGAAGTCTGAACGGTCTTCGAGCTTCTTCCTCCAAGGAATTCAATGAGGGAATATCTGTTTCCCGAACCATCCAGTCCGTAGATAATTCCGTTTGAAGTCGTATAGTTATGATTGTCTCCGAATTTTACATTATTTAGTGAGTTACAGAGCCTGAAAGGTGCTACTCCCATCGATGTGGTATCGGCAGAGATCGTGACATCTGAGAGTTTGTCGTCTCCGAGGAAAGCATGATCCTTGATCTCGCGAACACCGATGAGTTCGACAGTTTCAAGATTGTCACATTCGGAAAATGCCTGTTCACCGACAGATTCAACTCTCTGGTTTACTGTAACGTTTGTAAGACCCGAACAGCCGTAAAATGCATAATCGGGAATTGTGATCGTATCCGATCCGCGGAAGGTGATGGAAGTAAGTCCGGGGCAATTAGCGAAGTCACCGGCTGTGTTATCAACGGTAACAATTCCATTATATGAAACGTTTATTGTTCCCGCAGCGGTATTTACGGACATCTCATTAAATGTTGAAGGCTTGGTATATGCAACATCTATTTCCGTCAGACCTTCAGAGATTACCGCGATGGTATTTGTAGCATCGGTATTTGTCTTAAAAATGCCATCCTTGATAGATTTAACTCCTGCAGGAATGGTAAGCGTATTACAAACATCCCTGAGCGTATAATCGTATGATGTGGACGGGGTCGATTTATTATTCCAATAATGATCAATTGCCGCAGCTTCATCGGCAGTCAGATACCAATCGGTTTGGAAACTGTTTATCGATGCATTTGTCGGGAAATTCGTAAGTTCGGCGCAATCCTTATCTTTATTGTACTGAACCTCAAGGAGTGTGGGGAATCCTGAATAAATGATCGGCCACGCCTCACTCTGGTTATCGCTGTTAAATCTTCCACCGGCACTCATCGCATAATTGAAGGGATTGGATGATTCACCGATGGTGGTGACAAAGTATAACTGTTTTGATGGTACAGCACCTGAATTCTTATCGGGATTGCTGTCATTCTGCTGGGTCCTGAAAGCATCTGTACCGATGGAAACCGAGTCATTATCAAAATACACCTCGGTAAGGTTGTAACAGCCCTGGAATGCTCTGTCTCCGATAATATTTATAGTTGAAGGAAGCTTAACAGTATTAAGATTCTTAAGATTTAAGAATTTTTCCGCAGGAATCTCATTAATGTAATAAGGTCCGAAATGCTCAGGAAAACTCAGGGAATTAACAACATGAGTTGTATCCTCAACAGTTGCAAAATATACAAGTCTGTTTGTGTTGTCTACCTGATAAATGGCTTTGCCGTCACCCGCTTCAGTAACTGTTCTCTCATAAAGTTCTTCCTGATAATACTTGAAAGTAAATTCTTTGCCTGCAGCCATAGTCTGGCAAAGTACATGCAGAGAACCTATATCGATATTGGGCTTGGTCGCACTCGGAGGATCAACTCCCTCAAAATAGAACTCATCGCTTGTAAGCTGATCGTGGAAATTCTCAACCGTAAATCCGCAGCCTGAATGACCGTCGTCGGCGAAAACGGCAAATTGAGCGAGAAGCGTAACCCTGGTAAGAGAAACGCAATCTTCTATCATATTAATATTCAGTTCAATCGGAGCGATCTTAGAACCACCGGTACCGACATTGGTACCGATAGTCAGTTCCTTAAGTGACGAACATCCGTAAAAGGCATGATTTCCGATATATCTGAGCTGGGCCTGGTTACCTGTGGGATCAGCTGAAAGATCGCCCGTAAGATCCAGCGACGTAAGGGATGTATCATTCTCAAAAACACCGTCACAGAGCATCTTGACGCTGTGAGGAATATAGAACGAACCGAGAGTGGGACAATTTGCAAATGCATAAGCACCGATGGTTCCGATTCTGGGAGAATCGGGCATTATAACTTTTTCAAGAGCTCTGCATCCGTCAAAAGCATGATTACCGATTGCAAGCAGCTGATTGGAGAATTTTATCTGATTAAGTGCAACACATCCGTAGAATGCATAGTCTCCTATACCTTCCATGGAATCGGGAATAGTCAGATTCTTGATGTTCGCACCTTTGGTTCCGGCAAATACACCATTCTCGGGATGAGCATCATCTATAGCCTGGGTTGAAAGCTTATATGTGCTGGTGGCAGAATCATATTCCGAAAACTGGTTTGCGATATATTTAACGGGAATTTCATCAACATACTGATGAGCTGCATCGGAACAGGAGCTGTAAGTATACACACCGCCTGATTCTTCCCTGTAATATAAGGACTCCTTGGGGAATACTTTCCAGGTTGATTCACTCGAAGCGGTGCAGGGATAATATTTGATGTTTTCAATCTTATATGTGTAGGTATAACTTGCGAGCTTAGTAGGATCGGTATCCTTATAATTTTCGGTAACGCTGTCAAGGAATACACCTATCTCATCAGGCTGGACGGTCGAATAATAACCCGGATTTGCTCTGTATTCATCGGGAACATATGACTGTAATACAGTGTAAACGGTACTTGAGCCCTTTGTATATCCACCCACATAAGCATCAAGAGGATTGGTAGTGGTTGGATCGCCATTATCGTCTACAGGGATAGTTACACCCAGAGAAATAAACGGGTCGGTATCTCTGTAAAAGAGGAACTGATTAGATACATTGGTAAGGCAGTATCCTTCTACGTCGGAAATCTTGCGGAAAGCGCGGACATAGGATGGAATTTCCAGATTTCCATCTGCATCTACGGCACCTGAAGCATTATAACCGGTAATGATCGCAAACTTGGCTGCATTACCGATCTCATCCTTTCCTTCGGAATTGATATATGCAAAGAAATATGTCTGATCGCCGGTTGTATAGATAGGTGATCCGGCTTCTATTACAGGGATCTCACTTACCGGTGTTTTGGTTGTGGCGGTACCTGACTGTAATATGTAATATTCCTTATCGATCACACCCGTACAGGAATTGGCAGCCTCGGCCTGGCCTCCCGCATATGAACCGGTAGGTATTGTGGCAACCGCAATACTGGATGCGAGGAAAAGCGCACCTATCGTTTTACGGACAGATCTCTTGATTCTTCTCTTCGGTTTATTCATGAGTTATGATCCTCCATAGCCCGCGGGCGGGCGTATCAGAATGTTACTCTATTCTTCTGGCCACTACTGCGAAACGGCCGTTCTTTTCTTCATAATCACAGGTTGAAAGTGTGAGCAGATGATCTCCCCACACTGCGGTGACGCCTGTATCATACAGCGACATCCGGGCCATTTCGTTCATATATGAATTGAACTCTTCGGCTCCGTTAGCATCGATGAACCGATAATATTTAAAAGAAATATCATCCTCTGTCTTAAGTGAGGTCCTGAATGCGTACATAACCTCATATTCACCGTGCTCATATATAGTATCGAACTTAATGATGCGGTGGGTCAGGTAGAAGTTATAATCCTCATACTTGACCAGGTTTCCGAACATCCTTCCGCTCTGCATATGATGTCCGTACAGGATCAGGTTATCGGAAGGCTTGATCGCATCACAATTGCAATCCATGAAAATGCTTCCGTTTTTATCATTCTGCTGATCGGTATTATGCGTCAGATAATATTCATTATCATCTGTCTGCATTACGGGATAGCTTAAAAAGGGCTCTCCATTTATATCGGCTATTTCGAGCCATCCGATTAGCCTTTTATTTTTATTGTATGCATCAATATATTCCGGAAGTATGTCGGGCATCTCTTCTTCATCCACATAATGGATTATCGGAGTGCTGTTTCCTTCATTCTGCCCGCTCTGTGCCTGTGCCTCGTTGGCAGCCTGTTCGCGCAGGTTGCTGAGGAGATTTGTGGTCCTGTCGGACCTGTTTTTGGCGATGTTATAGATCGCAATATACAAAATGCAGGCTGCGGCAACAAAAAGTGAAGCAAAAAGAATGATTTTTCGGGTCTTTTCCTGCTGCGCGAGGATCTTTCTGGCCTGCTTTTCGATTTCATCGTCCGGAACTGACTTCTTCACCCTTTCAGAGGGTTTCTTTTTGCTGACCCTGATCTCACTCTTTTCATCCGAAGAGCCTTCGGTCCTCTCCATCCTGTCGATGGTCCTGTCGATCTCTTCCATGAAATCCTTACCGAGCTCCGTCCCGAAGTTTATCCTTCCGCTATGAAGTTTTTTGGAAAGGAGCTTCAGATCCGAAAGCGACATATGATCCATCGACGCCTTGATCTTGTCAATGGCCGCCTTGTCGGCATTGGCCGCGGCAATCTCCCTGTCGCCTTCGAATTTACGCCCTTCGATTATTACGATCTTACCCATAAGGATTTATTTCACAACGAAGTTAACAAGCTTTCCGGGTACGTAGATCTCTTTTACGATCTCTTTACCGTCAAGATACTTGGGAACGGTCTCCTTCGCTCTTGCGATCATGGTCTCCTTGGAGGCATTTCTGTCCTCTTCGAAGGTTCCGCGGAGCTTTCCGAGTACCTGAACGGCAATGGTGATGCGGTCTTCAACGCACTTTGCTTCGTCATACTCGGGCCATGCGGTCTGATATACTCTTCCTTCAAATCCTTCGATCTTCCAGATCTCCTCGGTGATGTGGGGAGCAACGGGATTAAGGAGGGTTATAAAGGTCTTAAGATCGGCCTTGGTAATGCTTCCTGCCTTGTAGAAATCGTTGATGAGAGCCATCAGTGCGGCAATACCGGTGTTGTACTTAAGTGTCTCGAAATCACCGGAAACCTTCTTGATGGTCTGGTTGATCTTAACCTCAAGATCCTTGCTGTAAGTATCTCCGTCGGTAACGATATCCTGAAGCTTCCAGACTCTGTCGAGGAATCTGCGGCATCCCTGAACGCCTTCCATGCTCCAGTTGGCAGCCTGATCGAATGCGCCGATGAACATCTCATAGGTTCTGAGAGTATCCGCACCGAATTCCTCGATGATGTCATCGGGATTGACGACATTACCGCGGGACTTGGACATCTTCTCACCGTTCGATCCGAGGATCATGCCGTGTGAAGTACGTTTTGCGTAAGGCTCCTTGGTGGGAACGACACCCTGGTCATAAAGGAATCTGTGCCAGAATCTCGAATAGAGAAGGTGGAGGGTCGTATGCTCCATTCCTCCGTTATACCAGTCAACGGGAAGCCAGTACTTAAGAGCTTCCTGTGATGCAAGTTCCTTGTCGTTGTGAGGATCGATGTATCTGAGGAAATACCATGAAGATCCGGCCCACTGAGGCATGGTATCGGTTTCTCTCTTTGCGGGTCCACCGCAATGAGGACAGGTAACATTTACCCAGGAATCCATT
>JAEEGL011109098.1_pt1 | contig 15256 bp, 9 predicted proteins | sample 9134231 | NCBI WGS metagenome assembly JAEEGL01 (sample SAMN16246548, study PRJNA631951) | gut metagenome | biome: gut microbiome; feature: rumen; material: fiber-attached | host: Bos | place: Iran: Karaj | collected 2018-10 | reverse complement strand
CCCAATCCCCAATCCCCAATCCCCAATCCCCAATCCCCAATTTCTTATTTTAAATGAATTTATATTTTATTTTAATAAATAATTTATAATTTTTATAATTAATTTTTTGTTTAAATAATAATATTTATTTAAATTAATAATATTTATTTATAAATATTATAATATATTATTTATATATTTAAATTTTTATATATGAAATAAAATTAATCTATTTATTAATTATTAATAACATATTTTGAAATTTTATGAATTATTTTATTTAAAACATTTATAGTTCTTTTATTAACATTCTCATTTTCATCTTTATAATTATTATAATAATTATCATCAGAATTCATTTTAAATTTATTTTGATTTAATTGAAAATCATTTTTAATTTTTTCCAAATTTTTTAATAAATATTCATAAAAATTATTATTTTTAAAATAAATAAAGATATCATTTAAATAATAAGCAATTAAAATAACATTTAAATAAGTATAATTGATGATTTCAAAAATTTCATAAAAATCATTTTCATTTTGAATTAAATTAAAAAATAAACTATTAATCGATGTTTTAATATTATTATGAAAAATAATATTTTTTTTATTTAATGTTTTAAATTCTTCAGAATAAAATTTTTTTAAAAAATTTTCCAAAAATTTGAAAATTAAATTTATATTATTATTAAAAACATTGAAATCATTAAAATTATTATTATTATAATTATTATTATTAAAATTATTGTTTTGAATAATAGTAATTAAATATTCTTTTAAAGAATATTTTTTTCTTAAAAAAAACTGTTTTAAAATATTTGAATAATTAAATAAAATATTCAATAATAAATTTTCAATTTTATAATTAAATAAATTAATTTCATTGTAAACATTATTAATATTATTAATTCGATTTTGTCTTAATAATTTTGAATAAAAATTATTATCATTAAAATTAATAATATCATTTATATTATTATTATAATTAAAATTTTCAAAAATATTATTATTATTATTAAAATACATGTTTTTGTATTTATTAATAAAATTATTATTATCATAAATCGCATTTTTATTAATATTATTATTATCTACTCCAATTTCATTCATAATTTTTTCCATAATTGAAACAGGTTTAAATTTAATTTTATTATCATTATTATTATTATTTATATTATATCTATAATCAAAAATTCTAATTCCATAATATAAAATACATTCACAAACTCTGAATAAAAATTGATAGAATAAATTTTCATCATTTCCATTCATAAAATTATTATTATTATTTAATAAATTATTATTATTATTTTCAATATTACTCAAAACACTCAAACATTCAGATAATAAATAAATTTCTTCTAATACAGCTATATTACAATTGTATTCATTTTTTTCTTCATAAAAAATATAAAAAATTCTACTTTGAATTTCTAAAAAAAATTTATTAATGTTCTTATAAACATTTTCATATTTAATTTTTATATCATTTTCACTTGTATAATAATAATATAAAATTTTAGATAAAAATTTAAGATAATATAAAAATAAAATATGATTTATTTTACGTTCAAAACCTGAATAATAATTATCATTATAATTATTATTATTATTAATATTATTATTATTGTTATTTAAATTATTATTTAATTCAAGAATTTTTGTATCAATAAATATTAAAATTTTGTCTTTAATAATAACATCAAAAATTATTTTATAATTAATATCTAATAAAGTAATTAAAAATAAAATAAAACTATGTAAAACTTTTTCATTTATATTTTCTTTAATATATTGTTTATATGTTAAATTAATAAGTATTGAACATTGATTTAAAATCATATTTTTTTTTTCATTTGAAGGAAAATTCATTTGCAAAATAGTAGTAAAAATATATGTAATAAGTGGATGGTATTCAGGAATTTCTTTAAAAGTTTCTAATAATGTTTCTAATGTTTTATTAATGATAATAATTGAATTATTTTCATTATTTTTAAAATTAAAATTTGTTCTTATTAAAAAAGAAATTAAATTATAAATTAAAGTTAATTGATGAAGAATTAAATTTGATTGATTAAATTCTTTAAATGAATTTATTGATTTTGATAACTGATTTGTGAGTGTTTCTAAATGATTTAATAAAAATTCATTTTGAGTTTGAATTATGTTATTTTTATTATTTTTATTATTAATTTTGTATAAATAATAATTATAATCTAGAATGTAATTAAAAAAATCATAAAATAAAATTTGATAATTATAATTTAAATTTGAATTTATGAAATCAAATTTTAAAAAATTATTATTTTTATAAAATTTTAAAAAAAAACTATCAAAATTTTCAAATTTTTCTTTAAATAACATTTTAAATGGTTCGAAATTAATTTCTTTGTAACTATTTACATCATCAAAATTATAAATTTTTTTAATAAAATTTTTATTTGAAATTTTATCATTATTCATAAAATTAATATTATTATTATTATTATTTATAAAAAAATTAATATTATTTTCAATAGAATTAGTATCAATACTAAATAAATATCCTATTAAATAAATATTAGCTATTATACATTGAGTTTGACTATTAAATAAAGAAATAAAAATATTATAATAAATTTTTTTATAATCAAAATTTTCTGGTGTTTGTAATAATAAATCATATTTATAATCTAAGCCATATAAAATACCATAATTAAATATATTATTATTATTAAAAATAATTGGTTCATTGTAAATCGAAAAAGAAAAATTTATATTATTTTTAAAATTATTAAAAATTGAGAAAAAATTATTTATATCATTATTAATATTATTATTATTATTTTTGAATATATCATTATTTTTAAATTGACTGTAAATTTCGAAGATTTTTATTAAATGAAAATGTAAATATTTATATAATTGTTCATTGAAATTATAATATTCGTTGTTATTATTATCATTATTAATAAGATTATTATTATTATTATTATTATTTTTATTATTAATAAATATTGTATAATTAATTAATCTTAAAAATAAAATTGACATTTGTTTTAAAACAATAAAATCAAAACATGTATTATAAATTTTATTATTAATTCCAATAATATTTATTAAAAATTCTTCATTAATAAAAATATTCATATCATTATTAACAATATTAATATAATCTTCATTAATATTAAAATCAAAAGAATTTAAACATTCATTTATTAAAATATTCAAAAATTTTTTAAAATTATTAAACAAAAAAATTTTACAAAAATTTTTATATTCATCTTCATTAAAAATATTACTAATAAAAATTAATAAATTTCCAATAAACATTTTTTTCATTTCCAAATTAATAATATTATTATTATTATTAAAATTAATAATAAAATCATTTACATTTTCAAAAAATTTATCAATTTTATTTTTTAACAAATTTAAAATATTAATCATAAATTTTTTTTGATTTATCGCACAAAAAGATAAAAATTTTAAACATGAAATTTTTATATTAAATTCTTCATTATTTTCAATAAGAATATAAATAATTTTATTAGAAATATAATTACACAAATTTTTATTTGATTCAATTTCATTTATATAATTAGATTTATTAATAAGAAATAGAAAATTAAGAATATTTATTTTATTTTGATTTAGAACATTTAAAATGAGAATTATATTATCAAAAATTAAATTTGAAATGTTAATATTATTTTCATTAATGTTATTAAAAATGAAATCATAAAAAATATTATTAATATTATTAATATTATTTTCATCATTATTAAAATTATTTTTATATTTTTTATAATAATTATTATATTCTTCTTCATTTTCTCCATTAAGATAAATTAATAAAAGACAAATTATATTTATTTCAAATGTTGCGCTTGAATTTAATATTGGAGAACTTATAATTTTTGGAATATGAGAATCATATTTAAAGTTATTTAAAATGAAATCGAAATTAAAAAAATTATTATTATTATTATTAGAAATATTATTTATGTGAAGATAATTAATAATTGTATTTATTTTTTTAAATAATAATAATATGTTATAAATCATTTTATCTATTTTATCTTCTATTAAAATATTGTAATTATTATTATTATTATTGTAATTATTATTTATATTTTCGAATTTTAATTTTTTTTGAAGTTTTTCTTTTAAGTTATTTATATAATTAAAATCTTCTTTTTCATGTCTATAAACTTTTATTAATAAATTATTAACAATAATAGTTAATAAATTAATTTCATTTTTATTAAATAAATCAATAATAAATTTATTAATATTCATAACATTAGAAACATTTTTATTATCATTAAAATTATTATTATTAAAATTATAATTATTAAAAGGTAAAATAATAAAATTAAGAATATTTAAAAATATTTTTGGAAGAATTTTTAAAATATTTATTTCATTTACTGAATTTATAATATTTGAATTAGTAAAATTATTGTAACATTCTTTTAAATAAAAAAAAAAGTTTTCGTATATTAAAAATCCATCAATATTATTATTATTATTAAAATTATCATAATTATTAATAACAAAAAACAATTTATATAAATTTTGATAGGAAAAAAAATATTTAAAAATTTTTAATATTTTATAAGTTTTATCAAAATCTTTATTTCTAAAATCGTTATTAAAAATATCAAGAATTACATTATTAAAATTATCAAAAATAAATTTATCTTTTTTAATAATATTAATAATATTACTTTTATTATTTTTAAAAAATATTTTTAAACAATTTAACATTTCATCAATTAAAATTTTATTTTCAAAATTTTTAATTTTAGTTATTAATAATAAACTTTTAATAATTTTATTAAAAATTTCAGAGTAAATTTTTTCTTCTTCATCATCATTAATTATAATTTTAGATTCTTTTTCATTATTATAAATATTATTATTTTTATTTAAAAAACTACAAAAAATAAACCAATTATTTTCATTTAAAGAAAAAAATTTTAAAAAAAGTTTTATTATATTTTCATTATTATTTGTATAAATAAAATTTTCATTTTCAAAATTAATATTATTATTATTATTTAAAATCTTTTCTAAATAAAAAATAAATTCATCCCATTTTTTAAAAATATTTTCGAAAATATTATTATTATTTTTATCAATAAAATCATTATTTTCATCATCATAACTATCATTAATATTAATATTATTAATATTTTTTTTTCCTATTAATAATTCATAAATTAAATTTGAATTCTGGTCATTAAATTTACTTAAATTATAACAAATATTCATAAAATCATTATTATAAATATCATTATTATAATAATTTTTAAATAATATAAAAATAGGATAATTATATTTAATATCATTTTCAAAAAAATCATTTCTTGAAAATTTATTTTTTAATATTAAAGTTATTAAACTAATTAATTTTTCATTAGTTATTAATAAATTATCATTATTTTCATTAATTTCATAGTAAAATTTTAATATAAAATTAATCCAATTTTTAAATGTGAACATAAAATAATTTGAAATTATTTTCATATCTTTTTCTATATAAAATAAAATATTATTAAGATAATTAAAACAATCTTTAATTATGCTTAAATTAAAATTATTTTTATTAGCATTAATAAAATTTGTAATATTGTTATTATTTTTGTAACCTAAAAAATTAATTTTTATTTTATAAATTGTTAAAATTGTAAATATAATAATAGAAAAATTTTTATTAAACATAATATTTTGTTCATTAAAAAAATTTAAAAATAAATTTTCATTATTTATTTGAAATACAACTAAATTATTAAAAATATTATTATTATTTTCATTAAAATTAATTTTATTAACTAAAAAATTACATTGAAAATGTTGAATAATTAATAAAATACTTTTATTCATTAAATTAATAACATTTTCATTATAATGTCCATTATTAATTAAATATGTAAATAAAGTAAATTTTGTTTTATAAAAATAATTTAAAAGTCCAATAAAAATTTCTTTATTAATAAATTTATTGTAATTACAAATAAAAATCATAATAATTAAAATATTTTCTTGTTCGTTTATAATTTGATTATTTCTTTTATTTAAAATTTCAATTTTATCTTGATCAAAATTTGCAATTGGATTTGATTCATATGAAATTAATTGTTTGTATAATTTTAATAAAAAATCATTAATATTTATAATATTTTCTATTACATTTATATTATCATTTGAATTAAAATTATCTTCATAATCTTCATAATTATTAATATTATTATTCATATCGAAATAATTTTCAATAACAAATCTCGCACATAAAATACATTTTTCTCTTTCATCAAAATAAAAATTAATAAAATTTTCTTTGAAATTTAAAATTTTTTCATTAATATTAATATTATTTTTATATTCAGGATTTATATGTGATAATTTATATAAATTTTGAAAATTTTTTTCATTTTTTTTCTCACTTTTTATAAAATTTTCAATCAACCAAAAAATTTTTTCTTTACTTATATTTAATTCCGTATGTAAAATTGATATTAAATTTTTTAACATATCATCTATTTCATAAATATTTAAAATTTTTTTATCTTGCGGAAAATCTTTTTCTGGATTTTCAGTAAAAAAATCCAAAAATTTTTCAAATAATTTTTTAACATTAGGGAAAGAAATAATTTCCTTTAATCTATCCTTACTTGAAAAAGCAAAAAGTTCTTTATATAGTTCGGTATAGCTTGGGAGGTTTAAAATGTTTTTGTATGAATTTTTAGACATTAATTTAAATTAAAAAAATAATAATTTAATAATATATTAAATGGAAAAAAAAATTAGTGATAATAATGTTATCGATGAAAAAATTCCTTTGGTTTATATAGATCCTAATGGAGTGTTTAAATATGTTCAAATTAGTTGTAATGGGAAAATTTATATAAGAGGTATTAAAAAATATAAATATCATAAAGGTATATTTAAATCATTTAATGCTGAAATTGAAAAATTAAATTTAAATAAAAAAATTAATACAAAATGTATAGGTGGAGGGAGAATAAATCATGATAAAGAAAATAAAAAAATTTTAGTTTATGGATATAGTAATGCCTATGGAAGATGTGAACATAAATTAACTGTTGAAATGCTCAAAAAAGTTTATACTGATTATGAAATAAATTGGACAAATGAAGGATATTAATAAAAATACATAAATATAATTATATTTATTTTTATATTAATATTATTTTTTATTATAAAAAATTATAATAAAAATATTGTTTTTCTTTTAAATATTAAAAAATTTTTTAAGCATAAATATTTATTAAAATATAAAATATAAAATTATTTACTATTCATAATTAATAAAATATGATTATTATTTTATTTTTAAATAGATATTTAATAATAATAAAATATAAAATTTTATTATTTATATTATAATAAAAAAAATATAATATTTTTTTTTAAATTTTAATATTTTATTTAAATCTCAATATTTTTCTATAGAATAACCAATTACTAAACAATCCACTCCCTTCTAATAAAAATGGAAAAATTCCTCCTAAAACAAGCATCCAAACCAAAGTTTTTGCTTTCCATAATTTAAATATATACCAAGCCAATAAACCACAACATAAAAGATGTAAAATTATTTCTAAAAAAATATTTAAAAAATATTCTTACGACATAAACTTAATTTATTTTGAAACAAAGTTTTTCCTGAGAAAATAACAATCAACTCAATCGTTTCAAAAATTAATAAAATAATGCAATATGCTAAAATTTGTTCATTAGTTTTGTCTTCTTCATCTTGATATTTATCTATTGTTGATTTCTTTTTAAATTAATATTAAAAAAATATTTTACTTTTATATTAATAACCGAACCGGTAAAAATAATTTGAATTATCAAACTTCCAAATCTTATAGGTATTAAAATATCACAAGTTTTTAACATATATTATTTTAATTATTTAAATAAATTTTATTTAAAAATAATTGAATAATTAAAATATATTTAATTAAATAATAAAATGTCTTTTGAATTTGCTTTTCGAAGAGAAAATCCAGATGTAGACTATAGAAAAAATGAATGCCAAAAAATATTTGACAATTATCCAAATAAACTACCTATAATATGTGAAAAAGACCCAAGATGTAAAAATATACAAGAATTAGATAAAACAAAATTTTTAGTTCCTCAAGATATGCAAGTTACCCAATTTATGGGTTTATTAAGAACTAAAATGCAAATGGACCAAAATCAAGCGTTTTTTTTGGTTGTTGAAGGAAATCATTCAATTTCAGGCGAAACATCTTTATTAGATGTTTATCATAAATATAAAAATAAAGATGATAATTTTCTATATATCATGTATTCTAGCGAGGAAGCATGGGGAAATTTTAATTTATAAATTATAATTTTGTTAATTAATATTTAAAAAAATTATATTATTAAAATTAATAATTAGATTTTGAAAATAATTTTAAATTATAAATTAATAATTATTAATTTTACATATAAAAAATTTGAATTAATAAATTATAAAATGTTTGAAACAAAAGAAAAATTTGATATTAATAATTTTGATATTTTTAGTGAATATAAAAAAAAATTACATAATAAATTAACTTTAAATGATAATAAACATGTAAATTGGAGAATTTTTTATTTAAAAATATTTAAAAAATGGATGGAAAATAAAAATAATGATGATATTTTTTTTAAAATTAATTTAATTAGAAATAATTATAAAAAATCATTTAAAAAATTTGAAGAAAATAAAAATGATTTTCATAATTTAAATAATAATATAAATAATTTAATAAATTCAGATAATTTAATTTCTCAACAATTAATTAAAAAATTTCAATATAAAATAAAAAGAAATTATAAATTAAATCAATCAATAGAAAATAAAGAAAATAAAAAAAATTCTAATCAAAAATTATTTTATTTATTTACAGAAAATAAAGAATCTTCTTCAAAATCTATAAAAAATAAAATTATTTTTGAAAAAACAAAAATGACTAATCGATTCAATTTATTAAAAAAAGAAAAAAGCATTTCAAACATATTTAGAATTAATTCATTTGAATCTACTGCAAATTCTTTTAAATATGTAAATAAAACACCTAAATTAAAAAAAATAATAAAAAATCAAATTAAAAATACTTCAACATTTTTTAATAAATTTATTCCAAAAAAATTAATTCATACAAAATACGATTCAAATAATAATTTAAAATATAATGATTCTATTGAATATTTAAGTGATTATTCAATAAAAGCAATTTATTTTAATAAAATAAAATTAAAATTAAAATCACATTCTTTAATTAATAAAGATTTAAAAAGACCTTTATTTTTTGAACAATTAGAAATAATGAAAAGAAAAGATAAAACGGAAATATATAGAAAAAAAAAGAGAAATTTTAATAATGAAAAATATACTCAAATGTTTAATTTACAAGATATTATTTTTGATGATAAAATTGATTATACTTTTGAAGTAGATAATCAAATTTTAAACGCAAAAAAAACATGTGATATAATAATAAATAAATTTAATCCTATAATAAATAAAGATAGTCAGTTAATGAATTTAGAAAAATATGGAATTTAAAATTAATAATTACAAAAGTTTTTTTTATTATAAATATAAAATTATTAAAAAAAATTAAAAAAAATTATTGTTGAAAAACACCACCTATATAATTTCTTCCTTTTATAAGTTTATCTTTAACATATAAATATGGATTATATTTTTCACCCATATTTTTTGTTAAACCTTCTTTAATTATTCTAATTTTATTGAAACTATTTGCAACTTTTCTTATGTCAGGTAATTTTGATTTTTTTAAAAATTTTGGATTAGTTTGATTTAAAATAATATCTTTAAAATAATTATTTTTTTCTATTAAAGTTTCTTCTTCTTGTTTATTTAATAATCCTGAATGATTAACATTAATTGATTTATTTAAAACTGTTGTAAAATAATCAAATTTATCTGAAAATTTTTTATTTAAATTATCATTTCTAGGAATTTTATTTATAAAAAAAGTTTGAGGTTTTGATAAACTTTTCGACCTTTCTTGTTCATCTTGAATAGTTGAATCAACATTATTTTTTAAAAGAGATATTTTATGATTATATCTATTGCCTCGAGTTTTTAAATTAACTGGCTTTGGATAACCAAAAATATCTTGATATGTCATTTTTCTATGAAATTTTTTAAAAATATTATTATTTTTCTTATTTATTAACGGATTATATTCTAATGAGTTATTTATATTTTCATTTTTATAAAAATTATTATTTATATTAAAACAACTTTGACTATGATGTAAAACATTATTTTTTAATTTATTTTTTTGGTTTTTTTTTAAAACTAAATTTGTATAATTTTTTTTTAATTTGTTTGAAAATAAGTTATGTTCTTGATTATTATTAATATTATCATTTTTAATTTGTTTTTTTTCTTCTTCTTGTAAATTATTATTTTTTATTTGAATTTCTTCATTATTATTTTCATTTATTTTTTCTGAATTTTTACTTATATTTTTATCTTGATCATTATTTAAGATTTTCATATAATAATCTCCATATAATCTTTTTAATAAAATTGGATTTAATTTATTTACATATGTTATATTAGTAGATTCTTTATCGAAACAATATTTTTTTAATCCTTTATCATCTAAAGGAAATATTTCATATTTTCCTGAACAAACTAATGGTTGTTTTTGGTATGAATAAATGTCAATATCAAACATTTTTTTTTCTGTAAAATTTGATTTTTAAATATATATAATAAATAATATATTAAAATAATTCATATTTTCTAAAAATTAATAATCTTAAATATATAATAAAATTATTAAATATTTTATATTTATTTATAATTAAAATAATTTTTTATTGTTTTTATATTTGAATTATTATTTCTTTTCCTTTATTTTCATTATTATTTCTTTTATTATTACTTTTGAATTTATAAAATTTATTACTTTTATTATCAATATTATTTTCAGATATTTTAAAAAATTTTTTTTCATAATTATTATCATCAAAATCATCTTCATCAGAATTTAATCTTAATTTTTTCTTTTCTTCCATTAATTTTTTAACCTTTATATTTAATTTTTTATTTTCATTTTTTAATTTTTCTTTTTCATTTTCAACTTCTTTTAACTTTAATTTTAAATTATTTACTTGATTAATTAAACATTTTTCATTATTATGAATTTCTTTTCGTTTATAATTACTATTACATTTATTACATAATAATAAAAAATCATCACATTCAAAATTTTCATGAAATTCTAAATCTTTTCTTAAATATAATTTATAACAATATTTGCAATTTGTTTTTTCAATTTCACATTTTTTCATATGTTCTTCTAATAAATATTTTTTAATTTTATTATTACAAAATTTACAATAAATTTCTTTTAATCCACATTCATTAAAATGTGTAAAACATTCATTTTTAATTCCTCTAAAATTATTACATAATTTACATTCATATTCTGAAAATTCGCAATTAAATAAAATATGATTTTTATAATCTTTATATAATATAATATTATTACATTTTTTATTAATACATTTAAATTCAATTTTTTCCATTAAATTTTTTAATATTCTATTATTAATTGGACTAAATGTTGAATATTTACATCTAAATGGACATTTTTTATATATTTCATAACATTCTTTACATATTATTTTTTCACATTTTGAACAAATATATGGATTCAAAGGTATAAAATAACATACTGAACATATTAAATCTTTTGACATGTCTTTGAAATTATCTAATACTAAATTAGGATCTATACAAGTAGTTTGTTGGACATTATTAATAAATATCTTATTAAATAAATTATTTGGGAATTCTTCATGTGTCATTTTAATTTAAATTTAATCTGAATAATTTATTATTTTAAATAAAAATATTTTTATTTTATGTTTATTTGTTTATATTTATTATTATAAAAATATGAATAATAATATTATTAATAATTTGAATTTTAAGAAAAATCCTTCAATTCTTCAATCTTTTTTAACAATTGAAAAAACTTTTAGTGATTATAAAGATAACCAATTTATTGCATTTTCAAGTTTAGATAATAAATCTTATTTAATTTATATCAATGAAGATAAAGTTAGTTTAAATTGTTGTAGTTTAAATTCATTTGAAATTATAGAATTTAAAAAAATTCATTTAAAAACTATTCAATGTATTAAATATTATAGAAATAAAAATAAAGATATTATAATTACATCATCTAAAGATAATACCATAAAAATATTTGATTTTAATAATTGTAATTTAAAGTGTCTAACTCATATTAAAAATGTTGGTGATTATGATGATTATAATGAAAATTATTGGATTTATTCTTTAGTAATGATAACAATAAAAAATTATAATTATATAATAACAAGTAATTTTTGGGATTCTTATTTAAAAATATTTAATTTTCAAGGTCAATTAATTGAAGATAATTTTTGTAAACATAATGATAAAAGTCATACATTTTTTATAAATTATTATTATAACAAAAAAAAGAATAAACATTTTTTTATAAAAAATAATGGACATCCTTCTTCAGTTACATCTTATTTTGAAAATAGTCAAAAATTTCATTCATATAATAATGTATTTGCATATAATAATATTATTTATGAAAATGATAATATTACTTATTTAATATTTGCAAATAGATTTACATTGTATATTTATGATTTTTTTAAAGCTGATTTATTAAATTCAATTTCATTTAAAGAAGAACATGAATTATTATGTTCATTATTATGGAATAATAATTATATTATTGCAGGTGGGGCAGATACAAATTTATACGTCATAGATATAAAAAAGGGAATTTTAATTAAATCATATAATCTTCCACATAATAATGATATATTTTCTTTAGATAAAATAATAATTGACAATAAAGAATATTTATTAAGTCAAGATTTAGATGGATATATTAAAATTTGGAAATAAAATATATATTATATTTTCTTTTAATTTATATAATCGTAAAATATGTATTGTTTAATTTCAATGTTAATTAAAAGAATATAATTATAAAAAATAATTTATATTATTATTTATATAATTAAAACTTTTCTTCATAAAAATAAAAATGTATTATAATTTATTATTATTAATAATATTATTATTTATAGCAAAAATGGATGCATCTTTATCTTCATATACAATTTCAAAAATTCAAAATGATATACATTTAATACCTAAAACATCAAAATATACACATACATTTATTTGGCTTCATGGTTTAGGAGATTCACCTCAAAGTTATTTAGATTTTTTTGTTTCAAATGAAATAGTTCCTAAAACCACAAAAATTATATTGCTTTGTGCTCCTTATGCTTCTGTTACTTGTTTTAATAATTTTAAAGCAAATAGTTGGTTTGATATGTATAGTGGAAATCCTCAAACTGAAAAAGATTATAATTTTGAAGATGTTCAAAAAAATTCTTTAAGAATTTTTGATATTATAGAAAAAGAATCTATTGCATTAAATAATAATTATAAAAATATTTATATTGGAGGATTTTCACAAGGAGCTATGTTAAGTTTATATATAGGATTAAGTTATAAAAAACAAATAGGAGGTATTATTGCTTGTTCGGGAATATTATTTCCACAAATTAATATTATTAATAAAGAAATAAATATTTTTATTGGTCATGGAATAAATGATAGTAGAATTAATATTGATCTTGCTTTAAAATCTTATAAACCTATTTTAAATTTTGATAATGTTCAAATGAAAAAATATAATTTTTTAGACCATTCAATAAATGAAATTGAGTTAAATGATATTAAAGAATTTTTTAAACACTGTTTAAATTTATAAAATAAATAATAATTTTTATTAAAAATAAAAAAATATATATATATATTTAAATATTTATACATAATTATTTGCAACTTTTATTTTTTTCCCATTATTTCCTTTAGATTTAATTTTTATATGAGAAACACCAATTTTTTTTCTTTTTTTTTTATAATTATTATAATCCTCATCATCATACATATCATTTATATCTACAGTTTCTAAATTATATTCTTTATCTTTATCACTTTTTTCACTAAAATTTGAATTAAAAGTTCTTTTACTCACAATCTTTTGACTAAAAGTGCTATTATTTAAATTTCCTCCTCCAATAATACTATTATTATTGTTATTATTTGCATTTGACGTTTCATATAATTTCGCATTAGCAGACGCAATCAGATTTTCTTTCACTTTTTTTATTGCAAAATAATATTTTAACATCATTTCTTCAGAGATTATTTTTTCTCTTTTATTATTTATATAATTTACATATTCTTTTCTTAAACAATCCATTTTAAATCTACATAACAATTGATGCCATTTTATTTTTTGAAATTTTTTTTCTAAATTTGTTTGAGATATTTCTGTGGGAACTCTTGGAACTTTTGGATTATTTTTTTTTTCTAAATTTCTTTCTGAACTTTTAATTTGTGGATCAAAATTTAATATTGAATTCGAAGAAGAAAAGTAGTTTTTCCGTACAATAAATTTAGTTCTATTATTTTTATTATTACTTAAATTTAATGAATTATTATAATTAAAACTCAACATTCTTCTAAGACCTTTATTTTTAACAACATTTTTTTCAATTTCTTTATTAAAATCATATAAAACCTGAAAATCATTAAAAATCCATTGATTAATAAAATCAATAATAAGCATTAATATTTCAATTATACCATCAATTGAACCAGAAATATCTTGTAATTTTTTATATGTTCTATCGTATATCTCACAATTATTTTGAAGCCAAAAATGAAAAGAACCATGAATACCATTTCCCATATCTTGAACAACTATTTTTTCATTATAATCATATATATAAGAATCTATTTGAGAATCTGAATCAAATATAATACCTGTATGAGTATATATTCTTAAAGGGTTAAAATTTAAATGATTTGCTGTATAACTCAATGGACTAAATGAATTTGAAACTCTGGGAAAAGAATATGCTATAGGATTAGTATAATTTTTAACATCGACTACTTGATTGGCATATAATATTGCATATTTTGTAAAATAATCAAATTCTTGAAGAATTTGTTCTCGAGAATTACAATAATTACCATTATAATCTGATATATTTTGACATTCTTGAATATATATTCCATAATCTATATAATCTGAACGAGCTGCTCCATGAATTAAATAAGGATATTTAAATGAACTATCTGTATTACTTATTATTGTTTTTGTTTTACTATTATAAAATTTTTT
>JAEEGL010908000.1_pt1 | contig 15256 bp, 14 predicted proteins | sample 9134231 | NCBI WGS metagenome assembly JAEEGL01 (sample SAMN16246548, study PRJNA631951) | gut metagenome | biome: gut microbiome; feature: rumen; material: fiber-attached | host: Bos | place: Iran: Karaj | collected 2018-10 | reverse complement strand
GCATCCTTGAATCGGAACTTGCAAACGATTTTATTAAATCAGGAGCTTATCTTCCTAAAGGCTACATTGCCTCGAATGAACTTTATGGCCTGATGCTCAAAGAAAATGGAATCAAAGTCAGCAAAGTTACAGACAGGCTTGTAGGAAATACAATTGGTGTAGTAATCAAGAAAGAATCTAGTAGCAAAATCAAAATTGAAGATTCTGAAAAAATGTTTGATTCTATCTTCAAGGCTGTGATGAATGACGAGATTAAGATTGGATATCCTAATCCTACAAACAATCCGTCAGGACTTAATTTTGTTATATCGATGCTTTCGTACTTTGATAGTACCAATCCTTTCAGCATGGAAGCTACCACAGACTTTAGTGCATTCCAGAGCAAAGTAAAAGTTGCATACTCTACAAAGCAGCTCAAAGAATCTGCGAGTAGAGGTGAGACTGATGGTTTTGTGATGGAGTATGAAGCCTATCAAAATGATGCTTCGCTTAAAGATTATGGATTCATTCCTTTTGGAGTGCGCCATGATTATCCGCTGTATGCAGTGGGTGATGTGAGTGAAGCAGAAACGAAAGTACTTAGCGAGTTTGCCAAAGTATTTGAAGAAACAGGTGTCAAAGAAATGGCAACAGAAGCTGGATTTGATAAAAATGAAAACTACAAATCTAGCGTGAATGCTGGTGCTTATGATGGCTTGATTGGTGAAGTGCTTGATTTCTTCAAGACTGAAAAGAAATCAGGTAAGAAAGTTGCTGTATTCTTTGTATGTGATAAATCTGGAAGTATGGCTGGTAAAAAAATTAATGCCCTAAAAGAATCTGCTCTTAATGCTATGCAGTATATAGGAGAAGATAATCTTGTAGGACTAATTACTTACGATAGTGGTGTATATCTGAACCTGCCTCTTGCAGAGTTTAATACCGAGCAGCAGGAATTCTTCGCAGGAAGTATTCAGCAGCTTGGTAGTGGTGGAGGTACTGCAACAAACAATGCATTGCTTCATGCACTTAAACTGCTTGATGGCTACTACAGAGAACATCCTGATACTATCCCGATGATTTTCCTTTTGAGTGATGGCTATACCGAAAGTGGCTATTCATTAAGTGGTGTAAAATGTCTGATTAGTGCTTTCGATATTCCGATTTATACAATCGGTTATGAAGCCAATCTTGATGAACTTAAATCTATTGCTAATATCAATAATGGTGTATTTATTAATGCATCTACAGATGATGTAGGATATATTCTGAAGTCTCTGTTTGATGCTCAAACTTAATCGTAACGGCGACTATTAGTCGCCAAACAATAAAAAACTCCGTGAGAAATTTCTCACGGAGCTTTTTTTAGATTAACAAGAGTTTGTTTTGCACTAACAATGTTGTTTATTGAAATTTGATTTTTCAAAAGTGGAATAGTAACGTTTATGATAGTACTAATTCGTTCTAGCACTCTAGTATCTGTTGCAAGGAGCATTTCAACTTGTGCAATATTTTGCATTACAACAGTACGAGAAACTGCTAAGTTATTAAGCCGCCTTCTAAATGTCTCAAGATGTTGAATAGTTTTTGGAGTTTCTTCAAATTGTGCAATTCTTTTTTGACCAGCTAATATATAAAGAGAAATTTCTTTATAATATTTTTTGTTGGTCTTAAGAATCTTTTTAAGAAAATCCATGTCTTGCATAATAGTAAGTTGATAGTCACGTAGCCTTGCAATAATCTCTTCAATGTTATTTTTGATTTTGTTGTACTCAATTATTAAAGTATTTGTAGCATTTCTTTTAATAAATCCGATTGGACTATTTAAAGAAGCACTATCTGTCCGCAAAGAATTAAAACTAGTTGTTAAACTATCAAAAATTCTATCGATATCTTCTAAGTCTTTTGTTTTTATCTGACTTAAAATTTTATCACTAGATTCTGAAAGCTTTTTTTGCGGTTCCATACCATAATTAAGCACTAAATTTAAATCAAAAATATCAATTTGTGGAACAAGACTATTGGCGAGGGAGAGCTCTTGCTCAGTAAATTCACTCTCATCAATTAGTATCACATCTGCCACTTTTATTTCCTCCTTAATAGAAAAGGTTGATATATCAATATATTATTCACGCATATAATATCATAGATTTACATAAATAGCAATACAACAAGAGTCATTTGTAAACGAAATTATGTAAAATATTTTAACGGTTGCAACAAATCAATTTTACGTAACCTTTGGTACAAGCGACAAATGTTTTTAATAAAATATTAAAAACATTTCAAAAATCGGTTGACAAATTGCATTATGCGTGATATATTCTTCATGTATTAAAAATAGTTACTCTTTGAATTGTGTACGATTCATTAATTATAAGGGAGGATACTTTTATGAGGCTTCGGGGCTACCAAGAAATCATGGGTGCTAATCGACCAGAAGAAATCTTTACTATGAATCCTGCTACTTTGCAAAAAGAATATGAAGCATATTGTGAGCAGTATAAACCGAACCAACAATTTCATGAGATAAGAAATTTTGTTGCAAGTCAGCAAATAAAATTTCTTTTCAAAAAAGCAAAAGAAATTCTTGGTTCAAAGAGGGAAGATACTGATGACTATGGTTCTACTATTTCGCTTTGCTCTGCAAATGGAGAAAGCATCGTCTTTGAATATGATGATCATATGAATCAGAGAGTATGTGATACATACATCAATGATCAAGAAATTCTTATGACTGTTGATTCAAAGTACGAAGTAAAAGGATTGTTTTCAAACTTTGTTGAAAAAGTTGAAGAGTTTATTTCTACTTGGGAGAACAAGCTTCCAAACTGGAAAGATTTTCAGTATTCTATTCCACAAGTTGTTAAGTCTTTTAGAACTTCGGATAAATCCAAATATGTACTGCTTATTAAAAAGCCGTGCAAGATTTATCCTTTAAGAGAAGTACTTAACTTCTTTAGTGGAAGGATGAATGTGAAGCATGTGATTTCTATCATCAAGCGGCTTTATAGTTACGCTTGTTGGTTGGATATTGCAGGTATGACTCACAATGGTATCTGTATAGACAATATTTACTTTTCTCCGGGAAGTGAAGTTGCGCCAGGCGAGAAATATTCTGTTAAAGATATTAGAATAGTTGGCTTGTATGGCGGATGGTTTTTCACCACAAGTAAGAATGAAAAAATCACTGCACTTCCTATGGACGTAAGAGATATTGTTCCTGAGTTTGTCGAAAAGACAGGATACTCTTCTTTTGAAGTAGATATGCTTTCCATTAAGAAAGTTGCTCGAGAACTTTTAGGTGATGTTACAGGCAAAAACTTGTATGGTGTTCATAGCAAACTTTGCGATTGGTTCAATAGAACCACTTGTCAAAAGAATGCTTATGAGGAGTACAGCGAATTCGAAAGAATTTGCGAAGAGGTTTTTGGTAAAGCTAGATTCGTCGATATCGACGTTTCTATATAAGCTGCCTCAAAATAATTTAAAAGGAGGAATTTTAAATGGGTGGCAGTCCTACTACATCTGCTCAGGTGAGCTCCTACTATAATACGCACAAGGATATTAAGAAGGCTACAAGTGTGCGGGAAGTATTTAAGTCGAGTGGTCTGAATGAACTTATGGATCCTTCGAAACTGAAGAATGGATTCAGGGATTCCAGCGACTCTGTGGATAGCCCCAACTCTCGGGCTATTGCTATCGGATTTGATGAAACCGGTTCCATGGGACATATTCCTTTCACATTCGTGCAGGATGGTTTCCCGAGGTTCATCAATATGATTCAGGGTGGAGCCCTGGGATATGATCCTCACATTCTCTTCGCCGCGATTGGCGATGTGAAGAGTGATGATTCTCCGCTCCAGGTTTCGCAGTTTGAAGCGGACAACCGTATGCTGGATCAGCTTCGGCTTTTCTACATCGAAGGAAACGGCGGCGGAAATGATGGTGAAAGCTATCAGATCCCGTGGTACTTCCTGGCCAAGCATACCAAGATTGCATGCTTCAACAAGAGAGCCCAGAAAGGTATCTACATTTCTATCGGTGACGATAAGCCGCACCCGGAGACAACTGTGTATCAGTTCAAAAAAATCTTCGGTGACAAAGAAAGTGTAGAAAGAGCCTACAAGACAACCGAGCTTCGCGATATGGCACTGGAAAAATGGAATCTTTTCCATGTGCTTATTTCCGAACGCGGATACGGTAGTTACCATGTGGAAGAAACCTGGAAGAGGCTTCTTGGAAATCACATCGTTATCCTGGATGATCACAGGTATGTTGCTGAAGTTTTGGCAACCATTCTCAAGATGCAAAATGGTGTTGAGCGCAATGAAGCGATTGACATGATTGAAGACACCGATGCAAAGAAGGTTGTGCGCAGTGCCTTCAAGAATTTTGAAATCTATGAAGATGGTGCTACCGGAATCGGCGAAGCCACCAAGGAAGGTCTGGAATTCATTTAATCAAATGATACAAAAGAGAAGATGATGACTTTATCATCTTCTCTTATTCTTCTTTTAAATTCTTTTTAAGGAAAGGAGAATTTATTGTGGTAAAGTCGTGCTCCATAGTTATTGGAGCTGGTCTCGGTGATGAAGGAAAAGGCCATTATACAGATATTTTGTGTAACAAACCGAACACACTTAATATTCGTTTTAATGGTGGACCGCAAGCAGCACACACTGTGGTGACTCCTGATGGAATGAAACATGTATTTCGACATTTAGGAGCAGGAACCTTTACTGGTGCAACCACATATCTGAGTGCAGATTTTTTGATTAATCCTATCGAGTTTGTGATGGAGAAAACAAAGTTCATTAGAAAGTTTCAATATAATCCAACAGTAATTGTGAATTTGAATTCTCCAGTAACAACTCTTTACGATATGTATATCAATCAAGCAGTGGAAGAGTATCGCGACAAATCTCGTCATGGAAGTTGTGGTATGGGCATTTGGGAGACTTGTGAAAGAAACAATAACCCAATGTTTAAAATCACTGTAAGAGATTTGTCTTTTAAAGAAATCTTGAGAGAAAAGCTTAAGAGGATAAGAGACATCTATGTGCCAAAGAGATTGAAAGAAGAGTATGGAATAGAAATTACTGATTTGGTAAATCTTTCTAAAGATTATCCATCTTTACTTGTAAGTGATGAGACAATCGATATGTTTTTATTCTATGCTGAAGAATTTTTGTCGATGGTAATAGTAAGAGATGACTCTATCATCAATAGTTTTGAAAACTTGGTATTTGAAGGTGCTCAAGGATTGGGACTTGATGAAAACAATCCTGATTGCAGTGTGGATTTTCTCACTCCATCAACTACAGGTGTTACAAATGCAATGAGAATTCTTAAGACTGCAAAGTATAAAGGAGAACCGGATATTTATTATATTAGTCGACCTTATGCCACAAGACATGGTATGGGACCTCTGGAACATGAAGTAGGGAAAACTCCTTACAAGAAGGTTTTAGATGAGACTAATGTAAAAAATGAATATCAAGGAGAATTAAGATTTGCTTACATAGATTTTGATATACTTGCTAGAAGAATCAAAAGAGATATCCAAAAAATCAGTATTCCTTCCACTATAAACATTGGATTCACGTGTTTGGATCAGCTAGATGAACCAGTCGGAATTAGCGAAGGTGGAATTCTTATTAATAATCGCTCTGCAGATTTTATTAATAATGCAACTAACTATTTTAGAAAAGCTATTCCGAGTATAAATGGTTTTTCTGGAACGTATGGACTGACACGAGATGAATTTGAAGAATTTTAAATTCAAAAATAAATACCGCTATGCAAAATTTGCATAGCGGTATTATTTTTATTTGGTTGTATAGGAAAGACCATTTCCCAAAGACATAGTCATGCCTCGATTGGTATTGAAGGTAGTTCCATTGGGGAGCACGTAGCTGATTGAAGTAAGTCCTTTTTTGCTGTAGTTTGCATAGATTTTGGTCTTTGCAGACTTAAGTTTTGCACCGCAATCGGGGCAATAACAGCAATCCTGAGAGAATACTTTTTTACAAGCATCACAACTCATAAGGACCGTTTCACTCAGAAGCTGGCGTGCCTTATAGTTGATTCCCATTGTCTTACTCCTTCAAAAAGAATCAGCGGGGCATAACGGCCGTTGCCTTTTTCTTGGCAGGAGCCTTCTTGGCGGGCGCGGCAGGAGCAGCGGGAGCAGGTTCAGCAGCGGGAGCAGCAGCCTTATTTACCAGGCCGTTTCCGCAGTAGGGACAGAACTTGGCTTCTTCAGGTACTTCTTTGCCACACGCTTCGCACACATTGGCACCGATCTTGGCACCGCACTTGTGGCAGAACTTTGCGCCGTCCTTCAGAGGTTCCCCACACTTGGGGCACACATTGCCGGCAGCCTTGACTACGCCACCACATTCGGTGCAGAACTTGACTTCGGGATCATCGAACTTCTTGCCGCATGCAGTGCAGACGTACTGTCCAGGCACAGCGGCGGCCGCGGCTGCGGGAGCACCGATTCCGGGAATCACGGAAGTAATTCCGTTCATCATATCACCCAGCGGGTTGGCATTGTTGCCACCACCCAGCAGGTTGGAAAGCAGAGTGATCTTCATGAAATCATTCATTCCGCCTTCACCGCCATCGCCCATCATCATCATCATCATCATGATGTTGGGGCTGCCATCGGGATTGGTGATACCCAGGCTGCCGTCTTTGGAAGCCATCAGCATAGGCAGGAACATACCCAGGCCGTTGAAGCTGTCATCGTTGATGTCATCCAGGCTGAACTCAGCCTTGTCATTGTCCATCATCTTCATCATCAGCATAGCGCCCAGGACATTGCCGCCCATGTTCTGCTTGGAGTTCGGATCCAGCAGGGTCTTACCATCGAAGGCGATAACTTCAGTGTAGAAGTTGAAGCCAGGGATCAGGGAGTCATTGTTCACGAACGTTTCGATAGCACCAGTCTGGGCATTCACGCCAGTGAAGGTGTTATCATTGTTGATGCTCTGCACCCAGTAGTACTTGCCATCACGCTTGGTCAGCTTGCCCACGGTCAGGTTCTTAACCGGAACCACGATAATGGGGAAGTTACCCAGCTTCAGATTCAGCATATCCTTACGGGTGCGGGTCGCGGGGTCGAAAGCATACCATTTTCCGTTTTCGGGATTCTGAACGACGATGCCGGTCAGAGTGGACTTGATCCGAGGATCCTTGTTGATACCCATTTCCATACCAGAGAAGAGCTTACCGAAACCTTTCATACTAAATCCTCCTTTATTATCCTCAATGCCGTGATATACGGCAAGAGCTTCTTTGACTTCGTTCAGTTTAAACTGAACTACACAAGTGACGGAACCTTTGTTGAAGTACATGCTGCTGTTGGGAGTAAGTTTGTTAATACCAATACATACTTCTTTTTGACTGCAGTAAGGAAACTGCTGACAATCACGTGCTGAGAGCCAATTGGTACTAACATTCACATCAAAGCTAATATAGTCCGACTTACGAGCAAGAACTTTTTCGAGCTGTTCGATAAATTCATTGATAGTAAACTCAACAGTTTCAAAGTAAACATGCTGATGAGGACAAAAACTAGAAAAGTTAATCAAAAGCTTGTTGGGTTCTCCTGTCGGAATAGTAGTACGAATATTACCAGACCAAAAGCGAATAAGAGAATTACTAAAGAATGGAGTAGTGCACGGACTTCTGCTGTTTACTTCAACCTGATTTGATGGACCATGAGTATAAAGGTCGAACATCCATCTTGTGGGTACAAGTTTCCGGATCAGAGAAGTATCACCCTTGGACATGTAATCCCTCCTAAAAAATATTTGTCTCTTAAAAGAGACACCGATTAAGTATCATTACGTGAATATTTATACCATGGATTTTACGTTATGTCAATATATTTTTATTAAATAAAAAATAAAAAATGCCGAAATTTCAATATTTTGAAACTTATTAACAAAATATTAAAAACAGCTTGACAAATATTATGTTGTTTTGATATTATAGAAATGTTATTAACATTTTGAGAATAACATAAGCACTGATATATCTTGATAATTATGTTAACGCGTGATATAATTGCGTAGCAAAATATAGTTTTTTGGGTTACCCTTATCTATTTTGAAAGGAGACAAAAACTGGTATGATGGATCCAACTTGGCAAGCAATAATTGGTGTAACAGCACCTATTGTTGTAATAACTATTCTTGTTTGTTTAACTTCTTACTTTGACAATGGTTGGGTTCTTGGAATTGGTTTTATTGTTTATTTTGTAGGAACATTTTTACTAGCCTGGCTAGTAGGTCAATCTAATATAGACTTCGTAAGAGAATATCCATTTAAAAATATTTGTTTTGCATCTTTGATACAACTTGCAATTATGTTTGTCACACTTCATGTCTCAGCTTTTATTGAGGAAATGTTTTGCTCTAGTGAGGGGACAGGTTTTGTTAGTTCTTTTATTGTGATTACTATTATAGTTGCAATAGTATCTGCAGCACTTATTAGTAATCACATCAAGACTTTAGATAGAGAGTTTGTAGAAACAGATGAAGTAGTTGAAACCAAATATGAACTTTCTAGTGATGAAGATGGTAAGTTTATTTATTATGCATCTAAAAGTGCAACTGAAGAAGGGTACTACTTAGTTATCTATAAAGAAAATAATGAATTCAAAACTATGAAAATAAAAGAATCTAAACTTTCTATTTTGGATTCTGTTGAATCAGATGAAAAGAATTTTCTTATAGAGAAAAAAGCAATTCATAAAAAGCAATGCACCAACGATGATTCATTTAAAACAGAAACAAAAGTTGATACTACATATATGATATATGTGCCAGGTGGTGCAGCAAATATAGGATTTGTTACTGCAAAATAAAAAGAAAATATATTTTTGAATTTTAATCTAATTTAAGCTAAAAAGCAGGGAAGTATTCCCTGCTTTTTTCGTTGAAAAAAATATATGCTTTATATATAATAAAATCGCAGATTAAAGTGTGGAGGAGTGCTAATGAATCAGATTAAAAGAATTGAAAGCATGGAAGAAAAATATATTAAATCTCAAAAAGCTATTAAAGAATTAAATAAAGCTTTAAAAGAATATAGCAAAGCTCAAGATAGCATTCGAGAATTAGCAGCATATTATTCTAGCCCAGAATGGAAAAAAGATTTTATAGATGATGAAAAAGGAAAACTTCCAAAAGATCTAAAAAGAGGAGTGCTTTCAGAAGACGGAATATATAATTTATTAGATGATAATATAGAAATGCAAAAGAAGTTGTGTAGAACGGTAGAAAAAAGCATATCATAAAAATAAATATTAGGAGTAATAATATGACAAAGAAATGTGTGATTATTTTATTTGCATTTATTATGATACTGTCTAATTACGCTTTTGCAGATGAAATTCCTTCGTTAGGAAGTAAAGCTATATATTTAGTAGAGCCAACAACTGGTAAAGTAATATATGAAAAAAATGCACATGAAAAAATGTATCCAGCAAGCACTACTAAAATACTAACAGCATTAGTTGTAATAGAAAATTGCAAATTAGATGAAAAAGCTATAGTTTCTGAGAGAGCAATTAGTATGGTTCCAGAAGGATATTCAAACGCAGGACTAAAAGTAGGCGAAGAATTAGATATAAAAACTTTGCTATATGCATTATTAGTTCCTAGTGCAAACGAAGCGGCAAATGTACTAGCTGAACACGTAAGTGGTAGCATAGAAGAATTTGCTGAGCTTTGTAATAAAAGAGCAAAAGAACTAGGCTGCGAGAATCTTCATTTTGTGAATGCAAATGGAATTCATGATGAGAATCATTATTGTTCAGCATATGATTTGTATTTAATTGCTAAAGAATGCCAAAAACATGACATATTTAATGAGATAGTAAAAACAAAAAGTTTTACACTACCTGCAACAAACATATATAAAAAAGAAGATAGAACTTATAAAAATACAAATGAATTGTTACTATCTGGAAAATATTTTTATGATTACTGTACTGGTATAAAAACAGGATTTACAACACCGGCAGGTGAGTGTTTGGTAGGAAGCGCATTTAATAACGATATAGAATTAATATCGGTAGTGTTAGGCGGAAAAGCAAAAAATAGTAAAGGCTTAAATGAAAGATTTGCAGATACAAAAGAATTATATGAATATACTTATAGCAATTATTCAATAAAAGAAATCGCAAATTCTGGAGATATAATAGCAACTTTAAAAGTTGGAAAGGGAACCAAAGAAACAACACAGCTAGATGCAATTGTAGATGACACTATAAAAACTATTGTTCCAAATGAGTTAGATAAAGATAATGTTTTAAAAACAGTAATAATAAATAAAGAAATAGTTGCTCCTGTTACACGAGGACAAGTTCTAGGAACGATAACATATGATGCCGATGGATTAGTTTATACTGCTAATCTAGTGGCAAGTCACGATGTAGAGAAGAATCCATATGTATTATATAACATAATTGTCGTTTTAATATATGTTTTAACAATTGTACTATTTCTAAAAATGATCAAAAAAAGCAAAAAGAAAAATAGAGTAAGATTGTTAATGGTTGCAATCTTGATTTTTGAGACGACATGTGGAATTTTTATCTGTAAAGCAGAAGAAAAAAATCATATTAGCACGGTGAATATATTAGTTGATCATCAAATTAGTGAAGATTTAAATATGTAGGAAAGAGAGGAAAAGATGGAACTTTTATATGGACTTGGAATTCCGTTTTTAGGAACAGCATTAGGTGCAGCAATGGTCTTTTTTATGAAAGACAAAATTAATAAAAAAATAGAAAAACTTCTTTTGGGGTTTGCATCTGGAGTGATGATAGCTGCATCAGTTTGGTCACTTTTAATGCCATCGATGGAAATGGCCAAAGAACAAAATATGATAGAATGGCTTCCGGCAACGGTAGGATTTTTACTTGGAATTGCATTTTTATTATTGCTAGATAGTATAATTCCGCACTTGCATTTAAATAGTGATAAACCAGAGGGATTAAAATCAAAATTAGAAAAAACTACAATGATGGTTTTAGCAGTAACTCTTCATAATATTCCAGAAGGAATGGCGGTTGGAGTTGTTTTTGCAGGAGCTATGGCACAAAATGCAGGGATAACAATGGCTGGTGCAATAGCTTTAGCTATAGGTATTGCTATTCAAAATTTTCCAGAAGGTGCAATTATATCAATGCCTTTAAAAAGTGAAGGTATGTCAAAACCAAAAGCATTTTTACTTGGAACATTATCTGGAATTGTTGAACCAATCGGAGCTGCGATTACAATTGCATTAACAAGTTTAGTAGTACCTGTATTGCCATATTTTTTGTCATTTGCAGCAGGTGCAATGATTTATGTAGTAGTTGAAGAATTAATACCAGAAGCGCATTCTGGAGAACATTCAAATATTAGCACAATTGGTCTTGCAATAGGATTTGCAATTATGATGATTTTAGATGTTGCATTAGGCTAAACATGCTTGTATTTTCAAAAAAATGTAGTAGAATTTACTTACAATATATATTGTGAGGTGAGGATATGTTAATTGACAAATCTCAACTAATTGTACGAGAGCTTGCTATGGAAGAACTTGATCCTTACTTGGAGTTTATTAAATATGTTAAAGCACATATGGAGCATCCGGAATGGCTTGGTGAATTTACAAGAGAAGATTATGTTTGGATGTTAAATAATGGTTCGCATATCTATATATGGACTTTATTTGAAAATATTAATCGAGTTTTTACTGATATTGATCAATTTGTTGCTTGTGGGATGATTATTCCAGCAAGGCAAAAAGATTTAGAAAAGTTTTTGCAGACTGATTTAAAATTTGAAGAAGTTGCAGATTTTGGGCCAGAAGCAGTTCACCCAAATTATATTGGAAATGGACTTCAATCTGATGTAATTCAATTTCTTGAAAAAGAAGCAGTTAAAAAAGGCTTTAAGCATGGCTTAGGTACTGTAGATCCTGATAATATTTATTCTATTAGGAATCTTATTCAAAATGGATTTAAAGTAGTTACTAGAGTTGATCTTAAAAGGGGCACAAGAGATGTGCTTAGAAAAGACAATATGTAATAACATAATGCTTTTTAATAAAAAGACAGGTATTATACCTGTCTTTTTTAATATGACAAAAACAATTAAAAAACATATATATAATTGTATAAGAAGCAGTAGATTGGTATAATTATTTGGAGTAGGAGATGCGTATGAGAGACTTATATAAAGTGTATCTAAAAAGCCGTTCAATTGATGAAGAAAAACTAATTAAATTTGGGTTTAAAAAAGATAAAGAAAAATATATTTATAAAAAAGAAATTAAAGATGGTGAATTTGTAGTTATCATCGAAGTAGATAAGAAAAAAGCAATATCAAGAGTAATAGATAATTTTGATGAAAGCGAATATGCTCTGGTAGATGTAGAAGAATCTAGTGGACAATTTGTTGGTAGTATAAAAGAAAAATATGAAGAAGTGTTAGAAAAATTTGTAGAAAAATGCACTTATTTAGATAACTTTAAGTCTCAATCGGCTAAAAAGATCATTTCGTATGTTAAAGAAAAATATAAAGATGAATTAGAATTTTTGTGGGACGATTATGATGGAGCGGTATTTAGAAATAAAGATAATAAAAAGTGGTATGGCGTTATTATGAAAGTGCGTGAAAAAAGCTTTGTGACTTCTACACTTAAAAGAATGAAAACAGATGGAGTAATATCTAAGCATCCTATATTAAATAAAAAAGAATACTCAGATGATGACTATATGGAAGTATTAGATTTGCATATAGATAAAGAAAAATCTAAAAAACTAATAGATTACGAAACAATATTTCCAGGATATCACATGAATAAAGATAGTTGGATAACTATTATTTTAGATAAAAATACAAAGTTAAAAGAAACATATAAACTCTTAGATGATAGCTATCTAATGACTGTAAAATCTGGAGCATATATTGTGCCTTCAAATATAAATATGTTTGATGTAATTAGCTATGTAGAAAGCAATAAAAGATTTGTATGGTATAAGCAACCCAAAGAGATGAAAGTAGGAGATTTGGTGTTCATTTATGTTGGAGCACCATATTCACAAATACTATATAAATGTGTAGTTACCAAAGTTAACATGCAAGTATATTCAAATAGAGATATGGAACTAGAATTAATTAAGAAGTATAAAAATAATGAGTATACTTATAACTTCTTAAAAGAACATGGATGTAGTTTTATACGTACACCAAGGAGCATACCAGAAAGCGTTGCAAAATTACTTAAATAATAGGAGAAGTAAATGGAAAAAAATGATGTTAAGCTAGTGCTAGATGTTAATGAAAAGCCAAAAGCCCTACAATGGATTTTCTTAAGTATTCAACACGTATTTGCAATGTTTGGTGCTACGGTGCTTGTGCCATTATTAGTTAATCAAGGAGTAGTGGAACAAGGCGGAAGTGAATTTTTATCGACTTCAGTAACTTTAGTTGCTGCAGGAATAGGTACTTTATTATATATACTTTGTACAAAAGGAAAGTCTCCTGTATTTTTGGGAAGTTCATTTGCATTTATAACACCACTAATAGTTGCTTATATGTCGGGATATGCAACTGGTAATCCAAAAGATGGAGCAGCTGCTGCATTAACTCGGAATAATGGTGGTAGGATTAGTTTATATAGTAGTTTCGCTTTTGATTCGATTAATAGGAAAAAAATGGATTGCAAAGCTTTTGCCACCTATAGTAATTGGTCCGATGATTATGATAATTGGTCTTGGATTATCTAGTTCTGCAATAAAAAATATTGGAATTGGATCAGGTACTGAAGTATTAGATTATAAAGGTATTATAGTTGCATTTATTACATTTGTAGTTACAGTTCTGATGCTAGTAAAAGCAAAAGGATTTTTTAAAGTAATTCCATTTTTAGTTGGTATTTTAGCAGGATATTTATCATCAATAGTTTTAGGTATGGTAGATTTTACAGCTGTGTCACAAGCTGCATGGATCCAAGTACCAAATTTTCAAATTCCATTTATTAGCTACACACCTAATTGGATAGTTGCATTAACTATGGCACCAATTGCACTAGTAACTATGGCTGAGCATATAGGAGATCATACAGCACTAAGCACTATAATAGGAAAAGACTTATTAAAAGAACCAGGATTAGAAAGAACTTTACTAGGTGATGGAGTAGCTACTTTTGTAGCAGGTTTAATTGGTGCTCCAGCAAATACAACTTATGGAGAAAATACATCAGTAGTTGGAATGACAAAAATTGCATCAGTTTGGGTAATAGGACTTGCAGCAATTTTTGCAATAATATTTGGATTTTTAGGAAAGTTAATTGCTGTGATTCAAACAATCCCAAATCCTGTTTTGGGTGGAATATCACTTTTGCTATATGGATTTATAGCGGTAAATGGTTTAAAGATATTAATTCAAAATCAAATAGATTTTGGAAAAACAAGAAATGTAATTATTGCATCTAGCATGCTTGTAATAGGTTTAGGAGGTGCTGTAATTACAATTGCAACAGGTGGAAATATGTCTATACCAATTTCGGGTATGACATTAGCTGCAATAGTAGGAATAATACTAAATAAATTATTGCCAGAAGAATAAATAAGGTGGAGGATATTAAGATGACTCAAGAGATAGTTAAATTTTATGCAACAGATGGAATTACATTAGATGGTTATATAAATAAATGCGAAAATAATACAAATAAGATTTTAATCCAAACTCATGGAATGACTTCTAATTGTTTTAAATATAAAGCAAATGCTATTTCAAATGAAGTGTTAAAAAATGGAATAGATTCACTTTGCTATAATAATAGAGGAAGCGAAATAGCAAAATTTATTAAAGGAAAAGATGGCGTTGTTAGACTTGGCGGCTCTGCTTATGAAGAAATATCAGAAAGCTATTATGATATTTGTGGAGCTATACAGTTTGCTTTAGATAGAGGTTATACAGATATTTATTTGCAAGGCCATAGCTTAGGATCTACAAAAACTGTTTATGCATATAATAGATTGTTAAAAGAAAATAATGAATTAGCTAGCCATGTAAAAGCGTTGATATTACTATCACTTGTAGATTTACCTATGGTTGTTAAGTATTATGGAAAAGATTATTTAGAATATGCAAAAGAAAAAATGGAAAAAGGAGAAGGAAATAGCATGATTGCACCAGACGCATTTCCTTATCCACTTTCTGTAAAAGTATTTTTAAGATATGCAACAAATAATGGTGAT
>JAEEGL010782724.1_pt1 | contig 15256 bp, 8 predicted proteins | sample 9134231 | NCBI WGS metagenome assembly JAEEGL01 (sample SAMN16246548, study PRJNA631951) | gut metagenome | biome: gut microbiome; feature: rumen; material: fiber-attached | host: Bos | place: Iran: Karaj | collected 2018-10 | reverse complement strand
TTTACATCTTTTGGATTAGCATTAGTCATTTGGAAAACACAATCTTTATTACCGACAGCTATAAAGCTTTCTTTATCGTCTCCTGGAATACCAAAACTATGTGTTTTAATAATTCCAGATAGTTTAACGAAACCTTTTACTATCTTCTCAAAGATTTCACTCATAAAAGTAGTTCTATTAAACTTGTTACCATATAGAACTGTTTCATCTTGTTCAGTTCCATGTGTTACATATACTTCTACTTTATCTTCATCTTCATTAGGATAGTGAATCTTTAAAGATGCAGAACTCTTACTATCACAATATGATTCTGCCATTTCATAAGATTCTAGAATATCTTTAACATCTTTATTTTCTTCGATGATATCCAACTCTTTAACCTCATAAGTATCATTGAACTTTTGCATTCCAGAAGTTACATATTTAACATAATCTTCATCTTTAAATAATCTATTATATATTTGCTCTTGGTTTTCTACTCCACTTTGAGCAAACTCTTCTTTAATCTTATCAAGTTTAAGAGAATCTCCAAATAGATTATCACTTATTATATCGAATAGTTTTCTACTATCCTCACTGAATGCATATTTTTCACCTAAAACATTTTCATCTTTGCTTGCTTTAAGTCCTAGTGCACTATTCCAGAAATTAGCGAATTCTACTGCTTGTAGTTGTTCTTTCTTTCTAAATAATACTTCACTATTAGCAGTTCTATTGAACACTTTTATATCACCATCTATGTTCTTAACTTCATAGACATTAACTAGATCGTGTAAGAAATCAAATTTATTATCTTGTTTTGTTCTTGCTTTCTCTCTTAGTTTTTCAATTGGTGATTTTTCTTTTCTCTTTCCAGATTGCTTTATTGTTTCTGCAAGCATCTTTCTATAGTAATCGTGAAGAGATTGATATTTCTCTTTAGATAAAGTTTTATCTAACATTTGTTGTCTTGCTTTTTCTAGTGTTCTAACATCTTCACTTAATTCTATTAATTTTTGAATTTCTTTTATTCCAGTTGGAGGTAGCATTCCCTTTTCTCTTAAAATTTCTTTTCTAAAGTAAGATGCTAAGTATTTGCTTTCTCCTTCTAATACACCCTTCTTCTCGACAATACCAGTATCTATTACTGTAATATCATCTTCTTTTTTAACTGGTGTACTGACAATATTTTGCTTTTCTTCAATTCTCTTTGTTAAGTTTTTAGCAAGTTCTTCTTCAAGTTCTTTCTTATCTATAGCACCAATCTTAAAGCTATCTTGAGCAGTCCTAATTGCTTTAATATTTTCATCTTTATTAGCTAACTCATCTATACGCTTCATCTCGTATGGAGTAAGTTCTTCTGCAGGCTTTCTATTAAGTGAATCGAATTCAATTTGATCAGAGTTCTTAATAAGTACTTCTTTAGTAAACTTACCTTTAATTAATAATTCATTATTCTTTTCAGTAGTAACTAAAGTATTGTCTCCAGCATCTTTTTCTTCCTTAATTTTGTCTCCAGTTAGGAATTCCTCTATTATTATCGGAAGCATACTCTCTACGAATGCTTGATCTTTAGTAAACTTAAATATGTTGTTATCTCTTGCCGTACCACTAGCTAATCTCAAATTAACTTTATATGAATTATTTTCTTCTTCTACTATTACTTCAAATTTTTCACTATCAAGTTTTCCACCTTTGTAAAGTCTTAAAGCATCTACAAGAGTGTTAATATCATCTAATTTATATTCTTGATATGAATCTTTAAATGTAGCTTCTACATTTTTCTTTTTATTCTTATGAATAGAGTTTCTTGCTGTCTTAACTAAGTAATCCATATAAGTATCTACTATAGTTGCATATTCTTCGTTCTCTTCCTGTAAATATCTTTCTTTTTGTTCAGTTAAGAACTTATATTTGCATGTATAATTCTTAGATACTATATCTTTTAGTTTCTCGTCAGTTAAGTCGTCTAAATCAGTCTTTTGTGGAAATGCATATCTATTGTCGAAATATCCATGCTCTGCTAGATCATTTCCTACTTTGACAAGTGACATATATGGTTCTTCATCAAGATAGTTCTCATAATATTTTTCATTCTTTAAATAGTCTCTTATCTGATTGATAAGTACTGAATTTTCGTTTCTTATATCATTTGCAATAGCATCGAATGCTTCTTTACTTATTCCTTCTTGAATATTAAGAGCAAAGTTATATATCTTTTCATCATCAAGTGATTTTCCTTTACTCAAAGCATATGCTTTATCTATTATTTGAATAAGTTCACTTCTAAGTTCTGAACCTAAGCAATCGAATTGATCTCTAGCTTTAAATTTACCCTTTAAATATTTTAATGTCTTTTCACATGCTTTTTCTTCTTTAGATAAAGGTTCTTTAACTATTGCTTGTTTATCTGTAATATCTTCGATAATACCTTTTAATCTTTCATGATAATTCTTATCAAAAGTATGAATTACAAATTCATTTTCTTTTTCTGTAAATATTAATTCTTTAGAAGTATATCCTTCTAGTTTAGGATCTTGTGTAACCCAAGAGCGGATTTTATCTTCTTTAAGGAAGTATTCAAGTATAAGAGGTAATACTTTTAGATCGAATTCTACGCCGTTTTCGTATTCATATTCGTATGAATCTCTAGAGAAGCCACTATTTAGTCCAATTCTAATTAGTCTTCCATTGTTATGTGGACTAATTAGAATTTCTAACTTTTCACCATCTAGTTCGGCATACTTGCATAAATCGATAATATTATATACATTGTCTAATGATATTTCGTCCATCGATATCACTCTCCATTACACTACTCCATTATACTTATATTCTACCAAAAAAAAGGAAATAAAAAAAGTACTAAGGCTTAACTTATGTACTTTTTATTAACTTATTTAATTTCTTTACACTTTTCTATTTCTTGATTTAGAAGTTCTTTATATTTAGTATGAGTCATCTGACGTTTTGCAGCATATTCTTCATCGCTATATTCTTGAGTTATATGCTTTCTAACTATGCTTTCTAATTCTTCAACCATTGGATTAGTTGAATCTTTAGTAAGAAGTCTTAACGCTTCTTTTTCTTCCATAGTAATTGTTCCACTATTTCTCTTCTCATCTAAATCAAAGTACTTTTTCAAAGCTTTATATTCATCAGGTAAGTTAGCCAAATAATCTTGACTACTCAATTGCATTTGTAATCTTTCAACTAAAGCTTTTAATTTCTTGTTCTCTTCTTCAAGTTCTTTGAATTTATCATTATCCATAGCAGATACTACTTCAGTAACGCCCTGTGAATTACTGTCTTCGATTAATGATTCTTGTGCTGTTTGACCAATTTGTTCAATGTTGTTTGGATCTTGTTGTAATGGTGTATACATCATCTCTTGAGCCGGAGCAATTACTGGATCATCTTTATTTAGTAAAGCTTCGATACTCTCTTGAGGAGGGGCTACTGGAAGTGGTGCTACTGGAGCAACCGGTTCTTCCTTATTAGTTAACTCTTCTGGTGCTATTGGAGTATTTTCATACTCTTTTAACTCTTCATATAAGACAGAATCGTCCTCAAAATAATCATCTGGATTCAATCCTTTAGATTGTAATTCTGCTATAGCTTCGTTTTTGTATTTCTTTCTCAAAATCTTTAATACATTAAGAGGAAGTTTCTTATTAGCTATTCTCTTATGTGTCTCTTCAAGAGCCATTACTTGAGAAGAACTAAATCCTAGTTTTTTCAACTTCTCATTTTCTTCTGGTGTTAATTCTTCTTTAGCTCTCTTAATTTCTATTTTGAAATAATCGATTATATCTTGAGTATCTCTAGAAAGTTTAACTTCTTCTTTTTCTTCATACAACTTTTTATCTTCAATTACTATATTAGTTGTATCTTCTCCAAGAGATCTTAAATTTTCTAATACATTATTTTTATATTTTTCCCTTATCTCTTTTAATACGCCTACGTTCATTTCCTTATTCGCTAATTTTTTATGTGCTTCTTCAAGAACTTTAACTTCTTCAATAGATAAATAGCCATTTATCTTACTGTTTTCTTCATCAGTTAATGGTCCTTCACTTCTTTTAGCTTCAAGGTTAAGGTATTCAATTATTTTCATTTGAGTATCTTTGTCTACTGGTTTTGCATCTAGATCTCCATAAGCAGCTTTTAATTCTTGTTTGTACATTTCGCATAAAGTGTTATATTCATCTATTCCTGCTTCTTGTGTTTGAACCTTCTTATATGTTTCTTCAATTTCATTAGCCCTAGGTTCACTTGATGAAATAATATTCATCTGTCTTATTTCTTCATCAGCTAAATTATTTAGGCTTCTTTTAGCACACAAATTTAGATATGTGTATAGACTTTGATCCTCAGGGGTCATATTATTAATATCACTCATACCCAACACTCCTTATTCTAAATAATATTTTATCAAATTATTCAATTATTTTGAATATATTTCTACATATTTTTTAAAATCATTTCCTCTTTCTTCAAAATTCTTATATTTGTTATAACTTGATGCTGCTGGAGAAAGAACACAGCTTTTATATTCTTTTGTTACCTTATATGCAAGTGAAACAGCTTCTTCCATTTCATTTACTAAATAAGTCTTCTTAGTAATTCTAGTACTTAGTGTATGACCAGTATCTGGAATACATATTACATTAGTTAACTCAGAATTATTAATATAGTCAATTAAACTATCGTAGTCTATTCCTCTATCTTTACCACCAAGTAATAAAGTATCTACATCCCCTATCGTATCGATACAGTTTATAGTAGCTTCAGGTATAGTTGCTATAGAGTCATTAAAGAACTTAATATTCTTATAAGTACCTACATATTCCATACGATGAGGAAGTGGATTAAAATTATTTATCGCATCTATAGTCTTATTTAAATCTAACTTCATTATCAAAGAAACAGCAAGTACAAACATAATATTTTCGACATTATGTCTACCTCTTAAGTTTCTTTCACTATTAACGTCGTATAGTTTAACTACATTATTATTAAAGTTTGAATAGATATATGATTCATCACAAATCATAGCATCATTAGTCTTTGGAGTACTTTCAGATACTACTTTTATCATATGACTATTATAAGAATTACTTTCTACTAAATTCTTTAATTCTTCATTATCTATTGAATAAATACCATATGAATCACTATCTTGATACTTGAACATGTTTAACTTAGATAAATAATAGTTTTCTTTACCACCAAAATAATCTAAGTGTTCTTCAAATAAGTTTAATACAATACCTATCTTAGGTGATTTCTTTATAAACTCTGTTTGATATGCACTCATCTCTACTACAAAGATTGAATCTTTAGTAGCATTTTCAATATATTCAAATACTGGAGTACCTATGTTTCCACATAAGTATACATCTTTACCATTTTTCTTTAATACTTCATATATTAGTGACGAAGTAGTACTTTTACCCTTAGTACCTGTTACACCAATAGTAAATATATCAGTTTCTTCAAGTAACATATTTATCTCAGAAGTAATCTTTTCTTTTACTTTATCGATATTATCTATTTTTACTCCAGGCGACTTAAATATAATGTCGTATGCATCAAGTTTATCTAAATAATTATCCCCAGTAACTGTTGATAAATTCTTGTCGTTAACATCTACTACTAAGTTTGTATTCTTATCTAGAATAGTTATATGTTCATCTTTTAGATGGTTTCTTATAAAAGTATAAGTAGATTTACCTTCTCTACCAAATCCTACTATCGCTATATTCTTTTTTTTTATTTTTTCTATAATCTTAGAATACATATTTTTACCTAATGCATTTCTAAGAAGCGAATCGTAGTGTTCATCTAGATTGTTCTCTCTATTATAACTAGTTGTTAAATCTTCCATGATATCATCGTAATTATTTCTATAATACTCAGTTAAATAACTATTATCTTTTTTACTTATAATAGTCATTGCTCTTCTAACTTCTTTTATAGTTCCTACGCATTCGAATGGTTTATTTTCACTAGATCCACATAGTTCTTTAAACGATTCTAAAAAAGACTCTTTATCAAGCAAGTTTTCACCAAATATACCTAACATCTCTTCTTTAGTAAGATATGTATAAAGCATAATGTATGTGAATAAACATTTAGGACAATCGTTGCACCATTCCCATGGGTCTTTCTTACTACCTAAATTACAACTTCTAAATGCTTTGTGATATTGTTTATAACCGGAGAATAACTTAGCTATTGTTATCTCATTTAAAGGTCTTAATAAACTGAAATATTTAATATCAGTCTTAAAGTTTTTATTAGTATATTCATTAAAGTCATTTTCAAATTCTAATGTCTTTGAATATTGATGATTTACTTTTTTATCTTTAACAGTTTCTTCATTAGCACTATCTTCATTAGATAGAATAATATTCTTAAAATCATTTTCGTATGCTAAGAAGTATGTAAGAAATGCTATTAAAGAAGAAAGTGGTGTATGACCATTTATGAAACCTCTATTGTTTAAATCGATAATCTTTTTATCTAGAATTCTATTGATACAAATCTTTTTATTAGAGTATCCTGCTACATCTAAAACATCTTTTATAGCAGACTTTTCATTCATGACAAAAGCAGTATTAACATCGAAATCATCTTTTAATACTTCTAGAGATACTATAGAATCTTTTCCACCACCAACGGGGATAATATTACCTACTCCATTATAATTTGGAATAATATTTTCCACTTCTCTTGTGGAAATAATATTTACAAATGTATCAATATCCACATCTATTCCATTTCTATAGAAAAGTTCTCCTAATCCATAGAAATATAATTTCTTAAACCATTTAATTTGTTCTCCATCTAAAAAGTCACATTCTATAATTATATTTTTAGAACATGTAGCTTTCCAATAACTCATGAGTTCGATCATACCAATATTAAATAAAATGTATTTGGACATTCTATCTAACTTATGAATATAGTTTTTAGGAAACTTTATTTTAGGATTAAATCTTTCTAAGTTCTCAATTTCAAAGTCATATGTTACTACATAATAATCATCTATTTCTTCAAGATTATATCCATGATAATAGAAATTATTATATTTAGTACTTAATTCATCGTAATTCATATACCTTACCTCTAATATCTATTATAAATCATTTCTAAATAAAATAAAAAAGAACCTTACTATTTAAGGTTCTTTTTACACTTTTTATTTCTTAGGAACAATTACTTCTTTATTACCCATATATGGTCTTAACACTTCTGGTATCTTTACTGAACCATCTTCTTGAAGGTTATTCTCTAAGAATGCTATTAACATTCTTGGAGGTGCGATAACAGTATTATTAAGTGTATGAGCAAATTCTTTTTCTCCATTTTCTTTCTTATATCTGATTGCAAGTCTTCTTGCTTGTGCATCAGTTAAGTTAGAGCAAGAACATACTTCGAAGTATTTTTGTTGTCTTGGACTCCATGCTTCAATATCGCATGAACGATATTTAAGATCTGCTAAGTCTCCAGAACAACATACTAGTTTTCTTACTGGAATGTCTAGTGTTCTAAATAATTCTACAGAGAAGTTCCACATCTTGTCATACCAAGCTTCACTATCTTCTGGTTTACAAATTACTATCATCTCTTGTTTTTCGAATTGGTGAATACGGTAAACTCCTCTTTCCTCAATTCCATGAGCTCCTACTTCTTTTCTAAAGCATGGAGAATAAGATGTCATAGTTATTGGTAATTGTTTTTCATCTAATAGTTGATCTTTAAATTTAGCTATCATAGAGTGTTCACTTGTACCGATTAAGTATAAGTCTTCACCTTCTATTTTATACATCATGTTTTCTTTTTCTTGGAATGACATAACTCCATCAACTGCATCACTATGAATCATGAATGGTGGAATACAGTAAGTAAATCCTTTATCTATCATGAAATCTCTTGCATATGCTAAAACAGCTGAATGTAGTCTTGCTATATCACCCATTAAATAATAGAATCCATTTCCAGATACTCTTGCTGATGCATCTTTATCTATTCCATCGAAAGTAGCCATAATGTCAGCATGATATGGTATTTCGAAATCAGGAACTTTTGGATCTCCAAATCTTGCTTCTTCAACGTTCTTACTATCATCTTCTCCAATTGGTACATCGTCAGCAATAATATTTGGAATAGTCATCATTCTCTTTTTAACTTCAGCATTTATATCTGCCTCTTCTTTTTCAAGAACTTCTAGTCTCTTGTTTATTTCAACTACTCTTTCTTTTAATTTATCTGCTTCATCTTTTTTCTTATCACGCATCAAAGCTCCAATTTGTGATGATGCATTATTCTTTTCACTACGTAGATTATCTCCTTCTAATTTTAGTGCTCTAGACTTTTCATCTAACTCTATTACCTCATCTACTAGTGGTAATTTTTGATCTTGGAATTTCTTTTTGATATTCTCTTTTACCTTATCAGGATTTTCTCTTAAAAACTTAATATCTATCATATATACCCTCCTTATTATTGATTAAGAAAAAAAGACCCTAATGCAGGAGCGATATTACGCGGTACCATCCTGCTAGGATCTTAATTAGTTTAACGACATATGCCGAGTGCTATTAACACCACTCATAAGTAGATTCGATTATCTCTTCTTATTAGTTTCCACCAACCACTAACTCTCTTGTGAAGAATAAGATAATTTACTTGTCTTAATCAACGATTTATAAACAATATTTTAGCACTCTTATTTTTTAAATTCAATACGTTAGGCTGCTTTTTTTAATTCTTCAGCACTCAAATTATTTTCTACTATGTTTCCACAGTATTTACATTTAGCTTTGCTCTTATAATTAACATCGTTAAGAGCTCCACATTTAGGACAACATATACTTGCATAGTCTTTTTCTTTACTATGTTTTTCTACTGAATAATAAACTAGTTTTTCATCAACATCATTATATGTAACACCATTTACTATTTTGTTATCTATTAAATATTTTAACTCTTTAATTACTTGTTCTTTTTTCTCTTCGACATTGTTAGTAGTAGCAGGTACTACTGCTATAATTTCTTGAAGTGGTAAATGACTACTATATAGATATGCTTTATATTTCTCTACAAGTTTTAAATCCTCTTCAGAACATTTTACTATCTTATTATTAGCTGTATCTATATAACAATTATCTATGATTCTCTTATTCTTTAGATAATTGATCTTCATCATTACTTCTTCCATTTCACATCCTGCTTCTTTAGCAATGAATGTTATATCATCGACGTTATCTTCAAGTATTAGCTTCTTAATTTTAGCTATTTTTTCATCAAATTTTGGGTCATCTAACTGTACTGATCCATAGAAATCAGCATATCTTTTATATGACCATTCACTTATAGAATGTCCCTTTTCTTGAATACTAACTTTTAAGAATAGAAATACTGCTATTCCTCCTAAAACAATTACAAATAACAAAAATCCTAAATCCATATTATTCACCACCATATGTAATCGTGCCATCAGGTAACAAATTACCAATATATCCATTTCTACGTATAGAATTAATTATGTTTCTATCGCTTAAGAACTCAGCTAATTCTTCATCACTATTTATATTACTAAATATGTCTGTCTCAGTTACTATATTAACTACTTGATCAGTTGAAAGTGATAACAAGTTATAAGAATATAATCTCTTATTACCAGAAATAACTGTTCCGTTATCTATTGCAACTATATAACCATTTTCTCTTGGTATTACTTTATTGTTATAGTAATAATCTTCTATACCATTTTCGATAACTGCCTGTCCATTTACTACTGTTCCAATATAGCTTGTATTATAGCTTCTAGCCTCTCTGATAGTATCAAGTGTAAATAACAAATCGATATCTTTAGTTCTATTATTATTTACACACTCAGTAATATCTAAATCAGTATAGTAAATAGCATGTTTACCATTAAGTGAGAAGTCATATAAGTTAAGAATTCTATCTACATTATTTGATTTAAAACTTATAACATATCTAAGAGTAAATGGCTTATTTTCAATTAGACCATAATATCTAGTTACTTTAGTATTAGGTACATTTGCTACTTCAGTAGCAGTCTTCTCTACTACTTGTTCTTCTACAACTTCTTCTTTAGGTTCATTTGGTAAACCACTATTTTGAAGAAGAGCAACTGCATCCATAATATCACTGCTTGCTATTTCTTTATTAGTATCTTTTTGTTCAAGAACATCAGTTAAAGCTTTTAGTTTTACAGCTGTTTCAGGATTAATACTAGTATCTTCATGATACTCTTTAGTTGGTAAATTTTCTTTAAACTCTTCTTGATCATCTATAGTATAATCATTAATACTTTTTACTACTTTCATCTTCTTTAAAATACTAGAACGATTCTTAACAGTAGGCCTAAAGTAATCTGGATTTTTATCATAGATAATAAAGTTTGTTACAAAAGAAGATTCTTCCATAGCAGAAGCTAGTATTTTAAATATTTCATCTATTAATTTTTTAGCTTTTGCTTTTTCTTCTTCTGATAAATCATTAGAATCATATGCAAATTCAAATATAATTCCATCAGTGAATTTTAAATCCTCTTTATTAGGGCCATATGCTAAAAAATCTTCTGGTTCTTTTAATACTTTTTCAATAGTATCAGTAATAAAAGATTCATATAATTTATTATTTTTTAAAGCATTGATCTCGATACTTGACAAGTTCTCGATATGCATATTATTTCTTATAAAAATATAAGGACAATTAAGTTTAGAATCTTTATGATAGATATTATATGTATCATCATCTATCTCTTTAAATGCAATTCCACTATTTTTAATTTTTTCATTAATCTTAGTAAAATCTATTATTGAATTGAATAATTCCTCTAGACAATTTCTATATTTTACCTGTAAGTCATTATAATTATCCTCTGTTCCAAATGCTTTTCTTACGATAGCTGAATCAATCGTATCTGGAAAATATTTAGCCATTTTATCACCACTTTTTATCCTATTTCTCTATCTTAATTTTATTACAAGAATACCTTTTAAACAAGAAAAAAGTAAGTGTGTAGACACTTACTTTTTAAAGCCTTCTAATATAGATTTAAATTCTGCTTCGTCTTCTTCTGTAATTACTGTTTCTTTTTTATAATCATTAAACCATTCAGGTAATTTTTCTTCTTTTTTATTAGATGAGCCTTCTTTGACACTCTTAGTTTTTGTATTTCTCTTTTTAATTTCTTTTTTAACAAGTTTCATAGCGTCTTCTACAGTCTCTATATTCATACGGCACCACTGAGATGCTATCGTATCTACATAGTTCTTAGTAAATCTATTATTATTTATCTCTAGAACGTATGCAATCAAGACGTTTACTACTCCAGGTTTCATCTTTTGTTTAACCATTAAATCTTCAATTATTTGAAGTTCTCTTAGAGTTGGTTCACCATTTTTATATTTGCTTCTCAAGTAATCATTTGGAGTAACATTTTCGAATGTGTATACTTGTTTTGCCCAATCTGATGTATCTCCGGAAGGTGATTTTAAATAATCAGGTTGTAAAGAATATATTAACTTAGGAAGTTTTCCTGCATTTTCAAATTCGTAGAAACTTCTAGCATTTTTTATTAATTCACTCTTATCTATGAATCCTTTTTCATTAATACTATTTCTAACAAGTCCTTGCATATTTAAATCATCTATATTGTAGGTAAACGATAAAGAATTAATTAGATTTCTAGTCTCTTCATTAAAACATTTTTCATTTATAAGTGACTTCGGTATAGATGATATTAGTAAATCGAAGTCTACTCTATTTTCCATGTTTATAGAACCTACATTCTTCTTAACTATGTTATCGTTTTCTACGAATGCATTTCCATTTACTGAAGTAAATATAGCATTAAAACTTGCAGTAATATCAGTGTAATCCTTTAAGTTTAATCTAGGTACCTTATAGTAATTAACTATCTTATCGTATTCTTTTTTACCTAAAGTATTATATAAGACAACACTTAGTATTGGATGATTTAAAAAGTCATGTGGAGATAGAGGTGAATAGATTACATATACGTAATTATTAACATTTCCCTCTTTGACAAAAGTTTTTATTAATCCAACTGCTTCTAGTTTTTCTCTTGCTATTATTACATCGTTAAGCTTTAGCTGCATAGTACTAACTAAATGATGATGAGTTAATTCATCGCTCATTATTTCACTCTTTTTAAGATCATCTAAAAGAGTTAGATAAAGACTTACTGCAGTGTGCCCTATTATAGGTTGATAAAGCATAGTAATTTCTTTTTTATCTTCTTCTTTGATTACTGTCTTATTAACTACTATGTACGTATCTGCAGGTAATAATTTACCATTCATGTAATCACCCCCTACTACAATTATATTATAATCTCTCTTGTAGTAACTTTGTTATATATTTATCACATTCTTTAATAAAATTATATGTGAAATCGCTAGTGATATTATACTCTTCAGAAGCAGGAGTATTAATATCTAATATTGTAACATAATCGACATTATTCATCATATCAGTAAGATGTCTTTCCCATACGTTTACTCTTACTGAATCTATTAGTTCATTCTTATACCAAGCTAAATTAAATTCATCATCGACTAATTTACTATCTTTAAAAGTATTACTGATAAATTTTTCTCTATCTTTCTTAGTATGTAGATATGTAGACACATATCCTAATCTAATAAATTTAATATTATAGTCTTCTATTAATTCGATTATTTCTTTAACCATTTCAAAACATTTCTTATCGTCTTCACGATTGTATATGAATGCTAAATCATTTCTATTCATTGTAACATTCATTATTCCTTGATTAAAAATAATCATTGGATCATTAGGTCTTGTAGAATTAAATGGTATTGTTGCTGGCCTACCTAATTCAGGAAACTTTTCACTTATTTCAGTAGCAATTTTTAATTCGCTAAATTCCATATTCTTCTCTAAGAATAGTACTATTTGTTTTTCATTTTTCATACAAATCACCTAGATATATTTTAACATATATATGTTTATTAATCTATAAAAGTAAAAGTGATAATGTTAACCATTATCACTTACTTTATTATTTGTTTTTCATATGAACATCAACTTGTGGGAATGGAATACTGATTCCTTCCTTGTCGAATGCTCTTTTAACATTTTCTAACATGTTGAATTTAACAGTCCAGAAGTCACTATTATTAGTCCATACTCTAACTGTAAAAATAAGTGCACTTTCAGCATGATTAGTCATTCTTATAAAGATTTCTTTCTCTTTATTAATTAGTGGTTCTTCTTCGATTACTTTATTTAATACTTCTTTAACTTTATCGATATCAGAACTGTAATCTACTGAGAAATCCATACATACTTTTCTTTCTCCATTATGAGAGAAATTCTTAATACTAGTATTAGCAAGATCTCCATTAGGAAGAACTATTCTAGTATTATCTAGATTATTAATAACAGTATAGAATATAGTAATTGCTTCTACACTACCACTAGATCCTGATGCTTCTATCCAGTCCCCAACTTTAAATGGTTTAAATATTAGTATTAGTAGTCCACCAACTAAGTTAGTTAGTCCTCCTTGAAGGGCAAGTCCTATAGCAAGTGTTGCAGATCCAAAGATAGTAACTAAACTTGTCATTGGTACTCCAAGATTAGAAAGAACTGCTATTAATACAGCTATCTTTAAGAATAATCCTAGAAAGCTTGTTAAGAATGTTTGAACACTCTTATCTAGCTTGTTGAATCCTTTACCTTTCTTTAAAATCTTTAGTATTATACTAACTATTTTAAATCCTATTACAAGTGTTAATAATGCTCCTAGAAACGAAGTACCAAAATCCGATGCTTTTTCTAGTAAACTTTTTCCTATTACGTCCATTATTTACCTTCTTTCCTATTTACAAATAATTTAAATATTTCCATAACTATTAATATTGGTAAGCTTAGTAAGAACATGTATAATACTTCAGTTACATTCAAAGTATCAATCTTTAATAGAGTTGATAAGAATGGAACATTAAGTACTAATAATTGAAGTCCAATTGAGAATGCAATACTGAACACAACGAACCAGTTCTTATTATTTCTTAACTTAAATATAGATAGTTTTTCACTTCTACAGTTAAGTACGTGAATATTTTGAATAAATACCATTAATGTCATTACGAATGTTCTAGCCTTCATAGTTTCTATTCCATGATAGTGAAGTACTAACCATAGGAAGAATACGATTAATCCTATAGTAACTCCAGATAATATTACTTCGCTTAACATAAGTCCATTTATAACTGATTCTTTAGGACTTCTAGGTTTCTCTTTCATAATCTCTTCTTCTTCTTTTTCAAATGAAAGAGCTATATCTTGTAATCCATCAGTTACTAAGTTTAACCATAATAACTGTATTGCAACTAGTGGTGCATCTAAATCGAATAAGATTGATAAAGTAAAGAATAGTACTTCACTGATACCGCATGATAGAAGTAGATATACTACTTTTCTAATATTGCTGTAAGCGTTTCTTCCTTCTTCGATACCATTTGCAATAGATAAGAAGTTATCGTCAGTAACGATCATGTTACTTGCTTCTTTAGCAACATCTGTACCACTACCCATTGCTACACCAATAGATGCAGCTTTTATTGCAGGAGCATCGTTTACTCCATCTCCAGTAACTGCTACAAATTCACCATTTCTCTTATAAGAGTTTACTATCTCTAACTTATCAAGTGGTGTAACTCTAGTAAATACTCGTTTAGACTTAATAAACTTATCTAACTCTTTTTCACCTTTTGCAATATATTCAGCTAATTCTTCACCAGTAGTTACTTCATCAAAGTTAGTAACTAGTCCTAAATTCTTGGCAATAGCAAATGCTGTTAACGGATGATCTCCAGTAACCATTACTACTTTTATACCAGCTTTCTTACAGTTCTTAATAGAATCTATTGTTTCCTCTCTTATTGGGTCAATAAATGCCACTAAACCGACGAAAGTAAGTTTAGGTATATCTTTATCAGCTAACTCTTTACTCTTCGGAATATCGTCTAATTCTTTGCTTTTAGCAACTGCTAATACTCTAAATCCATCTTTAGCTAATTCTTCATTTTGTTTGTTGATACGATCTATATCTAATTTAACTGTTTTCTTATCTACTAGCATCGAATCACAGAAAGAAAGAACTTTTTCTACACTTCCTTTAACTGTGCAATACTTCTTATTATCTTCTCCATAGAATACAGCAGAATATTTCTTTTCT
>JAEEGL010627682.1_pt1 | contig 15256 bp, 11 predicted proteins | sample 9134231 | NCBI WGS metagenome assembly JAEEGL01 (sample SAMN16246548, study PRJNA631951) | gut metagenome | biome: gut microbiome; feature: rumen; material: fiber-attached | host: Bos | place: Iran: Karaj | collected 2018-10 | reverse complement strand
TTCCGCAACGATATGAAAAACATCGAGACGAGTGACGATGTTCTTACATTGTTGGCGCATCTTGGATATTTGTCATACAATCCTGAAAATCAGGCTGTAAGAATCCCAAATACGGAAGTCGCAGATGAGTTTGAAAATGCAGTCCGTTTTGCGGGTTGGAATGAATTGTCTAAGGCGGTTGGGCAGTCTCGGCAACTTTTGGAGGACACCATCAACCTCAAAAAAGAGAAGGTGGCGCGTGCTTTCGACGATTATCATTTTGATAGGTTTTTCCAAACGCATAGTCCTTTGCGGCATCAATTACAACAAGTCAACATCAAAACACGAAGTTGAGATGGAAGTAATTGAAGAGTAAAAGTTTTTTCAGGTTACAAATCTTATGCGATATTTTTATACGGAATACCTTTAAAGACAAACCCTTCTTCCGAATATTTTTCAAGTGTTTTTTCGAGGGCATAGCGTTGATTTTCCATGGCTTTTATGTTGTCGTGAAAAACTATTATCGAACCCTCGCGGACAAATGTTTCAACGTTCAAAAAACAGCGTTCTTTGCTCACCCTTTTGTCATAATCCTTAGTCAAAACGTCCCAAAGAATTATTTTTCTACCTTTTGACAAAAGCCGCGTCTCTGAGGGTTTCATTCTGCCGTGCGGCGGACGAAAAAGATTAGAATTAATCACAGAATCCGCTTTTTTAACGTTTTCAACATAGTCTTCGGTCTTTGTTTTTAAGCCGTTAAGATGGTTGAAAGTATGATTGCCGACACTATGACCTTCTATAAGTATACGACGATAAATATCACGGTATTTTTCAACGTTTTCGCCGACACAGAAGAATGTCGCCTTTGCATTGAATTTTGCAAGCAAGTCCAACGTTCCGGGGGTCATTTCCGGTATCGGACCATCGTCTATGGTGATGTAAAGCACTTTTTTCGCCGTGTCCTCCGGCTGGAGTTTCCACGTGTATTTTTTGAAAAAACTCCGCACAAACTCCGGCGGATGAACTATCGGTGAAAACATATTTTTTTACAATTCCAAATTATCCATTAATCCCAAATATATCGAAATCAATTGCTTATCAAAATCAGACAATGTTTGGTAAAGTCGCATAAATTCCTGAGTTTCAATAATCTGCATTGTTATATTCGACAATAGAGAATTATTTTTTAAGATGTTGAGCAATTCGGTTGCGGCTTGTTTTTTCAACTCCTCGTCCTTGTTGTCGCGCAAAATTCTTACCGCCTCGTGTCCCATTGCGGCTGAACGGTAATAATCATCTTCAACAAGCGAAGCACCCTCCTCGTCAAGACTTGTAAAAAACCTCAACTCGTCTTTTGTCTGAGTCAAAAGCGTGTTCAAAACCTTTTGAGCACTCTCTTTGTCGCCGGTTTTGTAAAATAAGTCCGCTAACGACAAATCGTAAAACGTCGGAGGTACTAAGTTGGGCGGCATAACTTTGTAACAACGTTCAAGAACTTCTTTTGCTTTATCAAGTTTTCGTTCTTTTATTAACGCATCGCCCAAACGCGCAAAACCACTTTTTATGTTGGCTAACATACGCAAATTGTTCTCGTCCAAATAGACTTTCGGATTATCGATTCCGCCCCAAGAAAACTTGTTCATGTACGCATCATACAAAACGTCCGTGTCAACAAAGCCCCTTTCGCCCTCGCGTGAGGGCGTTTTAATCGGTACAACCTTGTAAGTAAGACCGTCAAGACGGAAAAAGTCAGCAAGATTTTGGAAAGCCTCGCCACCGACTGTTATCGCAAAATATACAGGGCGTTCCCAGTTGTTGTTCGCTAAAATGTCCAAAACCATCAACTCGCCTTTGCGGATATATTCGTGCGGATGTTTCCAAACGATTTTGTCGAGGATTTTTGCAGAATCCTTTGCTGCTACCAAACCGCTTTCGATGACTTTCTTTTTGTCAACTTTCAAAGAGAAATTCAGCGACGGCGTAAAATCCAATTCGCTACCGTTTTGAGCCGTGAGTTTGGTGTTTTTATCGTCAGAGGCGACAAAATCAATCACTGCTTTCAGCGGTGCGGGTTCGGCACAAACTGATTTATAAAAATTGTCCGAGGCAGCCTTCAACGCATTGATTTCCTCCTTGTTAACATCAAATTTAGAGGCCTGTTGCGTTAGAGAATTAATAAAGCCGATTATCTGCTGAGGCTGGTCTTTCAACTGCTCTTTGTTGACAACAGCGTCATAATCTTTTGGCATCTGCCTTTCCAAACTTGACCGTTTAACAATGTCAATCAGTTTGTAATAAATCTCCGAAATAACGGGAACGTATTTTTCTTTGTTGTCCGCCAACTTTTCGTTGAAAAAGAGCGAGGGAACGTCTTGATAATAAACAATATCCCTTGAACCTTCCACCAATTTTTCCTTTTCAATCGAAACCGGCAACGGGTCTGAAAGATACGCTTTTCTGCGCATTTGATTGATATACCAATCAGTGTTGATATACGCCAAATTTACAACCCTAACATCCGTTCTTATTCCTTCAACTTCCTGTGCGTACCAAAGCGGGAAAGTATCGTTGTCGCCGTTTGTAAACAAAATCGCGTTAGGAGCGCAGGATTCAAGATAATTTTTTGCAAAATCCCTTGCCGTATAACGTCCGCTGCGGTCGTGGTCGTCCCAGTTTTCAGCAGCCAAGATTACAGGTCCCATAAAACAAGACAGAAGTACTGCTCCACCTGCTGCAACAACGTTTTTGTTAATATATTTCTCTATCAGAGAACACAAAAACGCCGCTGAAAAACCAATATAAAACGCAAACGCATAGAAACTTCCGGCGTATGCGTAATCCCTTTCACGGGGCTGATACGGTGTCTGATTGAGGTAAACCACAATCGCTAAACCCGTCAGAATGAAAAACAACATCACAATCCAAAAATATTCTTTTCCCGTTTTGTTGGCTCTGAACATAAAAATCATGCCTAAAATACCGAGAATAAGCGGCAAAAAGAAATAATGATTGTTTCCTTTGTTGTTTTTAAGATAATCCGGCAAAAGTTTCTGGTCGCCAAGTCTTGCGTTATCAACAAAAGATATTCCCGATGCCCAGTTGCCGTTTATGAGGTTTTCATCGTGTCCTTGAATGTCATTTTGACGACCGACAAAGTTCCACATAAAATACCTCAAATACATATATCCGACTTGATAGCCGAAAAAGAATTTCAAATTCTGCGCAAACGACGGTTTTTCTTCCATCGTAACGCCCGCCCAGTGTTCGTAACCTTTGAAATGGCTCGGTTCGGGCGAGTACATTCTTGGGAAAAACGTCGTAGAACCCGGCTCAAAAGTACGTTTTGACTTGTAGTCAGTGATTTCGTAACGTCCGTTTCTCTGAATGTAAACAGGACTGCCGTCTTCGTAACCCGTTGATTTAGAGTTGTAATACTCGCCGAAAACAAGCGGACGGTCGCCGTATTGCTCTCTGTTTAAGTAAGACTGCAAAGCAAAAACGTTGTCGGGATTGTTTTCGTCCATCGGCGGGTTTGCCATCGAACGAATAACAATCATCGCAAAACACGAATAGCCTATAATTATGACAGTTACGCCCAAAAGCACAGTATTAAGGACGGCTTTTTGCTTTTTGAAAGAGTAATACAAGCCGTAACCCAAACCGCCGATACCGAGTATAGCGTAAATAATTGTTCCCGTATTGTAAGGTGCGCCGAGGCCGTTTGTGAAAACAAGTTCAAAACGCGAAGCGATATACACCACGCCCGGAATAATTCCGTAAAGTACGCCTGCTAAAATAACAACCGAAATTACAAGAGCATAAATAACGCCTTTTCTTGTTGTCTTGTATTTCTTGAAATAATAGACAAGTACGATTGCGGGTATAACAAGCAGATTCAAAAGGTGTACACCGATAGAAAGTCCCATCAGATAACAGATTAAAATCAGCCATCTGTTGGAATATTTTTCGTCCGCGACGCTTTCCCATTTCAATATGCACCAAAAAACGAGAGCCGTAAAAAGCGAACTCATTGCATAAACTTCGCCTTCAACCGCCGAAAACCAAAACGTGTCGGTATATGCAAAAGCAAGTGCGCCAACAACTCCGCTACCAATGATTGAAACAGCATTAAAATCAGTTACATCGTTTTCGCCGCAAATAATTCTTTTGGCAATATGCGTAATTGACCAATAGAGAAACAGCACCGTAAAACCGCTTGCAAGGGCGGACATTGAGTTTATCATAGCGGCTACTTTTGTAACGTCGCCGCCTGCGAACAGCGAGAAAAACCGTCCGAGAATCATAAAGAAAGGTGCTCCGGGCGGGTGTCCGACTTCCTGACGGAAAGCGGTACAGATAAATTCACCGCAATCCCAATAACTTGCCGTAGGTTCGATAGTTAGAAGGTAAGATACGCTTGCAATAAGAAAAACGCTCCACCCCGCTATCAAATCGGCTTTTTTAAAGTTTTGTTCTGACATTTTGATTATTCTTTGAGAGGGCAAAGGTAAAGTTTTTTTCGGAAAAAATAAAAAAAACGTTTGTATGCCTATAAAACTTTGTTAACTTCGTCAATTTCGATATTAAGTTGCGCAGCGATTTTATCGGGAGAAATTCCCACCGAATGAAGCAACTTTATTGATGCCGCCAACTGATTTTTTGCCTCCTTCAATTCCACTTTTGTCTCCTTCAATTCATCTTCGAGGTCTTCTTTTTCAGCCTCCCGAATTGCATAAAGGCGTTCTGCATAATCTTCAAGGTCAAGATTTCCGCGCAGTTGTTCATCTGCCGCAGCGTAAAGCAACCTATTAAAAATGACATTGTAGTCGGAATTCTTGTCTGCATCTTCTGTCAATTCAAGATATTTTGAATCGTATTCCAACTTGTAACGCTGGTCAAAAGCACGTAATATTTTTTCCAAAGGCTTTTTGGGTTTCTCAGGCAAAAACGGAATTTGGATTATGTACAAATGGTACGTCATGCCTTTAAGAAACTCGCACTGAGATTCAAAATTCAAAACATTGTCGTCCTCGTCGTAAAAAACAGTGCTACCCTTTATCAAAGGATATTCAAACCCTTTACCGAGAGAATGTCCGAGTATAAAAATTCCGTAAATATGTCTCGGTCTCTTAACGATATACGGTGTTTTGTCTTTGTCCCTGCGGTGTTTGGTAACGGCGTCGGTATTGGCCTCGCTCGCCATTTGAAGCCCGAAATATTTGCGGAAACGCATTACTTCTTCCGGCTCGGAGGCTTTTTGAAGTTCTATCGTAACGGTTTCCTTTGTGCCGTCGGGGTTTTCTATCGTGCCAGCAAAATCAAAGCGCAAGAGTTTTAAATTATTGTTTTCGTCGCTTTGATATGCACATTCGTGTCCTTTTATCTCGACAGCCACGATTTTTTTATTCAAAATACCACCCAAGAGGACTTTCGCAACGCGTTCGTCCTCCATAAGGTATTTAAAAACCGTGTCGTATATAGGATTACAAACTTTTGCCATAACACGTTTATTTGGTTAACTCTTTCAGCAAAGATAATTCTTTTCTGTAAAAAAACAAAAAAAATTACACATTAAACCTAAAATGCATTATATCTCCATCTTGAACCACATAATCTTTGCCTTCGATGTGGATTTTGCCGGCATCACGGCACGCAGCCTCAGAGCCTAATTTTATGTAATCCTCCATTTTGATAACCTCGGCTTTGATAAAACCTTTTTCAAAATCGGAGTGGATAACGCCCGCCGCCTGAGGAGCAAGCGCACCTTTATGAAACGTCCATGCTCTTGATTCTTTTTCGCCGGAGGTAAAAAAAGTTTCCAAATTAAGCAAATGATATGCGCTGCGAATAAGTTTTACAACGCCTGATTCTTTTAAACCGAGGTCATCAAGAAACATTTTTCTGTCTTCGTAACTATCCATTTCGGCGATTTCTTCTTCGGTTTTTGCGGCTATGACGAGAATTTCAGCCTGCTCGTCTTTTACAGCCTCTTTTACTGCCTCAACGTATTTGTTACCAGTCAAAACCGACTTTTCGTCAACATTGCAAACATACATTACGGGTTTGTATGTAAGAAGAAACAACTGTTTTGCTGCTTGCTGCTCGTTGTCATCGAGTTCTACCGTACGGGCTGATTTGCCTTCTTGAAGTGCCGCTTTGAACTTATCCATCACCTGCAAAAGCATTGCAGCGTCTTTGTCTTTTGCTGTTTTGGCTATTTTTTCGGTTTTAGCATAACGCTGCTCTATTGTTTCAAGGTCTTTTATTTGAAGTTCCGCGTCAATGATTTCCTTATCTCTTACGGGGTTGACACTTCCGTCAACGTGAGTTACATTTTCATCGTCAAAACAACGCAAAACATGAATTATGGCATCTGTTTCGCGGATATTTGCCAAAAACTTGTTGCCGAGACCTTCGCCTTTGCTTGCACCTTTTACCAAGCCCGCTATGTCTACGATTTCAACCGTTGCCGGTACTACCTGCGCCGGATGATCAATTTTTTCAAGTTCTATTAACCTGTCGTCAGGAACGGTTACAACGCCCACATTAGGCTCTATCGTGCAGAACGGAAAGTTTGCAGACTGCGCCTTTGCGCTTGACAGACAGTTAAATAATGTTGATTTGCCGACATTAGGCAATCCTACTATACCGCATTGAAGTCCCATTTTTTTAATTCTTTTTTACGTCTTCTACTATTGAATTTTTCGATTTAAAATACATTATAACAAACGCCAACAACGTCAACAAAATCAAAGTTGACGAAATTGCCGCAATTATTTTGCCGATTTTTACCGACGAGGGCGCAAATCTAAATTCCACAACGTGCTGACCTTGCGGCACTTTTATCGCCCTTAAAATATAATCTGCACAAACATGTTCGGTTTCTTTGCCGTCAATATACGCCGTCCAACCTTTCGGATAATAAATCTCCGAAAATACTGCAACCCTTTCCTGAGCCGCCTTAACGTCATATTTCAAATAATTCGGTTTGTATTCCGTAAGCGAAATCACGCTTTCTCCGTCAGTATAAATCTGCTCTTTCGGCAGGTTTTGAACAAACTCAGGGAAAAGATTTTTGTTGATAACAGCCGTTTGTTTCGGGTCGTTGCGTTTCAAGGCGCCGATTTCTTGATCAGCCGTTTCCACAACATCAAACTTATTGACAAACCAAGCATTACCGTAAGTATTCATGTTAACCATCGGCATTTGAGCGGGGTTAAGAATGATAAACTTAGTATTAAGCATGTTAAATACAGGATTGTTGGTAACAAAAGTTTGAAATTTGTTGTCCTGCTGACTTGCAAGAGTTATTGCGTAGTTTACAGCCGGAGACAAAAGCGTGTCGATAAACTCCTGATAACGACGCATTTTAGCACCGTGATAACCGCCGATTGTCTTATGAAAATAAGGCGTTACACCATCGTTAAACACGTTTGCGCTAAGATTCAGGACTCTAAAATCCGGATCTGTATCCTTCAAAATAAATTGGTCAGCGTTAGAGGCTCTAAACGGATTAACTTCCATTTTTTGTCTGTAATCATTCGGTCCTAAATATCTGAAATCCACAGTCCAAAGGTCTATAACAGCCACAATACCTACCAAAACCAAAACGGTCTGTTTCTTTTTTGCGGTTGACATAAAAAACAATCCGGCAGCCGTTACAAGAATAAAAAGAAGCGAACGCAAAGCGTCAGCACTAAAAATTGCTTTACGAGCATTTTCGAGTTCGGTAGCGAATATCGTGTATGCAGGAGCCTGTTCGGGGTGTTCGGCTTTTATTTGCGCAAAACTTTCACTCTCTTTGATGGCTAAGAAATCACCGCCAAGCGATGGGAAAAGCCAAAACAAAAGACAAAGACCGGCCGTTAAACCCAAACTTATAAAAAAGAATTTCTTTTTCGTCTTGATAATTTCGGGATTGTCGTAAACGGTTTTCAAAGCCGCCATCGCAAGAAACGGTATCGCAACTTGCGCAATAACAAGTGCCATCGAAACCGAACGGAATTTGTTGTACATCGGGAAATAGTCGAACATCAAGTCAGTAAACCAACCCGCATTATGCCCCCAAGACATTAACAGAGAAAAAACAGTTGATGCCAAAAGCCACCATTTAGCAGAATTTTCAACAATAAACAATCCTAAAACGAATAGAAAAATTATCGCCGCGCCAACGTAAACGGGGCCGGAAGTAAAAGGTTGATTGCCCCAATAACGTGAAGAATTTTGCACGGGCTCTATCATTTCACGAGTTTCAACGGCGTTAACAGCATTTTTGTCGTTGCCGATAGCAGCAGATTCGCCGCCTTTGAAATCAGGAATCATCAGCGTAAAACTCTCGCCTACTCCATAACTCCATGCCAAAGCATAATCTTTGTCCAAGCCGGAAGACGATTGTTTGTTAGAAAGTTCTGATTGACTACGAGTAGAATACTTACTGTATTCCCAAGTTGTCCAGAGGTTGGTAATATTAGGCAAAACGGCAAAAACAACCGCAACTAAGGCAACAGAAGTGGCTTTTCCAAAATTTTTAGCCCAGTCTTGCCCTTTGGCTTTGAAGTCCGCAATCAACTTATAAACCACGTACATTGCGCACATAACAGCCAAATAATAAAGAATTTGCGTATGATTGCAAGCAATTTCTATTCCGAGCGCAAATGCAAGAAGAAGTCCTCCGCCGATATATTTTCCTCTGTAACAATAAATAACACCCGCCAAAACAGGAGCCATATAAGCGATTGCATAACATTTAGTTATGTGTCCTGCGGCAATAATTATAATATTATAACTTGACAACGCAAAAACCACCGCACCTATTACCGAAACCGTGTTGGAAAATTTCAAACTTTTCAACAAAACATAAAAACCCAAAAGGTATACAAACATAATCGCCATAGTTGAATACGGCAAAAAGAGGTGCAAAAACCTTTGCAAAGCCAAATGAATATTGAAACTTTCGGGTGATTTGATTTGATACGCAGGCATACCGCCAAACATCGAATTAGTCCACGCAGAATATTCACCTGTTTTTTCTTCAAACTGATTGATTTCATGCGCCATACCCTCGGCATGGACATTGTCGCCCTGAACGATAGTTTTCCCTTCAAGTTCGGGATAAAAATAAACCACACTTATAATAATAAATGCGAGAACGGTCAAGCAGACATTAATAATCTCCTTTTTATTGTCTTTAAAAAAATTTTTCATTTCTTGATTTTATATAAAACGCCGCAAAGTTAATAATTTTTTTGCAATTATTCCCAAACTTTTTTACTTTTGCAACAACAATTTTAATCTGTCAACAGAATGTCAAAATATCGCACCAAATTATCATCATTGCTGATATTAATTTTGATTCCGCAAAGCATTTTTGCGCAATGGGCTACAAGCGATTTGCCACGACTTTATGATGAGTTGAAAGCCTCGCAAAACTCTAACGATACTTCTAAAATGATTTCAAATTATATCAACCTTGCTAACGCTTACCAATTATTGAACATTCCTGACAGTTCGTTTTACTACAATACCTCTGCCCTGAAAATAAGCATTTTGAAACGCGATACGGCGGCAATGTCAGGCTGTTATACAAATCTCGGTGCAGAAACTTTTAACCGCGGACTTTACAGACTATCAGAGGAATATCTCTGCAAAGCCGTACATTTGGATTCTATTACCGGCAACGAAAGACAACTTGCTCTTAATCTTTCTTTTCTCGGATTAGTGTACGGAATACAATATATCGACAATCCCGATGATACTACTTTTCGGGACAAAGCCATGGATAAAGTAAAAAAGACGTTGCACCTCAACGGAGACGTGTTTTCCCGATTTAATGCGTATTATGCAGCAACACAATATTATATGTGGCAAAAAATGGACGACAGCACCACACTTTATTATCAAAAATTTTGCGAGGCGGCTCCCTATACCCCATTTTTGCCGATGATCGTTTCGCTTGATGTTGATTATATGATTTATTTTAAGCAATACCACAAGGCGTTGGAATATCTGCAAAAAAATGTTTCAAGTTTTCAACAAAGTAAAATCAGCATGAGGTTTTATTATGAAAAACTTACCTACGTTTATGAAATGCTCGGTGATTACAAAAACGCGCACAATGCCAACACAGAACAATTCCGCCTTCAAAGGGAAATCAGCGACGACAACACAACCCGTGCAATAGCAAACGCCGAGGCACAAAAAGCCGCCGAAGTGGAACGCATAAAACTCGAAGAAAGCGAAAAAATTTTTGCTGCCGAAAAAAAACACCTTAAAACAATTTCTATTTCGCTTGGTTTCGGTTTAGGTCTTGTAGTGTTAATTGTTGCACTATTTTACAGAATGTGGAAAATCAAGCGCAACGCCAACAAAATTCTTTCAGAAAAAAACGATTTGTTGTCGCAACAAAAAACCGAAATTCTTAGCAGTATCCGCTATGCAGAAAGGATTCAGCGGGCGGCAATACCTTCACAAAACGAGGTTTTAGGACTTTTCCCCGATAGTTTCATCTATTATCAACCCAGAGACATTGTCAGCGGCGATTATTATTGGACGGTAAAGTGCGGAAAATTTTCCGTTATGGTAACCGCTGATTGTACAGGACACGGTATTCCGGGTGCGTTTCTATCAATGCTCGGAATCTCGTCGCTGAAAGAATTTTTAGCAACCGAACACGACGCTGAATTTCCGGGAACGGTTTTGGACAGAATGCGCAGTTTTATCAAGGCAACCTTAATTTCCAAAACCGATGAAACGGTAGACGATGGTATGGACATGACAATTTGCAGTTTCGACTTTGAAAACATGAAACTACATTACGCCCTTGCCAATCAGTTAGCATACATAATCCGAAACGGCGAAAGCATAAAACTAAAAGGCGACAGAATGCCTGTCGGACGCTATCTCGCTGAAAAAGAGCATTTCCAGACGTTAAGCGTAAATCTCTGCAAAGGCGACACTGTTTATATGTTTTCTGACGGTTTTCAAGACCAGTTAGGCGGCGAAGACTCGGATTTCGGACACAAATTTATGTCAAAAAATTTAGTTGCGCTCTTAGCCAAAATTTACGCAGAGCCTATGGAGTCTCAAAAAGAAATCATCAAAAAGGCTTTCAACTCTTGGCGTCATAATCACACTCAAACCGATGACGTAACACTTGTCGGGATAAGAGTATAACACTTCAAAATTATATATCCCACTTTGCCGAAACTTTCAGCGAAGCCAAAGTGTTTTTGCCCGCTTTTGAAAACGCCGCAATAAGATTGTGCGAATTTAACTCCTTTTTTATCTCTTCCGGCGACTTTTCCGAAACAAAAGACACTATGCCAGCAACCGGTTTTTTAGGGTTTAAGCCGAAACTTTTGAGAATTTCGTAAAGCCTTAAAGCGTTTTTTGCAAGTCTCTGACGCTCAGACTCATTGTCTTGAAGTATTTTTAAAGCGCAAAGAATACTTTTTTCGTCAGTTGACAAAGTATTTTTTAAGGCCTTTGACCTGAGCCGCAAAAGTTCTATTAAAGTTTTATCTCCGCTGACAAAGGCTCCCGCGCTGCAACAGAGCGAGTTCTGCATGTTAACAATTTTTAAATCCTGAAAATTCTTTACGCCGCAAACTTCGTCTGCGCCGTGCCCTTTTTTGCCGCAAGTCAAAAAACCAAAACTATCGTCAATAATTACTAATGCACCGTATTTATCGGCTAACATTCTAATTGCTTGCAAGTCGGCACAGTCTCCCGAATCATAAAAAATACCGTCCGTAACAATAACTTTCAAGCGGCTAAGAACAGAAAGTTTCAAAAAATTCTCCAACGATGCCAAATCGTTATGAAAAAAACGCTTTTTGTCGGCATCGCATATTTTTATACCTTTTCTAAGCCATGGAGAAACTGCTGAATCATAGAGAATTATATCGTCTTTATTCAACAAATCCTCGAATATCTCCACGCAAAGCCCTTCGTAAGACCCTGTTACAAAAGTGTCTTGCGTTTGCAAAAACTCAGAAATTTTTTCTTCCAAAAGTGCCGTGTTTTTGCTCTGTCCGCAAAAATAATTTGAATAAGTTTTTTGCTCTAAGGATTGCCCAAGAAAATCACAAGTCATTGTGTTTAATGTTTTTACATCATCATAACACAAAAAACCGTCTTCATCGAAACCATGACAAAAAGTTTCGGGACGGCTAACCGTTTTGGAAATAACAAGTTCCTCTTCAATAATTTTTTGAATATTCTGTTTCAAGACAAAAATTTTTTACGTAAATTAGAGCCGTAAAATTAAACAATAATTTTTTAATATCAAAGATAAAATGGAATATAAACGTATATTACTGAAACTCAGCGGCGAAGCACTCGCCGGAAAAGACAAATACGGTATCAACGCAGAGGTTTTGGAAGAGTTCTGCACTGAGATTCTTTCACTTGTTAAGAAAGGAGTTCAAGTAGGAATCGTTGTTGGCGGCGGAAACATCTTCCGCGGTATTCAAGGCATGAAGAAAGGAATCTCCCGCACAAAAGGCGATTCTATGGGTATGCTCGCAACCACTATTAACGCGATTGCTATCGAAAGTATGATTCAGCAGTTAGGCGGTAAGGCTAAGGTTTTGACCTCAACCTTGATGGAGCCTTACGCCGAAAGATTTTCCGCAGACAGAGCAATGAAGGCTTTGAATGACGGTTATACGGTAATTTTTTCAGGCGGGACAGGCAATCCGTTTTTCACAACCGACAGCGCAGCAGCACTCAGAGGCGTGGAAATAAAAGCCGACATATTATTAAAAGGTACGCGCGTAGACGGAATTTACGATTCAGATCCTGAAAAAAATCCTAACGCAAAGAGATTTGAAAACCTTACTTTCAAAGAAACGATAGAGAAAAACTTGAAAGTCATGGACTTAACGGCTTTTGCACTGTGTAGCGAAAACAATTTGCCGGTGATGGTTTTTGATATGACAAAGAGCGGAAACCTTGAAAAAATAATTAACGGCGAAAAAATAGGAACTTTGGTAAAATAATTGCAGGGAATTTTATAAAATTGCAATTATGGTATACGTCGATGCAGAAAAATTGAAGAATGAGATGTCAAAGGTTTTGAAGGCTCTGAAAGTCAACCAAACCTCTATTGACATTATGACGGACAGTGTGATTGAGGCCTCGCTAAAAGGCATTGACACTCATGGGCTTGCCTTGTTTCCGCACTATTACGAAGGTTTTTTGAAGGGTCGTTTAAAAAAAGATCCACAGTTTAGGATTATAAAAGACAACGGCTCTGCCAAACTTATTGACGCTGACGGTGCAATCGGTCATCATGCCGGCATTTTTGCGATGGATTTTTGCATCGACATGGCTGCTAAAAACGGTGCGGGCATTGTCGCCGTAAAAAATTCTTCACATTTTGGGGCGGCTAATTTCTTTACCGAATACGCAGCAAAACACAATATGCTCGGTTTTGCTTTCACCAACACAAATTCGCTTGTAAAAGCCCACAACGCAGTAGAACCATTTTTTGGAACTAATCCGATATGTTTTTCTGCTCCTATCGAAGGCGAAGAACCTTTCTGTTTGGATATGGCGACATCGGTAATTAGTTGGAATTATGTGAGAAACCACAAAGTATCTAAAACTCAACTTCAAGACGGTGTAGCGTATGACGAAAACGGCGAATTTACAACCGACCCGTTCAAAGCCAAATGTGTCCGTCCGATTGGAGATTACAAAGGCTTTGGCTTAGGAATGATGATAGAGATTTTGTGCAGTGTATTAACCGATAGCGACATCGGACACGATTTGCAACCTATGTTTGGCTCTGATATGAGCAAAAATCGTGGTATTTCGCATTATTTTCAGGCGGTTGACATAGCAAAGTTTACTAACCCGAAGAAGTTTGCCGCCCGTATGAAAAACCTCGTTGAAAGGGTCAGAAATTTGAAACCGCTTTTAGGCAAAGAGGTTTTGGTGGCAGGCGACCCAGAAAAAAGGGTTATGGCTCAAAGAAAAATTTCCGGCATTCCGATTTCTGAAAACGTATGGAACGAATACTTGAAAATTTCAGAAGATTTTAGAAATGCAGAAAAATGATTGATTTAATTTTCAAATACACAAAAAAATCCCCGGCGGTTTGTCGGGGATTTTTTGTGCGCGGGGGTTTTATGCGGCGGCGCCATGCACGCGACACGGACGCGGTGACACGGACGCGACGGGCGCGGGGGTTTACGCCGCGAACGCCATGCACGCGACACGCCGCGGGGGTTTACGCCGCGAGCGCGGCGACACGGCCGCCTAACCTATTTCGCCGCTCTGCGGCTACATTTTGTCGCATTATCGGTTTACGATTTAGCCGCGGCGCGGCGATATACGTTAGGCGGCCGTGTTGACACGAAGTGTCATAAACCCCCGCATATTTCGCCGCGGTTATGTTGATATGTCACGACCATGTTTACCCAAACACGCGAAATAAATACCATTCATTATATATCTTCAAAAATGTATTTTTCGTTGTATGAAATATGATATGCGGATAAGAAGTTTTTGTATTCTGTTTGATAAGAAACTATTTCGTGGTGCTGAGCCTGATTACGGATGTATTCACGGGTTTTGTCTATCACTGATGCACTTACCGAAAATGCTCCGTAACCGTCTTGCCACGCAAAATTTTTATAATAATCACCTTTTGATTTTATCCACTTACTTGAATTGGCTTTGATATGACGCGCAAAATCCGCAAGGGTCATTGTCTTGGGCAAAACAAACAAAGCATGAATATGGTCGCGAATACCGCCTACTTCCAACGGTATACTGTCTGCACTCTTTATTAAACCGCCAATGTACGCAAACATTTCAGGCAAATCAATCTCTTGAATTACTGGTTTGCCTTTTTTTGTGTGAAAAACCAAATGAACGTATATTTTTGTCAATGTGTCTGCCATAATGTGATGATTTTTGAAAATAATCGCGCAATATATGTGCCGTATTTTTGCGGTGAAAATTTTGACATGGTGGTTACACATATACGACGACACGGTCATGGTGAACCAACGCCACATATACGGCGACATGCACGCGACATGCACGCGACACGGACGCGACGAACGCGGCAACACGAACGCGGCAACACGAACGCGGCAACACGGACGCGACACGGACGCGGCGACACGGATGCGGCGACACGAACGCGGCGACACGAACGCGGCGACACGAACGCGGCGACACGGCCGCGGGGGTTTACGCCGCGAGCGCGGCGACACGGCCGCCTAACCTATTCCGCCGCTCTGCGGCTACATTTTGTCGCATT